>ULTB01011251.1_pt1 | contig 24289 bp, 28 predicted proteins | sample 1957251 | NCBI WGS metagenome assembly ULTB01 (sample SAMEA4835724, study PRJEB28245) | human gut metagenome | biome: gut microbiome; material: fecal sample | place: Denmark | collected 2008
TTAGGTGTAATCGGAGGTTTGATGGGTATGAAAGGAATGCCTGTACTTCCTTCTAATCCAGTATCTGCCCACTTTGAATTAAAAGCCTTTGGAGCTTGTTTCACTGGTTTTGGTGAATTATTTGCGAATCCATTCCAAGCATTCGTAGTAATCTTCTCATTCTTATTTGTAGACTTCTTTGATACAGCTGGTACATTGGTTGCGATTGGTAACCGTATCGGTTTAGTAAATGAAAAAGGTGAATTAGAAAATGCTGAACAAGCTTTACTTGCCGACGCAATTGGTACCGTATTTGGTTCAATCGTTGGTACAAGTACAGTAACAAGCTTCGTAGAATCAACTTCTGGTGTTGGTGTTGGTGGAAGAACTGGTCTTACAGCTTGTACAACTGGTATCTTGTTCTTATTATCAATTTTCTTATCACCACTTGTATTGAGTACTGTCACAAACGCTGTTACAGCTCCTGCATTGGTTGTTGTTGGAATCATGATGGCACAACAATTAAAAGGCGTTAATTGGGATGACATGGTATTCGCTGCTGCAGGATTCATCACAATTATCATGATGATCTTAATGTACTCGATTTCTAATGGAATCGCATGTGGATTCATTGTTTATACAATCGCAATGTGTGCCGCTGGTCGTGCTAAACACATTCACCCAACCGTTTGGGCTTTAATGATTATCTTTATCATTTATTTTGCGACACCTTACTTTATGTAGTATTAGCCAGGAATCATCCTGGCTTTTTCTTTAACAGTTACAACTTAAAAAAATTGAGAAAAGCCTTTATTTATACGGCAATTCTCAATTTTTTTATGCAGCGAAATATTGTATGGAATATCACAAAAACATCTAGAAATGTGGTGGACACAATGGAATTAGCTATGATTGTAAAACTTGATATCTTCTTCTATTGATTTCTGTAATTCATCAAGAGAAGTAAATCCATATTCATGTCCATAGAACATTTTATTCTTCATTTTCCATAACACAATTACCTATACGATTTCTTCTTTTCTCAATAACATTATAATTGTTTTTTTATGTAAGAATTAATCCAAGAGTTTAATAAACCAGAAGAACCTAGTCCCTCATCTGCTGAATCACTTAAAATAGACTCATAATTTATTTTCATATAAAAAGTGAACCTGTTAAGTTTGTTCAACTTTTGAGGTTCACTACAAATTTCTAGATATTTAAATGAAATCTTTACAAGAAATCAATAAATCAATTTTCTTCCATTGCGTTTCTTCATCAATGCAGTTTCCTTCTTCTACGGAAGCAAATCCACATTGTGGAGATAAAGCTAAGTTATCACCAATTACTTCTTTCGCTTCTAAGAAACGTTCTTTGATTTCTTCTTTGGTTTCTAAGCGTGGATTTTTTGTACTAATCAATCCTACCACAAATGTACGATCAGAACCTTTTAAAATCTTCCAAGGTTCAAAAGAACCAGAACGCGCATCATCGTATTCCACAAAATATCCATCATATGGAATTGAAGCTACAGATTTTGCGATTGTATCATAGAATCCATGGAATAATGGATTTCCTTTAAAGTTTCCTTTACAGAAGTGCGTAGCAATTTTCATATCCTTTGGATGGTTTTCCAAAGCCTTCGTACTTACTGTCACAAACCAGTTTAATACTTGTTCTTTTGTGTAACCTAAAGCTTCTACTTTCTTCACAAAATCATCATCAATCATATAAGTCCAAGATGTATCATCGATTTGTAAATAACGACAACCATGGTTATAGAAATCTAAAATTGCATCCTGATACGCTTTGGCAATATCATTGATGACTGCATCAATATCTTGTCCATAATCCGCTGTATCTTTGATTCCCATTTGTAGATAATGATCAACCAAAATCATATTTGGACCAGAAATACATTTCTTAGCTTGTACACCATCGTATTTTTGAGCTTGGGCATTTAAATAATCCCATGCATACATTTCTTTATGATTCTTATTTGGATCATAGGCAATCTTTCCTTCAATGTAACCAAGTTCAATGTGGTTGTTCACACCATTGATGACTTTATCAAAGTGTTTCGTTGTGAATCCATCAAATTCCTTTAACCAATCCAAATGCCACCAACGACGACGATATTCCCCATCGGTTACAAATGGCAATCCATGTTGCACTTCTTTTTCAACAAGTTTCGCAATCTCTGCATCCTCTACTTCACGTAATTGTTCAAAAGTAATTTCATTATTATTAAATTTAGCGCGGGCTTCTTTAATTTCTTGAGGTCTTAAAAAAGAACCGACAATATCAATTTTAATATCTAACATAATTATTCTCCTTCATGTGTTTCTATTCTAACGACTAATCTACAATTTGTATAATAACAATTTGTTATCATATCCATAGTTTATTTCTATAGCCAAAAAACAACCGCCTAAAAAGCGGTTGCATCTATTACTTTAAACAAATATCTCCATCTTCACTTTTGACTTTTATCCAAGCACCATTTCCTTTCTGATTGAAATTTGATGCATAGTCTTTTCTTTGATAAGAGATATCACCATTTTCACTGCTGGCATGAATATTCATCTTTTCTATATCCTTAACCCGACAATCAATATCCCCATTTTCACTCTCTACATCCAATTTCGTTTGTAAAGAAATTCCAGTTAATGCCATATCGCCATCTTCACTATGAATCTTACTTTGATTCAGGAAAGAATCTTTGATTTCTATATCACCATCTTCACTCTGAATTTGGCTTGATTGAATGGAACAATCCTTTACCGTAATATCTCCCGAAGAACTTAACAAATCTAGATTTGATAGATTTAATCGATTGATTTCATAATCTCCATCTTCCCCTTCTAAATCAAGCTTAACTTCTTTTTGCTGAGGCACAGAAATAGTAATCGTATTCTCTTCTGTTGTTGTCGCAAAGAAGAAACCTACTTTATTATCCTTCTTTTCTTGAACGATTAACTCTTGATCTTGTACCTTCCATGTAAAAGGCAATTTTCCTTTTTCTTTTAATACACCATAAGAAATATGTGCTTGTGCATCTTTAGAGGCTACGACTTTCACATCCATATCGCCCGCATTGACTTTTATCGTATGAAAATCCTTATCTATTATCTTATCTTGGTGAACCATTTTTGTACTCGATGAATTTCCAATTTGAATACCATCTATGCTATTCGCCGCTTCTAATCCACCAGCCGCAATACCCAATCCTAAAAAGACAGCTCCTACAATACTGAGTATTACCGCAATCCATGCCAATTTTTTCATATTACTTCGACTCCTTTCTAGCGATTCGACTAGTCAATTTCACTAACCCAATACCAATCCATTTGGCCAGCCATACACTAAAAAGACCAACAAGAATACCTAAACCTATACATAGTAAACTCATTCCAAATAGCACAATAAATCCCGCTAAGGAATGTCCTATTAAGGTAAGACTTTGAATAAATACATATCCACCACTAAGGATTACTGCCAAGACCACACAAAATAAAGCAAAAAATATACATCCCACAAAAAGGACTACACAAAATAACCCAAGTATCAGTGTTAAAAGTAAAGGTAAGGCAATCGGACTTGCACATAAAACCAGCACAATAATCCCCAACGTTTTTAAGAAAGAGTGTTGCTTTTCTTCCGTTTGTCCTTCATTCAACAATTGCAGCAACATCTCTTTTGCAGCTTCTTTTGGTTGCCCTAATTCCTGTATGACTTCTTGTTCTCTTTCGGGTCCAGCTTCATCAAAGTATTCTGTGAAATACTCGATAGCGCTATCGTATTCTTTTTTTGGCAGACGTTTTAAATACTTCTTTAACTGCGCAATATATTCATCTCTTTTCATACAATTTTTTCCCTTCTATAATATCGTCAATCGTATCTCGATACTCTTTCCATTCTTGTCTTTGCAGGTGCAAATGATCTAAGCCTTTTTCTGTAATCGAATAATACTTTCGCTTACGCCCTTGATATTCTTTGGTGTAAGTACGCACATACCCATTGGTTTCCAATTTTCTTAAGATAGGATATAAGGTAGATTCTTTAATCGAAGCTACAAGTTTAATAGTTTGACTAATCTCATATCCATAAGAATCTTCTTTTTCTACCACAGCTAAAATTAAGCTTTCGATTAATACAGCAGAGACTGGATAATAATACATATCGATTCCCCCCTTTTCTTTTTATATATAAAATTTTTATATATAAAATCTATACATATAGTAACATGAAACCCTTCCCTGTCAAATAAAAAAACACGATTTATCGTGCTTTCGCTTGATAAACCGCGCTGAGTAAGGCAATTGCTTCTGGAATGCTTATATGTGTTGTGTTAATCATTAAATCGTAGTTAGAAGGATCACCCCAAGTTTGTTGGGTATAGAATTCATAAAATCCCGACCTTTTTTGATCTTGCATCTCAACATATTTACGAGCTTTTTTAGCTTTGATTCCATGATTTTGAATTGCCACTTGAATTCTCGTTTCAATATCACTATAGAAAAATACCCGAATCACATTGGATTGTTCACGTAATATATAGTCTGAACAACGTCCAACGATAATCACCGATTCTTTAGTCGCAATATCTTTAATCAATTCCGATGATTTTTCAAACAATTGAGAATTCAGAGAAATTTCAGTCATATTCGCTAACGCGAAATTCCGATTGGAAATAGAAAAGAAACCATCGTCATTTCTATTGTCTTCTTCAAAAAAAGAAGCATCCATCTGCATTTGACTAGCAATGTCATGCATGATTTCTTTATCATAGTACGCAATGCCCAAATGCTTGGCTAACTGACGACCGATTTCGCGTCCATTCGTTCCAAATTGACGACTCATTGTAAAGATAACTGGTTCATTCATAAGCTCATTTTACCCTTTTTTGTATTGAATTTAAACGCAAAATCACAGATAATAGAACTAATCGAAAGGAAGGGATAGAATGAAGAAATTAATTTTTTTAGACTTGGATGGCACGTTATGGAACAATGAAAAAGTCCCTTTATCCGCCTTATCTGCCATCTTACAAGCAAAGAAAAACGGACATAAAATATTTGCGAATACAGGAAGAACCTATTGTGAAGCCATAACAAGTTTACTTCCTTTACAACTAACCGGACATTGTTTTTCCGCAGGAAGCGAAATATATGTAGGTGGTAAAACCATTCTCTTTGATCCATTACCCGCACATAGTGTAAAAAAGATGACAAGCTATCTATTAAAACATCACGTTGGGGTTTCTATGGAAGGAAGCCATCGCGTTTATCAAGATCCAATCAATCATAGTTGTTTCGCCAAAACCATCGCAGAAGATGCCAACAATGAAGCTTTACGGCGTTTCATGATTCTAGAAGATATCAGTCAAGCCACCAAAGAAGACTATAATCAATTTATGAAAATCTTCCTCTGTAATCCAAATGGGGTAGATATTTCCACTATACAAAAAGGTGTTGAACCTGATTCTGAACTAACGATGTTTGGACTAGACAGCGGAGAAATCACCAATGCGAAACACAATAAAGGAACGGCCATTCAAACATTAAAACAATATTTTAACAATGCGTATGAAACCGTAGCCTTTGGAGATAGCGAAAACGATTTAACCATGTTTGATGTCGCAGACATTTCCGTTGCCATGGGAAATGCCAAAAAAGAAATTCAAGAAAAAACGGACTTTGTGACCACGGATATTTCCGACAATGGTCTACAATATGCCTTTGAAAAACTAGGTATCATATAAAAAATCAGGAAAGCATCCTGATTTTTTTTCATCTATTGTTGATCTTTTAAAGCTTCTTGATACGTTCTACGACTTGGATCCAAGTTATCTACATAGTAACGTACAGTAAGAGCACCAGCTACTTTTGTACGAATTTTTGGTTCAACGATAAATCCATCCCCTTCAAGCATTGCAGCTAACATTGCTTTACAACAAGGGCTTAAGTTCTTCACTTTTGGTTCGCATTCTTCCATAAATTCTTTTGCGTTCACTTCAATATATAACCACATTTTATCATGTGCTTCTTGTTTCATTTCTTGTAAACGAGTAGCATATTGTTCTTGTGTCCACTTTGCTTTATTTGTTGCCATTTGAATTTTTTCCTTTCTTCAAAAGATATAATAAGCACATCCTATATAAAATGCAAATTTTTGCCCAATTTCACTTATTTTTCACTTGACAGCGCATACATTCTTGTGCAGTCCCGACAAAAAACTCGTAACAAAATTACGAGTTTACCAAGCTAATACTTCAATACCATGTTCAGTTACCAACAAAGTATTTTCCCATTGTGCACTTAATTTTCCATCGGAAGTATAAGCTGTCCATCCATTCTTTTCATCAACAAATAAGCTGGCTTTACCTTGATTGATCATAGGTTCAATCGTGAATACTATACCTGGAGCCAATACCATACCCGTTCCTGCAATACCATAATGCATCACATATGGATCTTCATGGAAACCATTTCCTACACCATGACCACAGAATTCACGTACAACCGTATATCCATTTTTATGCGCATGTTCTTGAATAGCTGCACCAATATCACCAACATGTCCCCAAGGGCGAACGGCTGCTTTTCCAACTTCCAAACACTCTTTAGTTACATCCACCAAGCGCTGTGCTTCGGGATCAACTTTTCCCACACAGTACATCCGACTGCCATCGGCATAATGGCGGTGAAAGATTGTCGTGCAATCCACATTGACAATATCGCCTTCTTTTAAAACGACTTTATCACTTGGGATACCATGACAAATTTCGTTATTAACCGATGTACATACACTCTTTGGATATCCTTCATACCCTAAATCAGCAGGGATTCCACCATGACTGGTTGTATAGTCATATACAAATTGGTCAATTTCTAAAGTTGTCATACCTGGATGAATCATATGTTCTAATTCATCTAGAATTCCATTATTAATGACAGCGGCTTTTTTGATCCATTTAATATCGTCAGGACTTTTAATCAAATGATGTTCTGGAACAATTTGTCCTTGTAGTCTTAATACGTTAACTGTGTTATCCCATTCTTCATGGCAATGTTTATACTTTTTCTTTGATCCACACCAACATGGTGCATTTTTACTCATTTTCATATTTTCACTTCTTTCCTCTGTTAGGCACAACTTATTATACTCAAAAAGTGCCAATTTGGCACTTCTATTTTGTTTCAATTGTTAACATACGATCTTTACCACTCATGTCTTTATGAACCGTAATAATCGCATCCGGGAAGTACTCTTTTCCCAACTTAGTCAAAGCTTGCCCTTGGTTAAATCCCATCTCAAAGGCTAAAAAAGCATTTGGATTTAAAACAAGATGGGCTTTTTCAAATACATCGCGATAAAACTTTAAACCATCTTCCCCGCCAAATAACGCAACATGGGGTTCATAATCTACGACACTATGTTCCATTGTTTCTTCACTTGGAATATAAGGTGGGTTACAAACCAAAATATCACACTTTAATTGCCGATCAATTAAGGGATCCAACATGTTCCCACAAAGGAAGTTTACATGGGCACCCAGCTTTTGATTATTTTCTGATGCTACTTCTAAAGCTGCTTTCGAAATATCTGTACAGATCACATTTAATTTAGGCTCTTCCAAATTTAAAGAAATACCAATAGCACCTGAACCAGTCGCTACATCGAATACTTGTACATTTTCTTTATCGCTAAACTTATCATCATATAAGGACAAAACTAAACCAACTAGTTCTTCGGTTTCTGGTCTTGGAATCAATACATCCTCATTGACTTTAAAGTCATAGCCATAAAAACATTCATAGCCAAGCACATAGCCTAAAGGTTGTCCTAACTCCATTTTATGCACAGCTTCCAGATAATCCACTTCGAGATCTTCTGGCATTGGCTGATCCATTTCCATATATAAGTTAATGTTTCTTTGACGGCAATACTCGACCATCAAAACTTGGGCAGCTTGTTCTCCTTGACCGGCTTGATACAAACGTTCTTTTGCTTCATTTAACAATTCATGGAATGTCATGCTTGGCTTTCTCCTGCAATCTTTGCCTGTTGATCTGCTAAGGCAAGAGCTTGCATTAAATCATCCAATCTTCCATCCATAATACGATCTAATTGATTCACAGAATAGCCAATACGATGATCCGTTACACGGTTTTGCGGATAGTTGTATGTACGAATCTTTTCAGCACGATCTCCGGTACCGATTTTTGACATACGCTCTTTTTCGTTCTTTGCTTCCAACTCTTCTTGATGTGCTTCATAAATACGGGCACGAATTGTCATTAGGGCAGTGGCTCTATTTTCATGTTGGCTACGACCATCTTGACACTTTACAACAATACCAGTTGGTTTGTGTAAAATACGGACCGCTGAATCGGTCTTATTGATATGCTGTCCTCCAGCACCTGATGATCGCATCGTAGAGATTTCCAAGTCGTTCATATCAATCTTAAAATCATCTTCTTCGATTTCTGGCATACACAATACCGTTGCGGTAGATGTATGAATACGACCTTGGGATTCTGTCTTAGGCACACGTTGTACACGATGTGATCCACTTTCGAATTTAAATGTTCCATATGCGCCTTCACCATTCACTTTAAAAGAAATCAAAGAATAGCCTCCAGCTTCCGATGGTTCACTTTCAATTACTTCCGTGCGCCATCCTTTTGTTTCACAATACTTCACATACATACGGAATAAATCACCCGCAAAGATATTTCCTTCATCACCACCAGCAGCTCCACGAATCTCAATGATACAGTTATGAGAATCGTTTGGATCTTTTGGTACTAACAAGATTTCAAGACGATCTAAATAATCTTGAATTTTAGGTTCTAATTCTTCAACTTCCATCAATGCCATTTCACGAATTTCTTTATCATCTTCTTTAGATAATTCTTTGGCATCTGCCAATTCTTGTTTTGCTTGTTTATACTCTTGATATACTTCGATAATTGGCGTTAATTCACGTTGTTCACGACCTAATTTAGCCATTGCTTTACGATCGGATACAATCGTATTATCCATCATCTTATCATTAATTTCATTATAACGTTCAACCATTCCGTCTAAACGATCTTCCATTTTTGACATACTGTACCTAACCTTTCAACCATAATAATATACCATGATTGCCAAACAAATGACACTTTAATTCATTTTTGATAAAATAGGGTATATGAGTAAGAAAAGAAGGAAAAGAACTTCTCCAAAAAGAAGAGCAAAAAAACAAAAGCGACCTATCTTGCCATTATTTATTTTCGCAATGCTTTTTATATTTCTAGCTGTTTTCGTTGGCTTTAAAGCAACCGAAGATGGAACTTTTGAAGTTATCGACTACACAAGCGGAAAGCGCGAAGTCTTAAACACCTACCATCATTTCATTCTAGCTAAGCATGAGATGATGAAGTCTGACTCCGAATTAATCTGTGTTTCCGATAAGGATGGAAACATGGTTGCATTAAACCATGGTATTGTAAATTTGAAGACCAAAAACGTTTCTGAAAATACCACTTATACCATTGACGGCAGTGATCAACAAGGCTATACCAATGGAAACTATGGCGCTGACGCCTTATATCTAGATACTTCTCGAGATGGCACGAAAATAAAAATGTTATTAAGTGGTGTAACGGCCTGGGTAAATACAAGCGATATTCAACTATATTTTTGCAGCAACAATGTACATACTTCATATTATTATGTGAAAGATGGTACCCTGATGCACGCTATTTCAACAAGTGTCGTCGATGACCATGTTACAAAATATGGCATTGGCCCTGCTCCAGAAGGATTAAAAGAAAACACTTACTATTATTCCTATGACGGACACTGGTTCTATACGTCTTTGAATACATATGCCCGAGATATCAAAGCTGGCTCCGTTACTCACGCTGCCAATAAGACTGCTTACTATAACTATTATCAATATATGCCGCATCGTTCAAAAAGTAATCTGTCCACAACATCATATAGTGCCTATTTACGAAACCTTGCCCAAGTAGAAGATAATTCTTCGGCCTTATACAACAGCGGAAACCTCTTTATTCAAGCCCAAAAGAAATATGGTGTTAATGCCGCTATGATGTTTTCGCTAGCTTGTAATGAAAGTGATTATGGTCGCAGTTCCATTGCCTTAAACAACAACAATCTCTTTGGTCATGCTGTATACGATTCCAGTCCGGATTCGGCAAACAGTTATTCTTCGGTAAAACAATGTATCAACTCCCATGCCTACGACTTCATCCAAAAGGGTTTTGCGAATCCACAAGATAGTCGCTATCATGGTTCCTGGTTTGGAGATAAGGCCAGCGGAATCAATGTCGATTATGCTTCCGATCCATACTGGGGTGAAAAAAATGCTGCGATGTATTATTCTTTAGAACCTGAAATCTATAAGAAAAACAATCTTATTTGTTTCCAGGCCAAAAAAGATATCGATGTATATGATGCAAGTGGTTCGGTATTATACAGCTATAAAGCCGGTGACACAGTAAGCTTCTTAAAAATAAAAAACGCCGGCAATAAAATAGAAGTTGCCAGCGAGACCCCTATCCAAAATCACACAAGTGATGTGAAGGCATCCTATAATAACGCAAAAGCTTACGTCAAAAAAAGCGATATTCGCGAATAAACGCTATCCGCGATGATCAATAATATATTTCTCACAAGCTCGAATCATCTTTTTCGCTCTTCGCTGTGGCGGATTCAACAAAGATGATTTGGGCTTTTTTGAATATTGTTCTGTATATAAAACCTTGCAGCTCAATGGTCCCGTAGGTTCTAAATCATAAGTTACATGCGTTGATATTTCATGAATCGCAAAAGAATTCTCATAATGTTTATTCGAAATCAATTTTCCTACATGAATCTTTACTGTCTGACCTTGGGCATGGCTTTTCTTTTTGTAACGAAGACCACTCAATTGATCTTCCGTATATTTCTTATGGGTTACCATTTCTACTTCTTCCTGTAAGGATGAAATCAACAATTGATAAAACTCTTCCGCACTGACTTTGAGTGAAACTTCTACTTGCATGGACAATCTCCTTTTCGTAAGATTAATCATATCACAGGAGGATGAAAAGATGTATATTGATAGTCATTGTCACATTACTTGTGATGATTTATATAATCGTAAAGAAGAAGTCATTCAAAACATGCAGGAACTCTCTGGAGCTATGATCATGTGTACCAATCAAGAAGAATTCCTTCGAGCCTTACCCATTAAAGAGAAAGATGCGCGATTTAAAATTGCCTGGGGCTGGTTTCCGGGTGATGCCAAAGAGATAAGCGAAAACCATTACCAAATCTTACAGGCAGCAATTGATGCCAATCAGATTGACTGTCTCGGCGAAATCGGTTTGGATTATCATTGGGATGATACTTTCAAAGACACCCAAAAAGAAGTATTTATTCGCCAAATAGAAATGGCAAATCAGGCAAATCTACCTATCTCTATTCATATGCGAGATGCGACAAAAGATTGTTTATCCATCTTAAAAGAACATGCAAAAACCAAAATAATCTTTCATTGTTTCTCTGGTTCCTTAGAAATATTACGCCAATGTCTGGAAATGGACAGTTTCATTTCCTTAGCCGGACCCGTTACTTTTAAAAATGCCCGAAAAGCAGTTAACATTGCCAAAGAATGTCCACTAGATCGCCTATTAACCGAAACCGATAGCCCTTATATGTGCCCCGAACCATTCCGAGGTCATCAAAATGAACCTATGTATGTACAATATGTCGCAAAGAAAATTGCCGAACTAAAAGGTATGGATTTAGCTGAAGTCTGCCAACAAATCGAAACCAACTATGCATCTATTTTCGCGTAATAAAAGCCTGTTATTTCAACAGGCTTTTATATTCACTAAGTTTATTTCCTACAATAATTTGATCATCACTAATCACAATAGGTCGCTTTACTAACATTCCATCACTTGCCAGCCAGGCAATAAGCTGTTCTTGCGAATCCGTTTTCCGTCTTTCTTTTCCATTCATCTGACGGTACAACTGACCACTTGAATTGAATAGTTTCGCTAATGGAACACCGCGATTCACCCAAGATGTGATTTCTTCTTCGGTAGGATTTTCTTTTGTGATATCCCGATATGTACAATCGACACCTAAATCTTGCAATGCTTGATAGGCTTTCTTACAAGTTGAACATTTGGGATATCCAATAAAGAGAACCTTAGTCATCAAACGTATGTGCAAGTGCAACAGATAAAGATGAGTTAGATTCTACTGCACTAATCAAACGTGACAACAATGGTGCAACAGATAATACTTGCATTTCAGGGAATGCTTTTTTATTTTCTGTTTGGTCAATCGTATTTGTACATACGAATTCTTCCAAACCAGTTGCTCTTAAACGTTCAATAGCAGGACCAGATAAAATGGCATGCGAACATGTTACATAAACTTTTTTAGCTCCATGGTCTTTCAGCATTTGAACACCACTGGCAATCGTTCCACCGGTATCAACCATATCATCGATAATAATCGCTGTTTTATCTTTTACATCACCAATTAAGTTCATCGCAACCGCAACATTTGGTTTTGGACGACGTTTATCAATAATGGCAATTGGCGCATGCAATACTTCAGCTAATTTTCTTGCACGAACGGCTCCACCATGGTCTGGTGATACGACAACTACTTCTCCAAGACCCTCTTTGTTGTTAAAATAATCACCAATTAATGCATTGGCAGCAATATCATCGGCTGGTACATCAAAGAATCCTTGAATTTGCCTTGCATGCAAGTCAATCGTAACAACACGATCTGCTCCAGCACGTTCCAATAAAGAAGATACCAATTTTGCGGTAATTGGTTGACGAGGAGCTGCTTTACGATCTTGACGAGCATATCCATAGTAAGGAATAATCGCATTGATTGTTTGTGCACTAGCACGCTTACAAGCATCAATCGCAATCAATAATTCCATTAAGTTATCATTTACAGGATCATTTGTACTTTGTACAAGATATACGTGTTTTCCACGGACAGATTCTTTTGGTGTAACCAAAATTTCCTTGTCTGCGAAATGATTCAATTCAATTTTACCTAGAGGTAAACCTAATTCCTGACAAATTTCAGAAGCTAATTCTTTACTTGATGATAAAGCGAATACAATTGTGTTTTCCATGAGTTTTCCCTTCCTGTTATTTTATTTCGTATAATCGATAAAACTTCCAATAGATTGGTCACATGAACATTCATGCACATAAGACATTGGACCGATTTGGATATTTGATGCGATCGTCGCATCATGTACAATCGTTCCTGGCAACAATTCCACACCGTCTCCGATAACAGACTGGCCAAGAATCTCGACATTTGGATGAATTAAAACATCTTTTCCAATCTTTACATCTTTTCCAATGACCGTACGAAGTGGGTCAACGATTTGTACCCCTTCTTTCATCCAATGAGTATTAATATGATTGCACATCCAAACATACGCTTTGTTTAATTCATAGCAATCATTAATTCCCATTACCTCATCTCTATTTTCAATAACCAAGCCTTTTACTTTTTTATTCTGGCTTGCCAAAATAGAAACCATATCGGTTAAATAATACTCATTTTGTGCATTATTTGTTTGAAGTTTCGACAAATTTTCAAATAGATCTTGATTTTTGAAACAATACATTCCTGCATTGATTTCACGAATTTGTTTCTGCTGATCTGTACAATCCTTCGCTTCAACAATCGAAGTTACATTTCCCTTTGCATCACGAACAATACGACCATATGCACCTGCATCTTCCAGTTCGGCAGTTAATAAAGTGCAAGAAGCATCTTTATTGGTTTGAAATAACCGTTCTAAAGTTTCTGGTTGAATACAAGGTCCGTCCCCATTAATAATAACGGTATCTCCCTGAGCATCTTTTAATTGTGTACATTGCATCACTGCATGTCCTGTACCCAATTGAGGTTCTTGAAGTGCAAATTCTACATCATGGAAGGCTGCTTTAATGCTTTCTGCTTGATAGCCAACGACAACCACGATGCGTTCAACTCCGACCGCACGTAAAGCGTCAATAATATATGCCAACATAGGCCGGTCAATCAATCGATGCATCACTTTTGATTGCGACGATTTCATCCGTGTACCTTTGCCAGCTGCCAAAATAATGGCATTACGCATATCTTTTCACCTGACTTTCCGTACGTTTCTATCTTATCAAACTTTTACAATCAATTAAACCTGCATTTTAAAAAATAGCCCCAGGAAGGCTGGGACTATTTCAAAGCATTCAATTGTTCTTGTAAAGAAGCAATTTGGGCATTCAAATTATCGACTTTATTTTGCGCCGTCGATTGCGTATTTTGTGCATCCGATAATTGGTTGTTGTAAGTTGAAATTTGATTATTCAAATTAGCCACTTTGGAATTATAACTACTCAAACCATCGTTATAATCGCTTAGAGCTTTTTGCAATTGCGCTTCTAGCTCTGTCGTGTCTTCTCCATCTCCAGCAGATTCTAAAGCACTTTGTGCTTGAGTTACTGCAGACTGCAGTGAATTCAATGTCTTTTGTTCATTTGAAATTTGTTGATTCAAAGAATCAATCTGTGATTGAATCGAACTTACACTGTTATTAGCTGAATCCAATTCGCTTTGAGCCGCATTTAACTGCGATTGTAAGCTGGCAATCTTCGCACGTAATTTTGCCTTCTTTTCCGCATTTTTCACATTGTTATTCTTTGCTTTGGCAGATTTTTCTTTTTTAGCCTTCTTCAATAATTCCGAAAAAGACGAACCCGTTTTATCTTGTAAAATGTCATCAATTTTTGCTTTTTTATCATTCGATAGACGATTATACATATTCTCATAAGAAGTGATTTCTTCTTTTTCCGCATTGGATAAAGTATCATATCCTTCTGCCCAGTCTAATAAGCGTTTATAATTCATATCCGTTGTTTCAACACTTTGATCATTCTTATTTTCTTGAGAAGAAATCACATGGAACAACCCAAAGCCCAAAACCAATACCAAAAGCACACCGCATAAGACAGCTAAGCTCTTCTTCATATCCGCATTAAACGTAAATTTTTTTGGCTGCTCATGCACCACTTTTCGTTCTAATACAGGATTTTTCCGTGAATTTTCAATGATGGTTTGTACCTTTTCATCATCTAAGACAATCGTCTTATTGGTATCCGGTTTATCCGCTTCTACTTGTGAAGGATGGAATACAGCCGTTTGTCCACCAATCGTATTTCCTGCTTCCTCTTTATAGGCATGCACGCCGACCTCTTGGGTCTGAGCAATCGCATGCGCTGGCTTTTTATCTTGCAGTTCGCTAGATAACTTAGGCATCGCAACCGTATGTCCAGCCGTTTCAGAAGTTTCCGGAACGGTTTTAATTGGTTCAATCGAAATAGTCTCTTGCGCTTCTTTTTCTAAAGCTTGTTCTTCTGCTCTTTTGCGTTTCAAACGATCTTTACGGCTCTTCTTAGCCTTAAAGGCATCCATCTTCCGCTCTAATGTATCATCACTTTCAATCGAATCTAATAAATCCGATATTTCGTTATATTCTCTTGAATTTTCATTCATGTTTTATCATCCTTTAAGAAAATTGTATCAAAATCCCTTCCATATAAAAAGGGCTGGCCTAATTATAAGCCAATCCCCCTTTTTTGCAAGCAAAATTCTAAGCGAAATATCGCTTTAGACAAATCACAATTTTTTTAGTTTTTACATCAATTCAATGCCGTGACTAGTTCCAATACGGTCTGCGCCAGCAGCAATCATCGCATCCATATCTGCTTGATTACGTACGCCACCTGCTGCTTTTACTTTGGCCTGGCCTTTTACCGCCTGCTTCATAACCTCAACCACATGCGTATTGGCTCCTGCACTATTAAATCCTGTACTCGTTTTCACAAAATCAGCTTTTGCCTTCACACATAAAGAACAAGCCCGTTCGATTTGCGCATCATTCAATAAACAAGTTTCTAAAATCACTTTTACAATCTTGCCTTGTGCAGCTTGAACTACAGCTTCAATATCTTTTTGCACAGCTTGATCATGCCCTGCCAACAATTCTCCGATATTCATAACCATATCCACTTCATCCGCACCTTGTTCAATCGCATGCGCTGTTTCAAACGCTTTGGATGCACTGGAAGTAGCACCTAAAGGAAAGCCGATAACCGTACAAACTTTGACATCACTATCTTTTAGCTCTTCCTTGCAGAATGGCACCCAATACGGATTCACACAGACACTGGCAAAATCGTATTGTTTAGCTTCTTGGCATAATTTTTCGATTTGATCTTGCGTTGCTTCTGGTTTTAATAAAGTATGATCAATATATTTGCTTCTTTTCATAGTAAACTCCTCACTTCTTTAAGAATACCGAATTAAGAAAAAAAATACCAGTCCATCTTTTTGCACGTTTTTCTATTTCCATGGAACCTTGCGAAGCGATACGCGCATAGCAGCATGTTCTTGAATCCAAACAGGATGTGCGCTCACCACAAAAACCATTGCACAATCCATTTGCGACAAGGCAGCTTCTAGACTTGCTCCACTGGTACAGACATCATCCACTAAACAGATGGCTTTATTGGGTAAAGGATACAAACTTTTCTTTTTCAGGATCTGCGCAATCTTTTTTCTTTCTTGTTTATGCTGATGATTTTGTTTCCAATCGCGGTTTTTATAAAAAGGACTGTAAAACTCTATTCCTTGCGCCATAAATATTTCTTTTAAGGGTTCAAAGCCTCTGTCCAAGCGTTTTTTCTCTGAGCTACAAAGACCACATACACAATACTTACTAAAGAAAGAAACACGAACTTCTTCCAAAAATATGGGCGCTAATACAATATCTCTCTGTTCCTTGTAGCGAAACCAAAGCCGCTCTAAAAAGTCATTGTATTCATAAAGCACATACCAAATTCTTCCCTCTATCCGATACGCTTGTTTATGCACTTGTAACTGTTTTCGACAATTTTGACATAGCTTCGCTTCGCCTAAGATCCAAGCGACTTCATCCAAAGGTGCATTACAAACTAAACAGACTGATTCATCTGGCGTAATTGCTTGAGACAATCTTGTATAGATGGATTGACCGATTGGCATAGACAAACTCCTTCCCCTTCGGGATCTTTAAAACTACGTCCCACACGACCATATATTTGAATCAAACTGGCACAAGTAAAAACTGGATGATCGGCGCGATATACAATCACTTGTACGCTCGGAACCGTAATTCCACGTTCCAATAACGTCGTACATAACAAAATACGAAAAGCCTTTTGATGAAACTTCGCCATAATTTCGTCTTTATCTTGGGAAGCCGAATGAATATATGCACAAGAATAGAAACAAGCGAAAAAGCGATAAAAAAGCTGTACTTCCCTCTTGGTCGGCATAAACAATAACACTTGTTTATTTTTCCATTTATTACAGTAGTAGAATATCCAGAAAATCTGTATCCAAATAGAGCCTTTATGCACAACCGGAAGAATCAAAGGATGTCCATGAGGGCGTTTAAATAAGGTGACCATTTCCATTTTTCCAGCTTGAATTTGCTCCAAACTAAAAGCATCTGGCGTTGCGCTCAAATATAAAAACTGACCAATACAAGCTTGCTGGGCAATTTCTTGCAACAAATCATTATTCGCATAAGGAAAGGCATCAACCTCATCCATAATCAATAAATCAAAAGTATATGGATAGCGATACAATTGATGCGTTGTACAGACAATAAGGTCCCCATCCACAATATCGGTATACCCTTGCGTAACCGCAATGACCGAAAGGCTTGGAAAAGCTTTCTTTAAGCGCTGACAGATTTCCAAAACAACTTGGCGGCGCGAAATCGCAAACCCCACCTTTTTCCCTTGCGATAAATAATAGGAAATGCTTTCCAGCGTCATTTCTGTTTTTCCAGCTCCGGTAGCCGCATAGACAAATACACTTTTCTCCTGCTTTAAATACGTTAAAGTCTTTTCGGACGCTGCTTTTTGCAGGGCAGTCATTTCAAAATCCAGATGATAGCCCTTTTTATAAACCACATGACTGACTTGCGGAACTTTTGGTTTTTCTCCTACATCCAGACGACCAAACGCAATACATTTGCGACAATAATAGATTCCATGGTCATAGGCAAAATATTTCGGATCTGTATTCTTACATCGTTGGCATTGCATACCTATTACTACGTTTATTTCCACAAAAAGGGATAAAAAAATTCCCAAATGAATGGGAATTAAAAACAATGCGCCTTTTCGAAGCGATTCACCGCTTCTTGTAAAGTAGGACCATCTTGAACCAAAGCCATACGTACATAACGTATACCTGCTTGACCAAAAGATTGGCCTGGTGTCAAAACAACCCCTGTTTTTTCTAGAACATCTAGCACAAACGCATTCGAATCTGAATACGAATCGGGAATTTTTGCCCAAACAAACATCGTTGCTGGACTTGATTTGACTTTCCAGCCAAGGCGATTTAAACCACCAACCAAGATATCACGATGGGCTTGATACATCGCTCGCGTTTCTTCAATTGTAGAACCACCATGACATAACGCTTCAATGCCGGCATATTGTACAGGCAAGAAAATACCATAATCGATATTGGATTTTAAAATCCGAAAATGTTGAATCACATCTTTATTTCCCACACAAACACCCAGACGCGCACCTGCCATTCCATAGGTCTTTGAGAAAGAATTGACTTCTACACCAATCTCTTTAGCACCGGGAAAAGACAAAAAACTCTTTCCTTCCTTGCCATCAAAAACCAGTTCACTATACGCATTATCATGAATCACCAAAATATCATATTTTTTGGCAAAGGCAATCAATTCTTCATAGAAAGAATCTGATGCAGTTGCACATGTTGGATTATTCGGATAAGAGACAATCATCATCTTAGCCCGGCGGGCAAGTTCGGGATCAATTTCATTAAATTGAATCAAGTAATCATTTTCTTCTTTCATTGGCATAAAAGCTACTTCAGCACCAGCTAGATGTGGTCCATCCACAAATATTGGATAGTGTGGATCAGGCACCAAAACAACATCACCTGGATCACATAAGACCATAGGTAAGTTGCATAACGCCTCTTGACTACCTTGTAAACAGATAATTTCCTCTTTATCTAAGTCTACCTGGTAGCGTTTCTTATACCAGTTTTGAATAGCGAGCAACAAATCATCCAATTCATTGATCGCATATTTATAGTTTTCGGGTTGTGAAACAGCTTCACGCATTACTTGCATAATCGAACTATCGGGTAAGATTTGTGGAGACCCAATGGATAAATCAATCGTTTTTTGTCCCGTTCGTTTGGTAAATTCCTCTTTTTTCTCTTTTAACTCTGTAAAAACAGAAGCATGAAACGTATCCATTCTCTTTGCGAATCGCATACAACCACCCACTTTCGTCTCCATTTTAGCATAAAAAAACGACACCGAAGTGTCGTCTGATAAATCCTTATTTTAAACCATATTTCTTGTTGAACTTTTCAATACGTCCTTGAGCTGCCGCAAAACGTTGACGTCCAGTATAGAACGGATGACAGTTACTGCAAGTATCTACACGTAATGTATCTCCCTTTACTGTTGAACCAGTTTCAAATTCAGCTCCACAAGATGTACATACACAAGTCACTTTGTGGTAATCTGGATGAATTCCTTGTTTCATTTGATTGTCCTCCTTCCGCCTTAAACCCCGTGTGGGTTCAAAGTAAGTGCATTGAGATTATATCAACCCTGTCAAGAATACGCAAGAAAAATTTTTTCTTTATGCATTCGCCATTGTTTTCTTATTTCATTATGAGTAAAATAAAAGCAGAGAGGAATTAAAATGCATCATCGAAGAACCTTTTTTAAATATGTAATACCATCTATTATCGCCTTTGCCCTATCTGGTGTCTATGCCATTATCGATGGCTTTTTTGTTGGAAATACCATTGGTGATATGGGACTATCCGCTATTAATATGGCCTATCCTGTTGTTGCCCTGATTCAAGCCGTTGGTACCGGCATTGGAATGGGAGCAGCAGTATACTATGCCATCCATCTAGCCAGTGGCGACAAAGAAACAGCCGAGGATTTTGCCGGAATGGCCTGGTGGTTATTAATTCTTTCCAGTATCATCCTATCCTTTATCCTTTACTTTTTTGCGATGCCTCTATTAAAAACATTGGGCATGCAAAAAGAACTCTTGCGCTATGGCATGGACTATATCCAAATCATTGCCCTGGGAGCCCTTTTGCAAGTGTTAGGAACTGGCCTAATTCCTTTAATGCGAAATTATGGAGGATCCTTTATGGCCATGATTGCCATGGTCAGTGGTTTTATCACAAACATTGCACTCGATTATCTGTTTGTATGGCAAATGGGATATGGCATCAAAGGAGCTGCTCTGGCAACCATAATTGGTCAAGGCGTAACCGTCTTTATCGCCATAACGGACTCCCTATATAAACACTGTTTCTATATAAAAACTTCTCTAAGCCGTGCCCCCTACTTAATCAAATCCATATGTAAAGTAGGTCTGGCACCTTTTGGGCTAGCCTTAACCCCAAATATTTCCTTAGTCATCGTTAATAAGTTTTCGATGCTCTATGGCGGCGAAATCGCAATCGCAACGTATGCATGTATTGAATACATCATCTGTATCATCTATTTAGTTTTACAAGGCGTTGGTGATGGCATTCAGCCTTTATTAAGCCGATACTACGGAGAGAAAAACACTACAGTTTTGCAGTCTACACGAAAAATGGCCTATGGCTTTGCGCTACTTCTAGCTTTTATTGGATGTATTTTCATGTATCTTGGCCGCTGGCATATTGGTCAGCTCTTTGGCGCATCGTATCAAGTAAACATTCAAACCGGAAAAGCTATGCCAATATTTCTATTATCTATCCCCTTTGTAGCCATTACACGAGTCGCAACCGCTAGTTTCTATGCCACCGAAAAACATGTACTATCCTATATTTTGACTTTTGTAGAACCTGTTTTTATGTTTGTGTTAATGCTCATTCTTCCTTTGCTTTATCCAGAACAAATCATGATCTGGTGGAGTACAACCTTAGCACGAATGGCTTCGGCTCTACTTGCCATCGTTCTACAAAAAAAGCGCTCCTAGTTGAGCGTTTTTCTTCTAAAACATATATAATGCCAGCAAATCTTTACCCAGAAATCTTGCTCTTCCACATATTGGGCAAGATGTTCCATAAAGACATATATAGCCCGTACTTCAAATGGTTCCAAGTCAATTTCTCCATACAAACTCTTTTCCATCAAAGAGACTACTCTTTGGTAATCACCTGGATGAATCGATGCGATTGATGTATTAGAACGTCTGGAACATGGAAGTATTGATTTTTCTATATTTTTGGAACCAATTGACATTTCAGAATATAATTACATTTCACTACCGGAATCATCCCGTTGGGGACTTTTAATGCCTTCTGATTGTGAACTTGCAGAAAATGATTTTATAGAGAAGAAAGATATTGTGAAAATACCTCTGATTTTTCATCGAAGAGCCGGTCTGCAACAGTTGATTTCTCATTGGGCTGATACTGAAATTGAGAACTTCAATATTGCTGCCACATATAATGTAGTCAATGGCTCTCCAACAAAATTTATCAGAAGTGGATTGGGATTTTATCTTACAACCGAGGATTTACTTCCAACTGTTTTAGAACAGGATGTTTGTTTCCGTCCTCTGAATCCACCATTAGAAATACATTATGCATTGATCTGGAAAAGAACTGTTTTTCAATCAAAAGCTGCTGAGGTGTTTCTACAAGAATTGAAGCAGTCTACAACCTAAATAATGGTCACACTACAAACATATAGCTTATGGTTTCATATCAAACTCTGAAAAAATAAAGACGACTAGTCTTATCACAAGACCAATCGTCTTTATTTTTTCTTATATTGTATTTTATATCTCATCCTTTGGACAAAATCGAATCATTTCTAAGTTCTTTCTAAACAGGAATTTACATTTACAATATGATCCAATATCTTTGTATTAGCTTACCCTCTTTTAAAACTTCGTTTTCTAATACTCCGCCATTATTGATAATTGATTTGACAGAACCAATGTTGTCTTTATCACAAACCAATAAAACTTTATCCATACCAAGTTTCTTGCATTCTTCTAAAGCCAAGCTGATCATTTTGGTTGCATAACCTTTTCTTCTTTCGCTTGGTCTTATACCATCTCCAATATGACCACCATATTTCAATAAATATTCGTTTAAGTAATGTCTGATATTAACAGCGCCAACCATGGTATCCCGGTCTTCATCTAAGCAAAAGAAAGTAGAATCAGGAACAAATCCATCATCCGTAGTTGATATTTCTAAATTATTTAGATAATATTCAAAATCATCATAATCATTTTTAAATATAGCCCATGGCGAAGTATTTGCGTCATGGGTATCGTTATACGATTTCCACTCTTTAATCATTTCTATAATTTGATTTTTGTATTGCAAACTGCCTTTCATTAATTTTAATGCCATGAATTTACTCCCTCCAAATTCCACTAGAAATTATAGCTCTAATACAGCGTCAAAACATAATGTAAGGGCATACTGCTCTGCATTACCGTCCCAATGTCGCATCTATTTCTTGACTAACATTTCAGTTCTGTAAAACCCGGTTTATCTATATACATTACGTTAATTACTCTACAGTAAACGCTGTCCATTCAATGTGGTCATATTCCATCACATCATTCGCTTTTTTCATTCCCAATTTTTCGTAAAATGCAATGGCATTTTCATTCGCAACCAAATATACCGCAATATCATTCTTGCCACCTGCTAAAGAATGTGCTGTCTTAATCAATTCCGTACCGATTCCCTGATGTAAATAGTCTCTGTCTACACCTAAATCCGTTATATAAAGCCAATAAGCATAGTCGGTCAATCCAAATAAGACGCCAACAATTTGATTATCCTCGTTTCTTGCAACAAGACTAATTGATACATGATCAACCAGCTTTGCTATCCTTTTTTCGAACCGTTCCTTCGGATATTGCGATCCTAGATCTGTACGCTTTAAAAATTCAATATATTCAATTTGATCCTTGCGGTTTAAAATAACATACGCCGTATCTTTGGATTGGTTTAGAAATTGCGCAAAATCTACATGTCCATTAAAATTTGCTGAGACTTCAGAATGTGACTTTCCTTTAGAAATTTTCCAAAATAAAAAAGGGCGAAAACCACTTCGATGCATGCAATAAATATAAATGGTAAATACATTCCCAGTTTAATTAATCCATGCATATGTTCCACTTTTTCTAATCTATTGAAATAAGTATATTAAAAAATTCAATAAAACTGAATATTTATCGACTTTTCTTTAACAGCAAGCGTCTCTAAAAAGCTTGAATTACTGTATATCTATCGCCTTATACCCATCTAGTGAAGGAAAAAATTTGTTGTATGGGAAACTTAAAAAAATAGACTTTCGCGTTATACTATTAACATGAACAAAATTTACGGACACTTAAAAACAATTACCCGCCACAAATTCAAAGTTATGCATCTTTGTTTCCGATGCCACCTTTATAAACAAGGTTTGTTGCATGATTTAAGTAAATACTCATACATCGAATTAAAAACTGGCTTCCATTACTACCAAGGATTTCGTTCCCCTATTGATGCCGAAAAAGAAGAAAAGGGTTATTCATTAGGATGGCTACACCATAAAGGAAGAAACAAACATCATTGGGAATACTGGCTGGATTTCGGAAAAGATGGAATCTATGCATGTAAAATGCCACGCAATTACGTCATAGAAATGTTTTGTGATCGTGTAGCCGCAAGTATGATTTATCAAGGGAAAGATTATACCGACGCGAGCGCTTTAAATTACTATATACAAGGTCGAAACCATATCTTAATTCACAAGGATACAGACGCTCTAATCTATCACCTATTGGAGTACCTATCCACCCATGGACTTGATGAAACGGTTCACTATATTGTAACCCATAAAAAAACAGGTTTCCCACTCGACAAAGAACAATAAAAAACTATAGGCTGAATCAGCAGCCTATAGTTTTCTAATTCTTACTCAAAGATGCAAGTTTCTCACGATAGAAATCACGATCTTTTTCATCAATAGATAATGCATCCATAGCCTGGTCTACATTGAAATTTAAGTTAACCATGATGGAATGGAGGAAAGATATAGAAGTTTCAATTTTTTCTTCTGCTCTTCCTATACCTATTCCTTCAGATATTCCTTTATTTCTCTCGTCTTGAAATAATTCACGCATTG
>ULTB01022136.1_pt1 | contig 24138 bp, 10 predicted proteins | sample 1957251 | NCBI WGS metagenome assembly ULTB01 (sample SAMEA4835724, study PRJEB28245) | human gut metagenome | biome: gut microbiome; material: fecal sample | place: Denmark | collected 2008
GGAAGAAGCCGATAACTATCGGCGGCTATCCTGAGGCTGTGCATGACCTGATGAGGGCGAAATATCCCGATTATGATCAGGTGATGAATGGAGGAAACGGAGGGGCCGCGTGGGTAAATGGCGGTACTGGCGTTAACTTCTTCGGGAATGGGGGCGGTGCTACAGGTAAGTTTGAGGCTCAGCCTGTTCAGACTGGCTCAGCACCTATTACAGACTTTACCCAGATGCCTAAGCAGGAAGAGTTTGTTCCGCAGGGAAGCGGTAATGCTAACCCTGCCTTGGGACCAGTACAGACTCCCTATATGGGCGATGCAGCAGAGAATACTCCTCAGCCTCAGAGCAACTTTGAGGGAATGCCGCAGCCTTCTACTGGTTGGAACGCTGACGGAACACCTCGCTATGATACGCTTTCTACTGCTCTGAGCGGCTTTCAGATGCCGCAGGAACATCAGGTTCCAGAGTTTGAAGCTGACCCTAAACAGAGGGATGGCGGCTTTTTCAGTTGGCTCGGCAAGGTTATGCCGAAGAGCAGACCGGGAATGCGAGAGGGTGAGACTCCTGACGAATATGACCGCAGAATCACTACCAACCGTGAGAATATCGCAGCCTTTGCTGATGCTATCCGCCACATGGGAAATATCATCAATACTTCGAAGGGTGCGCCTCTGCAGGTGTTCAACGACCCTACTGCCATGATGGAACAGGGTTATCAGAACCGCAAGGCTCAGAGACAGAAACAGGCTGCCCTTGATGCGGATGCTGCCTATAAGCAGGCAAACCTCGACCTAGATAACCGAAAAGCACAGGCTGATCAGGTTTATAAGGAGTATCTTATGGGGCTTCGTGGTGAGGGTAATCAGCTTGCCAAGGATAAGTTTGAGTACCGAAAGGGAAAGGATGCGGCGGCTGACCAGTATAAGAAGGATAAGGACAAGCGTGACTTCGAGTATAAGAAGGGGCGTGATAAGGTGAAGGATGAGCAGACTAGGCAGCGTCTGGCTATTCAGCAGTACAACGCAACCCATAAGGGGCGTGGCGGCGGTGGACGGTCAGGCAGGAGTGGTAGCGGCTCGGGTGCCAAGTACTGGTTTGAGGATAAGAACGGCAAGATGCGCTATCAGCCTAACAAGACCATGTGGGAACAGGAGTACTACCGTGAATACGGCAAGCTTCCGCAGGGCGAGACTTCTACTTCTACCAGTACGAAGACCATCAATCCGAAGACTGGCGCAGAGGTAACGACCACCACAAGAAGAAAGGGCGCATCTGTTACCAGTCAGGCAGCAGCTTCGCAGAATGCGGCTAGGAATGCGAGAAACAGACCGAAGCCTACCGGTAAGTCGAAGAACGGCTATAAGAATACAAAGAAACTTGGATTATAAACATTAATATATAATATATGGCTGGAGATAAATTTGACCAACTTTATAACGCCTTGAAAGCCGATGGCGCAGTATCGGGAACTAGAGAACATTTCAGACAGTTCGTGTATGCGCCTGGCAAGCAGGGCTATCATAACAGAAAGCAGCTCTATGATGCGCTTCACGCCGATGGTGCTGTTTCCAGTAAATCGTATGAGGAGTTTGCGCAGCGACTCGGACTTCATGCAGTAAATCCGAAGCCTCAGCTGAAGAAGCCAGTTCAGCCTGTTAAGAAGCTGACGATGAAGCAGAGAGCGCAGGAAGTGGCGGCGCAGTATCGGAAGCCAAGGCAGCAGAAGGCTCAGCAGCCTAGAACGGCTACTACTTCTGGTACAGACTACATGCAGAACTGGCGGTTGATGCACATGCGCAACGACCAAATGACCCCGACGCAGCAGGTTCAGGCTAGCAATATGCGCGCGCGCACGCAAAGAGCACGAGAACAGGCTGAACGTCAGGAGCAGCAGAGAGCTACCCCTATCAGCAGAAGCAGAATCACCCCTACTGCCAAGAACTTCAACGAAACGATGCAGCAACTTTCTACTCCTGAAGCTCGCAGGGCTAGAGCCAAGCAGCAGAGAGAGGACGATGCAAGAGCATTCGCCCAGTATGAGGTGGAGGGCAACAAGTTCGTGAGAAATGACGGACAGACCGAAGGCATTTTGGGTAATGATCTGCTCGAACTTGTAGATTCTTCCATGAACGAGGCGCAGGAATTGACACGTCAGCAGTATCAGCAGAACCTTGACGAGAAGGGCGGCATCTATGCGCCTCAGTCGGTAAAAGAACAGGCTTTCCGTGATGCCCAGACGCAGGAGCAGGTGAACCGCCAGAACGTTCTGATGAACAATCTCAGCAGCAAAATCAACGAGATTTATTCTCAGAAGGGAATGCAGCGCCATATTGCCGAGAGCGCAGAGAAACTGAACATGAGTGTGGAGGAATACGTGGACAAATATGTTACTCCAGAGATTATGAACTATGCTCAGAAGGCTCTGACGATGCGAAATCAGGAGGAAATCATGCCTCATGGTGCGCTTGACTATATTGCCAAGAACCTCAGCAACTCTATTATCGGTATGGTGGTGGCTCCATCTGTGATGTCTAGAGATACACGACAGAGATTGCAGGAAGGTATTGCTATTGCTGATGGTGATGCGGAGATTCAGAAGGTTGCCGGCCACAAGGATGAAACCTATCGCTCGGGCATCGGTACTAGATTCGCATCTACTGCCGTAAACATGGCTGCAGATTCTGGTCCGCTTGCCGTAATCGGTGCCGGCGCAAGTGCTGCCGTGAATACAGGAACCCGCGTTCTGACTAACGGACTGGTGAAGGCTGGCGTGATGAAGGCGGCACAGAAGCTTACCGCACAACAGATGGCTTTCAAGGTGGCCAACATGACTACGGCACAGAAGATCATGTCGGGATTGGGAACCAGAACAGCAACAGGTGCGCTGAACCTTGCAGGATATTCGGGTGTGACTGCTGCCTTGAATCAGGCTTCTACTGGCGATGATACTTCGCTGCAGGCTATCGGCGAGGCTGGTCTGAAAGGCGCTGAGCATGGTGCGGTAACGGGTGCGATGTTCGGAGTTTCGGGCGCAATCATGTATCCTTGGGTTTCCAAGTTCGGAATTACCGGCATGGAGAAGAGTACCGGCGAGCGGTTGCTTCATGGCGCACAGAAGTTTGGTGCTACGGCTGCCGGACTTGGCGTTGAGGCTGGAACCATGATGGTTGCCGATAACGTGACTGGCGATAAGGATATTTCCTTCGGTACTTGGCTGGAAGATGTTGTGATGGTTGGCGCATTCAAGGCTGGCGAACCTAGCAACTTCGTGAAGATGGGCAATATCCTGCATCATCTTACTCATAATAGCGGTGGTAATTTCGTGATTGGCAAGAATGCCAACGGTTCCCCTATCGCCGTGGATATTCGTCTGACTCCTGACGAGAAGAACGAGTTGATTTCTTCTGCATCGGGCAAGAATCTGATGGATGCTTTCGTGAAGGTGGACCGTGCATCGAAGACTGCACCAAGAGATCTGAAATACAAAACGGCATATACGGATTTTATGAACGACCCAGACGTTTCTCAGAGCACCAAAGAGAAGGTGAATGCGGCCATGGGACTGTTTAACACGACAAGAGGCAAAAGCTACCGCAGTGTGAACGACGTGAAGAACAAACAGATTCTTGAATACACCAAGAACGGAACGCTGCTTACACGTACCTCTTATAAGAATGCCGATGAGCGCAGAGCTATTCTTTACAAGCAGAAGCTTTATCGTGATAATGACGATATGATGTCGCTGATGGGCTACGCAAGAATGAAGGATATGCAGCTGACTGATGAAGACGGAAACGTTACCAAGTTGGCGCTTGGTTTCCTTCGTGATAACGGATATGACATGAGCAAGGATGCTTCTGACCCTAACAATGCCCGACTGATTAATGAGTTGCGCAACCAGAAGAGTGCGCTCTATCTTGACTGGACGAAATATGCAGACAAGAACGGCTTGCTTGGTTACCTCAGATCAGAAAGCAAAGGTTATACTAATAACTTCATGGCTTCTATCAAAGAACTTCTTGGTAAAGAAGGAAGCATTGTTGTTGATATTGACAAAATCATGCGCAAGGACCCAATGAAGCGTACCGATGAGGAGAACAGAATCTTCTATCATGTGAAGAGAGCACTCGAAGATGAGCTTTTCCCTAGCTGGAGACCACACGCAGACCAGTCTGCAAGCCAAGGTAAGACGGTTGCCGAGGAGCATAGTCTGGGAACGGACAACCCGGATAGCGGCGTGGTAGTTGATGAGTTGCGCAACCTTCGCAACGCAGAGCAAGCCCTTGATGCAGCGATGGATAGCAACGATGTGTTCAAGCAAACCTTTGAGAAATTGCACCAGCAGGGCTTGACACCGGCACAGATTTACGATGCTCTCATTCAGAATGGATTGATCGAAGAAGAGTTGACCCCACTTGCCCAATATATTAATGCGAACGCTAGAGTGCAGGGTATGCAGCAGGCTACTGCTGATACTATAGAGGAAAACGTGAAGAGCTTTATTTCCGATTGGAGCTATCACGGAACATTGAACGGTCAGCCGATGAATGGCGAGCAGGCTCTGTATGTTCAAGACAGCAGCGGAAGAACACTTCTTGTTGGTTCGGGTGATGTTGCCTTCGACCAGACTACAGGTAGAGCCAAGGAAGGCAGCGGCGATATGCTTGTCTGTCTGGACCCTAATACTAAGGAAATGGTTTATGTGAAGGCAGACGAGGTTACTCTGTTCCAAAACCAGCCTATCGACCAGTTTGCTGCTGAGTATCGTCAGAGATTGCAGATGAAGAACTCTGAGCCTTACAATCAGGCGGCACAGGAGCAGGCTATGCAGGATGCAGCCAAGCCTCAGCCAAAGGAGCAAGAGGCACCACAAGATAATACCACAAAATCGGAAGATAGTACCACAAAAGAGGGTGATTTAACAAAAGTTGATACCACTTTAACAAAAGTTGATACCACATCGGGCAAAGATAATACCACAAATGCGGACTTAGCACCACAAGAGCAGCCTCAACCTAGCAGAAAGTTTGCCGATGGTTCCGATGTTCCTATGGCTACGGACAGTAAGGGAAGACCTACGCCAGACTATGCTAGTATGACTCCTGAGCAGAGTGCGGAGATTCTTACTGAGGACTTCGGGGAGAATGCTGAGAAGGTGGTGGACGGACAGATTAAGAAAGCTGAGAATGCTTTGAAGGATGCCGAGAAGATGAAGGTGGACTATACCGCCGAGCCTAACGACATCTTGGAGCAGGAGACTTTGAAGAATCAGACTATTGAAGCTGCCAAGAAGCAGTTGGACCACGCTCAGAATATCAAGAAGGCTATGACTGCCAAGAAGGTGGCCGAGACCGTGGGTAAGACAGAACAGGCTGATGGCGCACATGAGGCTGGCAGCGTGGCTGCACAGAAGTTTGTGAATGCACCTAGACTTGTAGGCAACAAGCGCACAAGAATGCTGCCTGACGGAGAAACCAAGATTAAGGGACACTATGAGATTGTTCCGGCAGAAAGTCTTACTCCTTCCCATGATGTGAATAACGACTATAAGAAATCGGAGGGATTCCCTACCGATGCTGAGGGCAGAACCGTGAACGATCGTGACTATGAGCACGACAAGGCGGCTCAGCAGAATACGGACCAGATTGCCCGAAAGTATAATGGTATGGCTATCGAGCAGGTGCCAGTGGTATCTGACGAGGGTATCGTTTATGATGGTAACGGTAGAACCATGGCAGGACAGAAGGCGGCAAAGGACGGCACGGACGGCGAATATATCAACGACCTTCTGGAGAATGCCGAGAACTTCGGCTTTACCAGAGAGAAGATTGAGCAGAGCGGTATTGAGCATCCTCGTTTGGTTATGGTGACGGATGAGAGACTGCCTTACGATGCAGCTACCTTCGCCAAGTTCAACCGCAACGAGAAGAAGACTCAGAGCAATACCGAACAGGCTGTTGCCAAGGCTAAAACCTTGACTTCTGACGAGGTAGGCGCGATTGTTGCCGAGATTGAAGGAAATGGTTCTCTTGATGCTTTCTTTAACAATTCCAAGGCAATAAATGACTTGGTGAAGACGTTAGTAGATAAAGGTATCATCGGACAGAACGAAGTGGCACAGATGATGGATAGTCCTGAGCGACTTTCTGCACAAGGCAGGGAGTATGTGAAGAACCTTCTGTTGGGTTCAATCTTCAAGCCAGAGACTATCAGAATGCTGGGCATCGACTCTACGGTGAAGAATAAGGCTATCAACGCTATCCGCTCGGTAATGGACAACATGAAGTTGGGCGAGTTCTCTCTTCGTGATGAGATTGATCAGGCTATCCAATTGCTCTATGAGGCAAGACAGGGTGGCAATAAGGTTGATACGTTACTGAGAACACCAGACATGTTCGGTGAGGATGCGGCTAAGCGTTACTCTTCTATCTCTCAGATGATGGCTTTAGCCTTGGAGGGCAAGGTTTCTGATTTCAGAGATTTGCTTGACGAATACAACCGCATCGCTAAGGCTAGAAATACTGGCGAGGGCAATATGTTTGAGGCAGCTCCTACCAAGGAAGAGTTAATTAATGAGTATTTGAACTTTAAAAAATGGCAAGATTATGGAACAGGACATTCAGAAATTGAAGGAAGCCATGATGTTTCAGGCAATGAAGAACCTCAACAAGAAGCATCAGGAGGAAATGAACCAGCAGAAGCAGAGCGACCAAGAGTAGAAGAGGCTGACGACTTAGAAAACAAGGAACTCGAAAGTCGCATTGAGATGACGGACGAGGAAACCGAGACTCCATCAAAGAATGGTCCTATCATGAAGCAGAAGATTCTGATTGATGGAGACAAGGAGGTTATTAAGGTTGATGAGCCTAACAAGAAGGGCGAGTACACTGGGTCTTACTATGAGTATGATGGCAAGAAGTTTGGCGATCTGAATGAGGTTACTGAGTATATTGACAGCAAGAATGAAGAAGGCCCTCTCCCACTTCTTCCTAAAGAAGAGAAGCCAGACCCTCAGTTTAACCCGATTGAGGCGGCTGCCACTGAGTTCAAGAAGGAGCATCCTCTGACCGAGGAGGAGATTATGGGTGTTAAGGACTTGGACGATGAGTCTAAGTATACAGCTATTGATTATTTGAACGGCGAAGATGATTCAGAGATTGCCCGAATCTGCTATGAGCAGGCTTACAACAAGGCAAAGGGTAAGAAGCAGCCAAAGGCGGAAGAGCCAAAGGTTTCAAGAGATGGCATTATTATTGACGATGAAGTTCAAAGTCATGACTGGTCTCAATATAAAAAGGGTGACATCTTTGAATATAACGGCTTTAAGTTTCAATTCAAGTTTGTAGTGCGAGACGAAGACGGTATTGTTACTGGTGTCGCCGTTAAGCATCTTGACGAGAACGAAAAGCCTATTGAACATGGTGGTGATTCTTTACCTCCACTTATGTTCATTCAGGGCTTCACAAAAGATACTACAAAGGTTGAAAAGCCTAAGACTGTAGAGCAGAAGAAGGCTGACAACAAGAAGTTTAAGGAAGAGCGTGATAAGGAGACTGCTGACTTGATGAGCCAGTTCCTTGCCGCAGCCAACGACAGAAAGGATGATGGTAGTGGTAAAGCTCTCTCTACTATCGTTCCGATTCCTTCAAAGGCTTTGAAGTGGATGGACAGACATCTTACGCTGACCGACAAGCAGAAGGAGATTCTGCCTAAGCTTCTGACAGCTATCAAGGGCAGTATGTATGCTCGTATCAAGGAGGGCGTATATAATCTGGAAGATGTTGTTGAGCGAGTAAGAAAAGACTTCGATGCTTTCTTTGGCAAAATAGACAAGAACGATGCAAACAAGATTCTTGCTGAGGCTGCCTATAAGGGTAGATATACAGACCCAGAGACTGGCGAGCGCATGAAACTTTCTGAGTTTGCCGAGCGTGAGCGCAAGAATACTCCTAAGCATCAGGAGAATCTGGTGGGCGACTCAAAGACTGCCGAGGAAAGAAAGCTGGCTGAGAAGAAGTTTATTGATGTCGTGAACCTACAGTTGGGCTTCAAACATAAGTTTAACGGAATCGTTGAACTGAGAAAGATAGCAGAGAGACTTGGCTTGAAGGATATTAAAGACACAGACCTTCAGGAGCTTGCTGAGACTGCTATTGTTAAGCGAGCAAGAGGTATCTCTTCTACGGAATCAACCAATAATGCCGAGAAGTTCAAACGTATCAAGACACTCTATGAGAATCAGCCTAGCCTCAACCAGAGAGATTCTGAGCGAGTGATGAAGCAGCAGTACTCTACCCCTGCCCCTTACGCTTTCCTTGCGGATATGTATGTGAAGGGTAACGGTAAGGTAATTGAGAGTGCTCTGGAGCCAAGTGCCGGCAACGGTATGCTTACCATCGGCTTGCCAATGGAAAAGGTGCATGTGAACGATATTGATGCCCAGCGATTGGCGAACCTGAGAAGACAGGGCTTCAAGAACGTGACCAGTCAGGACGGAACCCAGCCTTTTGCAGACAAGGACGTTGACGTGGTGGTTACAAATCCACCATTCGGTAGTGCTACAACAAGAGACTATGACGGCTACAAGATTTCTTCCCTGGAAGGACAGATGGCTATCAATGCCTTGGAGAGCATGAAGGACGATGGTCGTGCTGCCATCATCATCGGCGGCAAGACGGAATACGCCAAGAACGGAAGTCTGAATCCGAAGGATAAGGCTTTCCTTGGTTATCTCTATAGCCACTATAATGTGGAGGACGTGATTAATGTGGATGGTGGTCTGTATGCAAAGCAGGGAACCAGCTACCCTACACGTATTATATTAATAAACGGAAGACGCTTGAATGAAAATGCCTTTCCACCAGTAAAGGATAAGGCTAGAGCCGAGACCGTGAAAGATTATGACGAACTTTATAAACGAATTGAAGATGATATACTACGAGGTGAACGGATGGATACTTCCATCGGAGGAGAAACAAGAAGTGCTCAACCAGAACTTGATCAACAAGGCGCTGCTGGTACTCCTAAAGAGAGAGTACGAACAGGAGAACGAGGAGGAAGCAAACCAGATGGTAAGCGAGAGTCTGACCTATTTGACTCCACTTCCGTATCAGGAGCCCATGATGACTTGGAAAATCAACGAGGAACCGAGCCAAGACAAGATGGAGGACTTTCTGATGGAGATAGTAGAACAGACGGAACAGGGACAGAGCCTTCTCCAAGCAAAGAACCAACCACTGGAACCAATGAGCAGCGAGGTAATGGATCAGGAGGAGCTGGACGGAATGACGCTCAGCCAAGTACTGATGAATCTACCAACGCCGGGGGCGGAAGCGGACCACGGGGACAATTACAGCGGGTGGACAAATCCGTACGTGGACTAAGCACAGAGAAAGTTACCTATACCCCTAAGAGTGGAAATCCATTCACTCTGAAAGCCGTGATGCCTGCCGATCAGCAGGAGGCGGTAAACAAGAATCTCGAAAAGCTGGGCGATGCCGACCAGTTCCTTGTTGATGAACTGGGCTATAATGATAAGGACGATTTGTATTCTCATCTTGCTGCAGAGCAGGTTGACTCAGTAGCCCTTGCCTTGCAGCAGGCAAAGAAGGGCAACGCCTTTATTATTGGAGATATGACTGGTATCGGTAAGGGAAGACAGGCTGCTTCGCTTATCAGATACGCCAAGAAGCAGGGTCAGGTTCCTGTATATTTCACCAAGACAGCAGGATTGCTGAGCGATGTTTACCGTGACTTGGTGGATATTGGCAGCCCAGACCTAAGACCATTTGTATTCGGTAGTGCCAAGGAAGCTGCCATTACCGACTCAGACGGAAAAGTTGTATTTGCTTTGCCATCGAAGAGCGAGGTGAAGCGAGTGCTTGATTACATCGAAAAGAACGGAAAACTGCCAGACGAATACGACTATGTATTGACTACTTACAGCCAAGTAAGCAATGGTGTGTATGAGTTTGATGAGGACGGTAACCGCAAGGAGAGAAAGCTTGCGAAGGGTAAATCTTTCGGCGCTGCTGCTCTGAGCGGACAGAAAAGACGTGATGCCATCGAGAAACTGATGGGCAACGCCTATCTTATCCTTGACGAAAGCCACACGGCTGGTGGCAATAGCGGTCAGGGCAACTATTTCCAACACATTATTCAGAAGGCAAAGAACGTTACCTTCTTCTCTGCAACCTTTGCCAAGAGACCTGACAACATGCCTATTTATGCTTTGCGTACTGCCATGAATGAGGGCGGTATGAAATCATCCGATTTGATTGATGCGGTGAAGCGTGGTGGCGCAACCTTGCAGGAGATTATGAGCCAGACCTTGACGCAATGCGGTCAGATGATTCGCCGTGAACGAGATATGACTGGCGTAACCATCGACTGGAAGGCGATTGATGATCCTGAGCGAGTGCAGGAGCAGCGAGAACAGTATGACAGTATCATCGGATTGTTTAATGATATTATCAATTTCCAAAAGAAATATGTTTCAAGTTACGTGGATGAGCGTAATGATGAGCTGGCTGCCATTCAGTCAACTATGGGCATCAAGAAGGGAACGGCTGACCTGGGTATCAAGAATCAGCCTTTTGCAAGCAAAGCATTCAATACCGTTCAGCAGGTTCTTCTTTCCTTGAAAGCGAAGTCTGCTGCAGAACGTGCCATCGACTATTTGAAGCAGGGTATGAAGCCTGTGATTGCGTTGAACAATACCAACGAATCGCAGACTGGCAATCTTGCGCTTGGCGAGGAAATGGACGCACCTGACTTGGGTACATCTTTGAAGAAGGGTCTGGAGGGTACACTTCGCTATACTCAGAAGGACGCAAAGGATAATAGCGAAAGCGGCTATATCAAGCTTGAAGACTTGGGCGATGAGGCTATTGAGGCTTATCACGAACTGGAAAAGAAGATTGAGCAGACAAGTACCGGTCTTTCCCTCTCCCCTATTGATGTTATCAAGAACGAGTTGCAGAAGGCAGGTTATAAGGTTGGCGAGCTGACCGGTAGACAGACCGAGTTTGTTTATAACGACAACGGAACTGTTACCAAGGTGAAGCGTGCTGATACAGACAAGAAGAAACTCGCGCGCGACTTTAACGATGGCAAGATTGATGCGCTTATTCTCAACAAGAGTGCAGCAACCGGTATTTCCCTTCATGCTTCGAGTAAGTATAAGGACCAGAAGAAGCGTGTGATGATCGTGGCGCAGCAGCAGCTTGACGTAAATGATGAGGTTCAGATGCGTGGGCGTATCGACCGAACCGGTCAGGTGGCTAGAGGTGCATACGAATATGTGGTTTCCCTTATCCCTGCCGAGCAGCGACTGCTGATGATGTTTAAGGCTAAGTTGAAGTCACTTGATGCCAACACTACTTCTTCACAGAAGAGTAAGTTCAACGAAATGGAAGTTGCCGATATTACCAATAAATATGGTGATAAGGTAGTTCGTGAGTATATGGCAGAGCATCTTGACCTTTATGCACGCATGGCAGATCCATTCGGATGGGAAAAGAGTAATGGCGATGATTTGTCTAGAATCGACCCGCAGACTCTTGTTGCTAGCGGTGGCGGTGTTGGTGATGGCGAAGCTGGTGCCGATGCAAGCAAGTTGCTTGGGCGTATGGCTCTGCTGAGGGTTTCTGAGCAGGAGAAGATGTTGCAGGAGATTGGCGAGCTTTATGCCAACGAGATTCAGCGACTCAACGAAATGGGCGAGAATGACCTTGAAATTACCGAGCTTCCTCTGAGGGCTAAGACTCTCCACAAGGAAGTTTGGAAGCAGGGTGCAGAGCCGGGCGGCGATAACGCCTTTGCCGACAACACCTATATAGAAAAGGTGAACATGGCCATCTTGAAGAAACCGATGAAGGCTTCTGAGGTGAAGGCTTCGCAGGATGGTTTGACTGGCGGCAAGACTTGGGATGAATACAAGACCGAGAAGAAGGCTGCCGTGAAGGAGTACTTCGACCAGAAGATTGCGAACGAGACTCAGAAGTATGAGGAGCGTGCCGTGAAGGCTGCAACCAAAGCGAAGGAGAAATATATCAAGGACGCTAAGAAGGGTCAGAAGGATTCGGGCATGAGCGATGAGCAGATTGAGAAGATGGCAGGCTATCAGTATGATAACATCTACAATCAGGAGAAAGATAAGCTGAACAATGTGGCGAAGAACCTGAAAGCCAAAGCTGAAATGTTTGAGCGTGTGCTTGATACATTCGATACCAATGGTGCTTTCGTTCTGCCTATGGATATGAACAATCCAAACGAGTTGAGCGGATTCGGCAACAGTTACGGTAGACTTATTGACATCAAGATTACTGATAACTACTCGCCTAACGCCTCTTCCGTTTCCTTTGCTACCTTGGATGGTAGAAGAAAGATTACTTTCCCTATTGCCGGCAAGGTGGGTTCTGGTGAAAACAAGGTGGATATTATCGGTTCTATCGACCGCATGACCAAGCAGGCTGCCGGTATGGGGGACAGCCATCTCAGAGTATTGAACCAAAACTTTGATAACTGGGATAGACTGACTAGCAATGAGAGCCGCAAGAATGGATATATTGTAACTGGTAATCTGATGCAGGCTTTGGTTGACAGCAAGGATCATGGCTTGGGCGGTCAGTTGGTGAAATATACAACTGATACTGGCGAGGTGAAGACTGGTATCTTGATGCCAGATAGATTCGACCCTAAGGGCTTGACTACGGATGCACCTATCAACAGCGTAGCTGAGAAATTTGAGCTTTCTTCTTGGCACGGCGGTATTGACGAGGTTACTTCATCGGATGGTGAAGTAAAGGTGAAGCGCATAGACAACAATCGTGGCTACTACTTCGAACTTCGTGTGCCAAAGAGCAAGGCAAAGGGCGGCAAGTACTTCATGGATGAAGATTTGCTGAAACTGGTTAATGGTAATAACTTCGAGACCAGAGGCAACAATATGCTTGCTGAGTTTAAGCCAGAGCAGTTGAAGCCAGTACTGGACCGCCTGTCTAAGATGGGCGTGAAGGTGCAGGAGGAGCGCAATACTTCTGAGGATGAGGGCACCCACTTCCGTGAGGACCGAGGCTTGCAGTATTCTAAAACAGATACAAAAGATGTTAAGAATAGTAGAATCATTCCGGAAGATGTAGATAAAAATGTATCTTCGCAGATTGAAAAGAAGTTTGATTCTGCCATTGAAGACATTGTAGAGCATGCAGAAGACAGAGATAAGTCTAGACTTGTTGATGATGCAGACTATGCCGTAGAGGAGTTTTCAAATCTTGGCAGAAGCGTTATAGAATATTACAGGAATGATTATGAACGAAAAGTTGAAAAATTATCAGGATTGTCCACCGGAGGACGTAATGGTGGTAATCAGGACAGTAAGGGAAATAGAGGCTCTTATCTACTCCAATATTATAAGACCATTCTCGCCGTCGCTGACAGAGAACTTGCCTATAGAGACGCTAGAGCAAAGAATCTCAGAGAGACTTGGGGATTGCAACCAGGAGGAACGTTTTTACTTGGAGACGTTGAACGAATTTTTAAAGAAACAAATCGAGATAAAGAAAAGGCTAAACTCTTCCAGAAAGTTCTCGATATAAACAAACGTCTTGGTGTAAACATCAAAGTAAGTGCCGAGAGTCCGAAGAAGAGATCAGGAGAAGCAGACATCTACAGGAACATTGATTTGTATATTGATGGCCTGACAAAGACCAAGGCTCCAGACTACGCTGCCCCTACTATTATGCTGCATGAAATGATTCATGAGGTAACAATGGGTGCAATCAATCTCGTTAAGAAAGGCAAGGCTGAGGGCATGCTGACTCCTAAGCAGATAGAGGGCGTAAAGACTATCCTCGAAATCTATGACAAGGTAACGGACGATAAGGAACGCTTCAAAGAAGAGCCTTACGGTCTGTCTGACGCTTACGAGCTGACAGCTCAGATGGCTGATTCGAGACAGAGAAAGGCCATGGACCTGTCTATCTGGGATAAAGTTGTGAATGCCGCGCGTGAATTTGCAAGAAAGGGCGACCGTTCTATCATGCAACGCTTGAAGGATGCTTGGAAGAAACTGTTTGAGGTTTCTGAGAAGGATAAGATGGATAAGGCTATCAACGACATCATGGATGATTTCAATGAAACCATTGATGATATTTCCATGAATGATATTGAGCAGGACGGATTTGCCTATAAGGTTACAGACAAGGACGAGCTGGACCGCCTCAACAAGGAGAAGACTTTCAGAATGTATAGCGGAATGCAGGAGGTGGATGGTAAGCTCTACTCCCCTATGGCTGCTATCATTGACGGAAAGCGTACTGATGCTACGGAGATAGGTGCTTGGATGGGCGCAGACGAGCGACCGGACCTTGTGAAGAACGGAAAGTTTACCCTTGTGAAGACTGACAAGAATAAGGGTGTTGGCGAGGGTGATGTACCTGCTGCCTACAATCCTTATATGCACACTTCCACTTCTATGATGAACGATCAGTTTACCGGTGCTTACGCTAGAGGTAACATCAAAGTTGTGGAATGGGAGATTCCAGAAAGCGAGAAGACTAGCGGCTATCATGCTGAGGGTGCTAAGGATGCTGTGGGTCTTGTGCCTTGGCATTCGGGTTCGGTTAATAGTTTGCTGCCAAAGGACAGACAGAGACAGGTGATGCTTTCACGCTGGAGAAAGGCGGTGAGAGTGGTTCCTGATTCTGAGGTGGCTGAGAGTATCGCAGAGCAGTTGAAGGGCACTGGCTTGGCTATCCCTTGGAATGTGGTTACTCCTAATCAGGTTAGGGAGTTGGCTAAGCTGGGCGTTCCTATCACTACCGTTGAATCTGGAAGACAGGCTCCTGAAACCAAGGAGAAGTTCTTGAAGCAGATGGCTGAACTGGAACAGGAGTTCCCTCAGGCTAAGTTCGTCAACGTAAAAATGACAAAGGATGCCTTCAAGGAATGGGGCAAGAATGGCGGCACCAAGTTCCGCACAGATAATAGCGAAAGCAGATACCCTACTTCATCGGTTGAGAGCCATGTAGAGAAGGTGGCTCAGAAGACTGGCGCAAAGGTGAACATGGTTTCATCAGTTGATGAAATCACCAACAAGGCGGCGAAGGCTGCTATTGAGGATGGCAGAAAGATAACCGGCTGGTATGACGAGAAGACTGGCGAGGTGCATCTTTATATGCCAAATATCCACGATAGATATACTGCCGAGAAGACTATCTGGCATGAGGTGGTTGGACACAAGGGAATGAGAGAGTTGTTTGGTGATGAACGATTCGACAAGTTCCTTCGCGAAGTATGGTATGACTTGGATAAGCCTGAGAATGCGGCTTTGAAGAAGCTGGTGGATGAGGAGAGAAAGTTCAATCCTCTGAATATCTATGATGCTATTGAGGAAGGTATCGCCCGACTCGCCGAGGATGGCAAGGGTGAACCTGGCTTCTGGAATGGCATCAAGAATAAGGTATCTGATTTCCTTCATGAAATCGGTTATCGTATTGCTCCTAATACTAAAGATGTGAAGTATCTGCTCTGGTTGAGCAAGAACTTGCAGAAGAATCCGAATGATCCTTATTGGAAGCTGAGAGCCGAGGCGGTGAAATACCGTCTCGACCATGAGCGTGTGCCTGCTGTTGAGGCGCATGATGGCATGTTCTACGAAAATGACGGAAAGGTTAGAAGTATGGATAATCTTACCAAGGCTGAGTGGAATGAGGCTACAGATGGTGAGATTCACTTCCGTACTACCCCATCTGCCGGCACGGCACTTGACAGATACCACCGTTCGCTTGATGAACATGGCTATATGTTCACCGAGAGCTATATGGACAATATGCTTTCGTTGAAGAAGTTGATGAATGCGATTGTGCCAGACAAGAAGATTGAGGATATTGCTTCTTCGGAGAATCCTTATATCTTGCAGAACACTATGCAGGGCGCGATGAGTGATGCGGCTCAGATGTTTGAGCGCAACGTGATGAAGCCTCTTGACAAGGCCATGGCTGACGTACTGGATGCTTTCGATGGCAAGAAGGATGATGAGAAGATTCGCAACTTCAATCTCTACATGATTACCAAGCATGGTTTGGAGCGAAACCGTATCTTGTATGTGCGTGATGCCTTGAAGTATATGCGCATGAACGAGAAGACCAAGAAGCTAGCTGATACTGTGGAGTTCGATTGGAACAACGAGAAAGCTACCCTTGACGAGAAATTGGAGCGTGGAGACATCGACTTGAAGACTTATTATGAGCGCATGGACGATTTCATCCGTACCTACGTGGATAGTGACAATAAGTTTGATGCTGGCGAACATGACTATTCGGGTATTCACGCTATACAGGAAGTGGCTAAGTCTTCTGATCCTTACGATGATGCTGAGGCTATCGCTAGCGTGATGGATTCAGAAGCAAAGATGGAGAGTATCAAGAAGGGGTCTGTTAAGGACTATTGGGATAAGGTGAAGGCTGCTACCCAGTATTCTATTGATACTGACTATAAGAATGGTCTTATCAGCAGAGAGCTTTACGGTCATGTGTCTGATATGTTCAACTGGTATGTGCCTTTGAGAAAGTATGATGAGGCTACAGCAGAAGATACTTATGGCTACATTACTGAGCAGGGCGACCCGAAGAGTTACATCGGAAGCACGATTATGAGAGCGAGAGGACACAAGTACCTGAGCGAAACAAACGTACTTGCGCAGATTGGTGCGATGGGCAACAGAGCTATCAAGAATGGCGGTATGAACGCTATCCGTCAGTCATTTGCAAGATTCGTAAGAAACAACTCGAACAATAATCTTGTGACGGAGACTAGGGTTTGGTACGCCGATGACCCTATCACTCACACCACCGTGGAACGTTACCCAGACATTCCCGATGGCGCTACGGCTGATGAAATAAATCAGATAGTAGCAGACTTCAATATGGAAATGAAGGATTTGGAATCAAAGGGGTTGGCGACAAAGGTGTATCGAAGAGGAAGAATCGGTTATAAGTTCCAAAGAGCGGAGAACAAATCACAGCATATCGTAGACGTGAAGATTGCCGGAAGGACCCATTCTTTTGTTATCAACGGTAATCCTAGAGCAGCGCAGGCGTTGAATGGATTGCTGGAGAACTCGGGCGCAAAGGGTATCATGAAACCATTGAGTTCTATTTCAAGAATGATGGCGCAGTTGTGTACATCTTATAACCCTGAGTTCGTGATGCGAAACATCATGCGTGATGCGGAGTTTGCATCTAGCAACGTTACTTCTAAGGAGGGTGCAAGATATGGTGCTCTGTGGGCGAAGTACTATGCGCAATTGGGCTTGTATAAGGGTGCATCGAATATCAGCTTCAAGGATTTGAGCGGAACTACTGGCTTGGGCTTGTTTGCCAAGTATCGGAACGGAACCCTTGATACTTCTGACAAGGTACAGAGATATTTCAAGGAGTTTATGGAGAACGGCGGCGAAACCGGTTGGGTTCAGATCAAGAACATGCAGGACTGGACCAAGGAGTACAAGAAAGATGTGAAGAGCGAAAGAAGCAAGATTGACAAGGGCGGTGCTGCCCTTCGTGACTTCTTCTTCGGAAATCTTGCGAACATCAACGAGGTGGCTGAGAATATCGCCCGATTCGCTACCTATTGTGCGAGCCGAGACAGTAACCGTTCTATCATCCGTTCGGTCTATGATGCGAAGGAGGTATCTACCAACTTCAACCGCCATGGTAGCGGTGATGCCATCAAGAGCTTCAAGAATGGAGAAATGACTGGCGGCAGGGCAGCTGCAAGATGGGCTTACGGATTTACGGCTAGCTATCTGAGACATTGTTCTATGTTCTTCAATGCCGGTATTCAGAGTACAAATCTTCTTGTGAAGAACTTGAAGAATCATCCTGTGAGTACTTCTATTAATATGCTTGCCATTCCTTTTGCCCTCGGTGCGTTGGCTGCACTTGGTAACAATGTGCTGATTGCGAGTGAGGACGAGAAGGACAGAAAGGGAGTGAAGGACCCATACGGCGAGTTGCCTGACTACGTGAGAAGAAACAATCTCTGCATCTACAAGGGTGGCGGCCAGTTTATTACTATTCCGCTTGCCATCGAGCTGAGAGCCTTCTACGGTTTGGGTGACTTGGCAGCTGGCTTGACCTTCTCGCCAAACGTAAGCGGGCAGAAGAATCCTGCCTTGGATGCCGTAGGCTGTATGTCGCAGCTTGTGCCAGTGATGGACTATCTCGGTAACTCGTCGGCTGGTAAGGAGCCATTAAACGAGACGATCAAGGCTATCTCTCCTTCTGCCCTATCTCCTTTCGTGGAATGGGAGTTAAATACCGACTGGAAGGGTGCGCCGATTGAAAGACGTGGTGACTGGAATGAAAATTCCCCTGCTTGGCAGAGAGCCTACAAGGGTGTGCCTGATGGTTATCTGGCTGTGAATAAATGGGTGAATGCCCAGACTAACGATGTAGCCAAGGGTAATGAGGATATGCTGGGTAATAGTTTCCTGGATATGGTAACGAACCCTAGTATGCTGAATCATTACATCGGTGGTCTTGGCGGTGGTGCTGCTACCTTTACTGAGCGAGCTATCGGTGTTATCAAACATGGTAATGATACGGAAACAAAGGATATTCCTTTCCTTCGCTCCCTACTCTATACGCCAAATGAGCAGAGCAGCTTGCAGCGAACCAAGAGTAAGTGGTATAACTACAAGGACGAAATGGAGAAGACCATGGCCAACGTAGACCGACTGAAATCGAAGAACGTTCCGATTGACAAGAGAATCACGAATATCGGTGAGTATTTCCACTTCCAAAACTCCAAGGAGGCTGCCAAGGTTAGAATCATCGAGCTGGCAGAGAAACAGATGAAGCGATGGAAGAAACTCAGAGATAAATCTTCTGATACCGAGAGCATCAACTTCGCTAACCAGAATATTGACAGAATCATGATGGATGCGGTTGATGAACTAGATAGATTGGAATAATATAAAAAAGGAGTGGGCGTTGTGCTCACTCCTTTCTTGCTACTCCTAGATATGTTGCCTTGATGGGCTTTTCTCCATCATTAATGTAAACCTCTATATAGGTTCTATCATCTTCATCATCATTTTTGATGGTTAAGTAGGAATTTTTATCCATCTTAGAACCATGCGAACCCCACAAATGAAGATAACCTTCATTGCCATCCTTATCAAATTCATACAGAATTGCTTCTGATCCTAAATCTTTAAGATAATTCTTTTTTCCTATTTCAACTCTTGTTGTTGTAACAGAAAATCTGTGATACTCTCCAGAATAAAGTATCATCACATAATGATTGATGTAGGCACTATCTATCTGATATACTTTCCCATCATAGAGAAACTGGTTACTTACAGACGAATCATCGTTGCTGCTGCATGCACATAATGACAGAACTGCCATTAGGGTTATTAATAATTTCTTCATGAATCATGTTTTATGCGTTTGTATTTCTGGGTGCAAAGGTAGGGATTTTTTTGATAGGTTGTATCGGGGTTGGGGAAATTTCTGCATAGTTTAGACTTATTATAAATATGGGGGACTCAGCATAAAATGCTGAGGAACGGGGGCTAGAGGGGGCTTTTCTTGCTGGTGGCGGCTTGGCAGAGGGAGCCTAGGAGGTAGCAGGGTTCTTCGGTGTACATATTTATAAGGAACTGCTCGGATATGTGCTGAACTACATGGAGCATTTCGTGGGTGAGACTATTCGTATACTCCCCTTTTGAGGTGGTCCAACCTATTACTACTATCGTTTTTCTGGTATCTATGTTGGAATAGGTTATCCCTTTGTTGGGCTGACCTTCGAGCACGAGATTACAGGCATCTTCGAGAGGAATGCCGGCGCATCCCAAATCCCGAAGATGCCTTCTTACCTTCATGGCATCCTTTGAGTGGACATCGTACATTACGTGTACCGTCCAGTCATACCTTTCCAAATATATCTCCTGCTCAGTCAAAACTATTAACTTTAAACTATAAACTACAATATCTCTTCCCAAGGAATGCCTACACCATTGAAAGATGTGTCTGCATAGAAGCGGTTGAAGATGAAACCATCCTGCTGATCCTCATCGTCTACGTAGTCTTTGATGAACTGAGCCATCTGTTTCTCCTCTGTAATGGATGAGCCGTAGAAATCGGCTAAGCACATGTGTGCGATGTAGCAAGCATCGTAGCCCACATTATTCTCCAGCACGATATTGTTCTTTTTCAAGATGTCCTCAATATCATCCTTGCTCATCATGCGAATAGGTTTTCCATTCTTCCGCATCTGCTTTACTGCCCACTCACACATCTTCTTATTGAAGTGCCAGCCATTGTAGCGAAGGTAAGCCCTCATTTCCTCTGGCTGATAATCGTAGGCGTTCAAAGATTGTCTGTATTTTCTTTCCATAATCTTTCTGATATTAAAAAGGGTTTGGTAACGAAATCTGTTTCACTACCAAACCCCAAGTTAGTTAATACTCGTCGCCGTAGCTTCGATAATCACGTTCTCCACGGTCTCTGTCGTTACGTTGGCGCATGTCGTCGTACTCTTCATGCTCTCGCATACCACTTCTGCCTCCACGACCTCTGTAATCGGGCATGCGGTTGCGCTCGCCGTATCGGTCACGTCTGCCTTCACGCTTCATTTCGCCCAGACAGTTCATCGCCTTATCCAAGTAGCGCAAGCCCTTCTCTACGTTCTCATACAAGCCATCAAACTTGTCTTCTGTAATCTCAACCATTATCATAATTCTAAGATTTTTAAAGTGAATAGATAGGAGATTACTTGTTTATCGCCTGTTGGAGCAATCCCATCATTTTGTCGAGTTTGCCCTCCATGCCAGAAACCTTGCCTTCAAGCTTGCTGATCTTCTCAGTCTGTTCCCTCTCCTTGGCTATCTGGGGGTTGAGTTGCAATAGCATTCCCTCACAAGAATCAACAACTTTCTTGTGGTAATCTACGCTCTCCAGTATCGCCTTGGATTGTCTCAGCATCGTATCGACCTCTGCACTCATGGCTTCCTTGTTGTCGCTCACCACAAGGTTCTTGTCGTTGGCTATCTGTCCGTTGGCAGGTAACTGTTTGAAATCCACCTCCTCATCGTTCAGTTTCACCTTCACATCAACCACAGTTTCCATAGGCTGAGGCGTGAAGCCATTGTTGAAGGTAGGGTATTTCGTCTGAGGGTTGCTAACCGAAACAACCTGACCAATCTGCAAGTTCGGGTTTTCGCCCTTGTCTAGGACATAGAATAAAGAATTTGTTCTTAAACCTTGAAACATAATGTAATCTCCTATTATCTATTCTGTTTGTTAAACAATACCCGTCATAAGTTGAAGGGTGTTAGTGTCTCTCTCAAACCAGAGCTGAACAACTCCAGTTCCCGGCACGTCTGCAACCGTCAATGCCTCACCATCGAATTTGGTTACGGCTTGGGTTACGCCGTTGGTCTCGAAAAGGATAGGCAGCGTACCAGTCGTTCCAGTCGGAATAGCCTGTTTCAGATTTACGAAAATCGTTCCTCTGTAGTTGGCATTCACGAAGGCGTGGTTTTTAAAGGTGAACACCACATTGGCAGTATTCACCACCACGCCTGTAGAAGCGATAGCCGCCGAACCGTTACGATTCACCCAAGTAAAAGGTCTTAACCATAACATAGCAGCCTCCTTTCTTTAACCCCAGAATCCTGCACCGTTAGCAGCATTCAGTCCATACAAGCCAGCCTGATAAGCCACGCAGTTTGGAACCGCAGTGAATGGGCTGTAAGGGGTGGTTACTGTCTCCGGCAGCTTGCACTTGATACCTGCCACCTCGTTCTGCAGACCAGCCAATACATGATTGATAGGTGCTACAGCCTGACCCACGATTTGTGAAGTCATTGCGGAAGCTTTGAAAGTACTGTTCTCCTCACGCAGAGCGTCAATCTTGTTCTGCATTTCTCGCATCTCAGCCTGCTTCTGACCATCAACGATGGTCTGAGTGCTTTCCTTGATGGCGTTGTGCAAATCACAAGTCTGTCGCTGGGTCTCGTAAGCTACATTAGAGAAGCCACGCTCCTGACCTACTGCCACATTGTTAATGGCGTTCTGCAAGGTTCCAGTCTGCTGGCACATCGCCAACTTGATATTGCCGTCCATGGCGGTAATGTTGTTGTTGGTCTTGCAGCAGCATTCTGCCAACTGGGTAGCGATAGCGTTGTTACCCTGCATGATGGCAGTCAATACCTGATTAGCAGTCATGCCCATCTGATTGCCGACACCGCAAATTTCCTTGCTTACACCGTTGATGGCAGCGATAACGTTACCGGTAGTAGTGTTGAGAGCAGTAGCAAGCGACTGAACATCGTAGCCATTGCGCTGAACTGCCTGCATGATAACAGCCGTATTGGCATCGTTATTGAGCATAACGCCACCCTGTCCGTTAGGCATCAAGCAACCGCCATTGTTTCCACCGAAGAAGTTGCCTCTACCCATAAGAAGGAAGAGAAGCAAGATGGCAAACAAACCATCACCCCATCCGTTTCCATTGCCCTTGCCGTTGCAGAGAGCAAACAAACTTGGATCTACACCCTGTCGCTGCATAAGTGCTGGGAGCATAGCGAGAATGCTATTGAAACCGCCGCCCTGGCTGGTTCCGTTCTCCCCGAATACGTAAGTTTTTGACTCACTCATAATAAAATAGTTTATTCGTTTCGTTCACTATTGAACTTGGTGCAAAGTTACGAATAAGATGAAGCTCTGCCTAACTATGCTCAAAATAAAGTTTTTTAGGTTTAGATAACTGTCTTTCAATGATTTATGATGAGTAAGATAATGCTCAGTTATTTAGCATCTTTCTAAACTAGAAAGAAAGTAAGCTTTTGCCGGTACAACCTATTGAAATTTTTGCTACTTTTGCAGGAAAAATAAAATTATTGCGTATGGAAACAATTATCTCGATTACTGTATTTGCCGTGCTATTCATATTAGCCTGCCTGTCGTTATATCGTATATGTATGGTGGGTAAGACTAATAATAGTGCATTAGTTTCTAAGACAGATATGTATGATATGCGGTTTGCTCAAAAAATAAAAAGGATACATGTACGTGTATTAGCATTATTAGTCTTCGGGATGATTCTTGTTGTTGTATATCATTTCATGCCAACTAGGTTAGGTGATTACGTTTACATAGAAAGGGATTTGGCTAATCACAAGCAAACCATTCATTCAAATAGTTCATGCCCATTAATTAAAAAAGGATATAGTGTAAACGAAGTCCATTACTATACTTATACTCCTTACTTTGATTGTTTCTGTTCTAGATGCTTCTATGAATCAGATGCCATCAAATTAACTAAAGGGCAAAATAAGAACTTCTCTCACACGAAAGAATTGGGCTTGTAATAAGTAGCCGATTTATATTATCTTAGAGTCTCTATCTTAGTAAATAAAAGCAATAGGGTGCTACATTATGTAGCACCCTGTTTTTTGTCTATTCATACTTTGATTCCTCATACACCAAGTTATGCTCATCTACGTAAGCCTTGGCTTCTGAGTATGTGTCAAACTCTACTGCGGTGGCATTCACCGATGGGAATACCTCAGCATTGTCACCTTCCTCTGTGAGAGGGAACACCATATTGGTTCCCTCATGTACTACCTTGTACTTCTTAGTTAATTTATTCATATCTTGTTTCCTTTCTTTTTAATGTTAAACTTATGATACCTTATGCAGGAGTGATTGAGACGGTGTAGCCCTTGCTCTGCAAAGTCTGTACAGCTGCATCTGATGCAGAGGTGCGAGTGCCAATCAACGAGATTGTCTTATACCAAATATATTCACCAATAAACTTAGCTTCAAGCGTTGCCATATCGTTGAGGAAAGCATCAATATTATTACACTTACACTTTTCTAATGCTAAGATATTTGTTCTGTTTTTAATACCTGTCCATGTAAATGTGCCAGTATTACTGTCTCCTTGTACCCATAAAATATTATTTGGTAAAACAGATAAATCACCATAAACTCTTGTGCCTTTAAATTGTAATTGGTTAGTTTTTGTATTCTTATAAACAGAAATATCACCAGTTACTTTAGTATTCATAACACTTGGAATATCAGTAAGACCCGTCAATTTACCAAGCACAGAAATATCACCTGT
>ULTB01035444.1_pt1 | contig 23902 bp, 19 predicted proteins | sample 1957251 | NCBI WGS metagenome assembly ULTB01 (sample SAMEA4835724, study PRJEB28245) | human gut metagenome | biome: gut microbiome; material: fecal sample | place: Denmark | collected 2008
GACCGGAGATGATCAACGGGGTACGGGCATCATCGATGAGCACGGAGTCAACCTCATCGACAATGGCATAGTGATGCTTCCTCTGGACGAGGTCTGTCATGTTCACTGCCATATTGTCACGAAGGTAGTCGAAACCGAACTCGTTGTTCGTACCGAAAGTGATGTCACAGTTGTAGGCTCTCTTGCGCGCGTCGCTGTTAGGCTCGTGCTTGTCAATGCAGTCCACTGAAAGGCCGTGGAACATATAGAGAGGTCCCATCCACTCGGAGTCACGCTTGGAGAGGTAGTCATTGACCGTCACAACGTGCACTCCCTTGCCGGCCAGTGCGTTAAGGAACACAGGAAGGGTCGCCACAAGGGTCTTGCCCTCACCGGTCGCCATCTCCGCGATCTTGCCCTGATGCAGCACGATACCACCGATCAGCTGGACGTCATAGTGAACCATGTCCCATGTCACCTCGTTGCCGCCGGCGATCCAGTGGTTCTGATAGACGGCCTTGTCGCCCTCTATGTGGACGAAATCGTGGTTTATGCTGAGCGAGCGGTCAAAGTCATTGGCACTCACCTCAATAGTGGCGTTCTCCTTGAACCTGCGGGCCGTGGATTTCATGATGGCGAAAGCCTCCGGAAGAATCTCCTCCAGAACCTTCTCTATCTCCGCGTCCTCTTCCTTCACAAGCTTGTCGGATTCAGTCGCAAGACTCTCTTTCTCATGAACAGGAATATCCTCGTCCAGCTTGGCCTTGATCTCGGCGATCCTCTTCTCGAACGGAGCCTCGCACTCACGCAGCCTTGCCTTCAACTCTTCCGTCTTAGCCCTCAGCTCATCGTTGGAGAGCTTGTCTATAGGACCGTAAGCCTCCAGAACCTTGTTAAGAACAGGTCTGATCTGCTTGAGGTCTCTGTCGGCCTTCGAGCCGAACACTTTTTTAAGAATACTAGCTATAGCCATAAAAAATCAAATGTCTCTGATAATCCCACAAATTTAATGATAATCAAAGACATTTACAATTTTTAGACCCTGAATGACTCTCTGCCTGATTGTCAGTCATGATGGAAAACGACGGCCACGGAACGCCGTCGTTTACGAATATTACTGAATATCAAACATCTGCGCACCGTCACATGTCAATGCAAGCCCGTCCGTCCCCCGAAGGGCAGACATCAATCAGCCAGATAATTAAGCAGGAGCTTGCGAATATTGTCAGAGATGCGCTTATGCGCGTCGGTCGCGTTCTCCAACATCTCCGCGAGATTCTTGTATTTGATCAGCTCACGGGTGTTCTCCTCGTTGGAAAATATGTAGCCCATGTACTCCTCGTAAGCGTCATCGGCCGCATGCTCCAATTCAGTAACACGCTCACAGGCCATTGAGATGGCCGGAATGTTCTTCTTCAAGTCAACCAAAAGCGGAATGGTGTCATGGAGCACCTCCGACTGGGACTTCGCCATCTGAGCCAGCTCCCGAAGCTGGTCATCCAGCTTGACAGGGCGGTAGATCAAGACAGCCTTGGAGGTGTCCTTGATGACATCCAGACAATCGTCCATCGCCATCGCGACAGCCTGCAGATCCAACTTGTTGACCTGAACGAACGGACGCCCCGAAAGCATCTCATGGAATTCGGTCAAAAGGGCATCGCCTTGAACCTCGCAGGACTTGATTTCCTTCTCCATCCTTGAACGCAGTTCAACATCATCCGTCCCGAACATCTCCACCAAAAGCGAAGATGTCTTGCACAGGAAGTCAGTCTGCCGCGCAAGAATCGGGACAAAATCGTGACGGGAACCTCTGAAAAACGCCCTCATTCTCTTAATTACGCCCATAAATATTTTTTTATACCCAATAAACTTTTCTTGTAAGGCCTCAAATTTACAACCTATTTCGCGATTTCGCCACAATTCTATAAAAAACAGAAACTTTTTCATTGATTTTCTTTTTGACTCCGCATTCGTATCATCCTTAGAACTACCTTTGTCCCAGAGCTTTGTCCGGCAGAGGATTGTCCGACAGAGGTCTTTTACGCTTGAATCCCGCCACAGGTCAACCGGCTTCCGGACATCACAAACACTAAGCGGCATTCTGCCGCGGTATCCACTCAAATTTCGAACTTGCTTTTACTCTTCGTTCCGGACAAAAGAGGTTGGCCGGCGGGAAAATGCGTGAAATGTTCCAAACGTTTTGAATTTCATCATAAACTTCGTAAATTGCCTTCGAAAACCGATAACGATGCGACTCGCTTACTGCATACACTCGCTTAATCTTTCCGGAGGCATTGAGAGGGTACTCACGACAAAGGCCAATTATCTGGCTGATGTACTGGGCTATGAAGTCCACATCATCACGGCCCGGCAAAAAGGCAGAAAAGAGTTTTTCCCCCTCAGCGAAAGAATTATCCGTCACGATCTTGATGCCAATGACAGGATGTTTCTCTTCAAGTACAGGAAAAGACTGGACACCTTGCTTGGAAAAATTCGTCCTGACTTCACGGTGACAGTCTGCGACAACAGCCTCTACGCCCTCACAAGATGCACTGACGGAAGTGTCAAGGTGGGAGAATTCCACTTCTCGCACGAGAAATTCCTGATGAAATACGGCAATAACGTTTTCGGACGGATGTACGCCTCTTTAAGAACGAGAAGACTGGAGAATGCGGTAAGGAAACTTGACCGGTTCGTGGTCCTTACCATGGCCGACAAGGAGGATTGGGAAAAAGTCAGACCTGATGTGGAGCAGATTTACAATCCTCTGTCATTTGTATCCCAAGATGTCTCACCGCTCACGGCCAAGCGTTGCATGGCGGCAGGAAGGCTTGAGGGCCAGAAAAACTTCAAGGATCTGATAACTGCATGGCAGACTGTCAGCGCCAGACATCCTGACTGGACGCTCAGCATCTACGGGAACGGAAGCCAGAGAGAGGCACTCCAAAGCCAGATCAACTCTGCCGGGCTGCAAGGCAAGGTGATTCTGGAAGGCAACACGAACAACGTCCGGAAGGAGATGCTGGACAGTTCCTGCCTTGTCATGTCCTCCAGATTCGAAGGCTTCCCGATGATTTTGCTGGAGGCACTCACCACAGGCCTCCCAATCGTCAGCTACGACTGCCCTAAAGGCCCGTCCGAGGTCGTCACGATCGGCGCGAACGGCTACCTCGCCAAAGTCGGGGACACCGGCACGCTGGCACAAGGAATATGCAGTGTCATCGCCAACGAGGATCTACGCCGGCGCTTCGGAGCCGAATCCAAAAGGCGTTCCGAAAACTTCACATTGGAAAAGACGATGGAAAGATGGGACAGGCTCTTCTCCTCCCTGACTACTTCTCGAACGAGGACTTCTCCGGAAGGATGACCTTGAACGACTCCTCCAGCGAGGACATCACCCGGTCATAGTTCCGTATGTGGACATTGTCGTTCAGGCAGACCAGCTTGTACTTACCTTCCCTGACAGCCTTGATGGCCTTCCCCGGCTTCACGACGAGCGGAAACATCTTCGTGTCATCGTAGGTGTTGTACGGCACGAAGTTCCCCTCACAGATCTGCCAGGTGCGGAACAACTCCTGGGTGTAGTCCTCCGGGCTGCGGAAACGGTTCGCGGAGACCCTGGTCAGCTCGTCGCCGGCATATTCCCAGACCTCCTCGAAAGTGGACTTGAGGTATGGCTGGGCGTTGTGTGGAATCCTGAGCGTGATGAACTTGCTGTACGGTCTCAGCAGCCTCGTGAGCCAGCTCTTTCCGCCATAGACCGGCGAGAACCACTTGTCGTGGTGTTCCCTCAGCACCTCCTTCTTGTCGAACCTCTCGTTGATGACCCTCACGTTGTTCTCCAGGCACCTGGACCAGAGACTGGCGCCGGTGTTCATCCTGAAGACCGCGATGTCGGCGGGAAGGCCGTCACGGAAAAATCTCTCCGGAGGCGTGGGAGCCGTCATGTAGAAGTCGTCGTTGAAATAGACGAAATGGTCGGCGATCCCGGGAATGTTGTGCAGGTACAGCTCAATCAGCGAGGAGTTGAACACCGGCAGGAATCTTTCAGGAATATAATCCCTGTGGCTCACCAGATGGAGTTTCGGATTCGTCTCATCAAGCCATTCCGGCTTCTGTCCGCAGGTCACAAAATGCACCTTGCGCACCCACGGCGCGAACTTCTCCACACCTCTGAACCAGTACTTCAGCAATCCATAGTCCCTGAAACGGGCCTCGGACAGATGATTCTTCGAATTGTCTATCTTGCCTGAATACTTCGCGAAATCAGCCTTCCAGGCCGGATCGTTCATGTCGACCCATGTAACTACGAAATCTATGTCCATAACAATTAATCCAACAGATATACAGTGAGGTCATGACACTTGCGCCTGCCTTCCGGCGGCGGAGTCATGTAGTCGCCGAACTCCTGTATTAGCCATTCATTCCATCGTTTGAAGGCCTTGAAAGTACAGCCCTCGAACTCCAGGTCAACATATTCATCAAGCATCGCCCTTTCGAAGATCTCCCTCGTGCCGTTGTAGGTTACGGAGACCGCCCCGGCGAGACGTGATGTCTCGTATGGGTACTTGCGCACCTCGGTGTCAATCTTTTTCCACCAATATTCAGCCCCTCTGGCATGCGCCTCAAGCTTCGAGAACAGCGGCTGGTGGAAATTGAGCAGATCGAACCTAGTGCCACAGATGTTGAGACGGTGCGACCAATGCGTCAATTGACGTTCCCTTTTCCTTTGAAGATCAGGATCCTCAGGCTTGCCGTCCATCGGGAATATGTCAATATTGAGACCGAAGTCATAGTCATAGCCACGCCCCTGAAGGCTCTTGGTTTTGACATCCTCGACCTTGGCGAAGAAATGGACGAAACGATCGTCTTTCACACCCTCCTTATGGCAAAGGCAACGGTAACGGGATCCGGGCTCTTTTCCGAACATAGACACAAAACGCTCATAATCAGGCCTCGGCATCAGGAGGTCTATGTCATCATCCCAAGGGATGAAGCCTTTGTGACGCACGGCCCCGAGAAGGGTTCCGTAGGCCATTGAGTATCTGATCCCTTCCTTGACACAGAAGGAATCAACGGCCTTGAGGATGTCCAGGAGATAAAGTTGGATCTCTCTGTGAGACAATTTTTGCATAATACGTTCAAAATATACCCCGATGTTCACAAATATAACTGATTTTTGTTAAATTTGCGCAATCTGTAGCAAAACGAGTATGCATTCTTATGTTTTCCCAGGTGATCTGGACAAGGAAATAGCGGCGATCGGGTCACAGCCGATCCCCTACATGAGAACCGAAGAGTTCTCAAAAATCAATCTCGAATCCGAGAGAATCCTTCTGGATCTCATTCATTGCCGGGGAGGAAGGACAATCATATACACTGGTTCCGGCACCGGAGCCATGAGTGCGGTTGTCGAAAATTATGTAAGCACAAAAAAGAAAGCGATAGCGGTCAACGGCGGCTCCTTCGGGAAACGTTGGGTCTCACTCTGTGAATATTACGGAGTCCCGGTGGTTGACTTCAAGGTACCGTTCGCCAAGGACATAGATTACGAAGATCTGGAGCGGACGGTGGAGACTGAACGTCCGGAAGTGTTCCTCTGCCAGCATCACGAGACCTCGACCGGGCAGATATTCAACCTTGAAAGGATTTCAGGAATATGCCGCCGGCACAGCGTGTCCCTCGTCGTCGATGTCATCAGCTCATTCCTCGCCGAGGAACTGGACATGGACGCGCTCGGAATCGACATCTGCGTCACCAGCACGCAGAAAGGCCTGAACATTCCTCCCGGACTGTCCATCCTCTTCATCAGCAAACGACTGGAAGGGTATGAATATGCCCACAGGGGCTATTACTGGGACTTCGAGGACAATCTGGGCAACCTCCAAAGAGGCCAGACTCCGTTCAGCCCGGCGACCCTTATCTATCTCCAGCTTAACGCCAGGCTCAGGCAGATTCAGGAGCAGGGCGGAGAGGCGTTCAACATCTCCGAGGTACGGCACAGGGCCGAGGTGTTCCGTGAGGAATGCCGGAAATACGGCTGGACGATGCCGGCCGAAAACCCGTCTTTCGCCATCACTGCCATCCAGACAAAGGACACGGCGGAGCGCAGGATTTTCAGAGGATTGATCGAGCGTCACGACACTTTCATCATGCCTGGCTCCATCCCGGGATTCTACAGGATTTCCCACATGGGGATCCAGACAGATGAGGAGCTGCGCACACTTGCTGAACGCATCCACTTAATCGAGGCCGAAGCTGATGAATAAAATATTACACGGTGACGGCCCCCACAGGAAAACCGTCATCACATACGGCACTTTTGATGTCCTGCATCAAGGTCACATCAATCTTCTCCGACGGGCGAAAGAACTCGGGGACTATTTGATTGTCGGCGTGACCACGGACAACTTCGACATGGAGCGCGGAAAGCTCAACACACGGGACAGTGTGATGAAAAGGGTCCAGGCTGTCAAGGATACGGGGTATGCCGACGAGGTGATCATTGAAGAGTACAAGGGCCAGAAGATTGATGATGTCCAGAGATACGATGTCGATGTCTTCGCGATAGGCTCGGACTGGGAAGGATATTTCGACTACATGAAGGAATTCTGCGAGGTTGTCTATCTGCCACGAACAGAGGGAATCTCCAGTACAATGCTGAGAGAGGAACAGATTTCCGTCCGGATCGGAATCATCGGAACCGGAAGCATCGCCGGAAGGTTCGTCCCGGAGGCGAAGTTCGTCAGCGGCAACACGATCAGCGCGGCCTACAATCCTGACCATGCGGAATGCGAGGCTTTCTGCTCCGCCAATGGCATACCACTCGCAGCCCGGACGTTTGAGGAACTTCTGGACGGTTGCGACGCGGTCTATGTCGCTTCACCGCACTACACTCATTATGAATATGTAAAAGCGGCCCTTGAAGCCGGAAAGGATGTCCTGTGCGAGACTCCGTTTGTCCTTCGCCTGACTCAAGCCGAGGAACTGTACTCGATAGCCGAAGCCAGACACAAAACCTTGTTGATCGCCCACAAGACGGCCTACTGTCCGGCGTTCAGACACCTCGTGACGATGCTCAAGTCCGGCGTGATCGGCAAGATCGTGGACATCAACGCTTCCGTCACCACATTGACAGACGAAAAGTCTTCGAAACTGGACCACAATCAGTACGGCGGCAGCATGAACGAGAACGCATGCTTTCCTCTGCTGCCGATCATCAAGCTTCTGGGACGGGAAGTGCGCAACATCAACTTCTACTCGATCATGAAGAACGACGTGGACATGTACACCAAGGCTGTGTTCCGTTACGACAATGCCACAGCGTCATTCCAGGTCGGCCTTGGAGCGAAGACGGAAGGGAATATGGTCATCTCCGGAACAAAGGGCTACATCTATGTGCCGGCCCCGTGGTGGAAGACCGACTATTTCGAGCAAAGGTTCGAGGATCAGAATCTTAACAGAAAATGCTTCTTCCCATTCATGGGCGAAGGCCTGAGGTACGAGATAAGGGAGTTCATCTCCCGCATACTTAACCCGAACCAGAGCATGTACCTTCTTACAAAGGATGAGATCCTGAAGATGACCGGGATCCAGGAAGACTACATCAACGGAAAGAATGTCTACAAATTAAGCTAAACTACGATGAAACACCTCACACTCAAGGAACTGCAACAGTTCAGCCTTGAAATACTCAAGGACGTGGCCGGATTCTGTGAAAGGAACGGCATAAAATATTCATTAGGCTACGGCACGCTGCTTGGCGCTGTACGGCACAAAGGATTCATCCCTTGGGATGACGATGTGGACATCATGATGCCGCGCGAGGACTACGAAAGGTTCAGAACCATCTACAAGTCAGACAGATATTCATTCATCGACAGCCGCAACACTCCTGACTGCTACATCGCTTTCGGCAGGGTGTGCGACATGGATAGAACCCTTGCCTCAAGCTGCATTCCATGGGTGAAGCGGGATGTCGGGGTCTGGATTGACATATTCCCGATTGACAGGGTCCCTGATGACAAGGGAACTTTTGACAGGATCTACGACTCCTTGATGCTTCTGATGAAATTCAATGTCGGGATACGCAGGGTACACACAGTCTCATCATCCAAGTTCTCAATAAGGAAAAGGCTGAAAATATGGATATTAAAAAGGACGCATCCCCGTCTCATCAAACGTGACCCCGCCGACATAGTCAAGGATATGAACACGATCATCTCTCTGGTCTCCCCGGCCAAGAGCGGCCATTGGTCACAGCTTTGCTGTCCGGATGTCGGGACAAACGAGTTCTTCGAGGACAGTGAGATCAATGAATATATCAAACTGCCGTTCGAGGACAGTGAGTTCTTTGTCTGGAAAGACTACGACAAGATTCTGCGCGACTCCTATGGCGACTTCATGCAGCTCCCGCCAAAAAACAAACGCAAACCTCTTCAGAACTACATCGCCTTCCACTGGAAATATTAATCAAGCCACTTCGACAAGCTCAAATCTGGTCACTTCGACAAGCTCAGTGACCAGAAATAGTTACAATTCAGTGACCATCGACAAGATTTGTCGACCAGAAATAGTTACAATAAAAGAATATACCAGATTCTTTATCAAGGTCAGAAAAAAGGCAAATTTCAAATTTTGGTAACGTGCAAAATTTGGAATTTGCCTTTTTTTCTGACCTAAAAAGCATTGCAGTATCCTACCCACGAAGGTACTTCGCGGTCCAGGACAGTCCATTCTTGACCATGTCCTCCGGCGTGCCGGCAAAGACCACCTCTCCGCCATTGTCACCGGCCTCAGGACCGAGGTCGATCACCCAGTCCGCCGCCTTGATGACATCCAGATTGTGCTCGACCACAATCACCGTGTGTCCGTTACGGATCAGGAAATCAAATGCTTTCAGCAGTTTCTCGACATCGTAGAAATGCAACCCGGTCGTCGGCTCGTCAAAGAGGAACAGAATCTTTTTCCTGCCGTTCATCGGATCGTCCTCGTTCTTGGACAGAAACCAGGCCAGTTTGATCCTCTGGCTCTCTCCACCAGACAAGGTTGACGAGCTCTGCCCCAACTTGATGTAGGAAAGTCCCACATCCACAAGCGGTTGCAGTTTACGAGCGATCTGCTTGGAAAGATCCTCCGGCTGCGAGCCGAAGAACGAGATCGCCTCCTCTACACTCATGTTCAGGATGTCGTCGATGTTCTTGCCCTTGAACCGGACCTCAAGGATGTCCGGCTTGAAGCGCTTGCCGCCGCACGTCTCGCAGACCATGGTAACATCAGCCATGAACTGCATCGGAATGCGCACGAATCCGTCCCCCTGACATTCCGGACAGCGGCCACCATCCTGATTGAACGAGAAGAAGGACGGAGTGTAACCGTTGATCTTGGCGTACTGCTGCTCGGAGAGAAGCTTGCGGATGTCGTCATAGACCTTTAGATAGGTCACGGCGTTGGAGCGGGAACTCTTCCCTATCGGGTTCTGGTCAACATATTCAACATTCTTGATACGATCCACATTGCCGGAGATTTTCCTGAATATTCCCGGAAGGTCGCCGGTCTGGTTGATCATGCGGTATAGCGCCGGGTAGAGGATGTCTCCAACGAGGGAGGATTTGCCGCTGCCGCTGACTCCTGAGACAACGGTCAGGACACCCAACGGGAACTGCACGTCAATATTCTTAAGATTGTGTTCCTGAGCGCCTTCCACCGTTATTGAATATGCCCACGGATGTTTCTCCCTGACATAACGGGCTCGCCGTCCGGTCAGGTACTGGAGCGTCAGCGAGCAGTCCATCACCTTTTCTGGAATCTTTTCATCGGTCCTGCCTTGGAAGACTATCCGGCCTCCGTTAACTCCGGCGTACGGTCCCATGTCAATCAGCACGTCCGCCGCGCGGATGATCTCCTCGTCGTGCTCCACAACGACAAGGGTGTTGCCAATGTCGCGCAGTTTGCGCAGGACACCTATAAGCCGCTCTGTGTCACGAGGATGAAGTCCGATACTTGGTTCGTCCAGAATGTACATGGACCCGACCAGCGAGCTTCCCAGAGCCGTCACCAGATTGATTCTCTGGCTTTCTCCTCCGGAAAGGGTGTTGCAGGCGCGGCTCAAAGTCAGATACGCCAGACCGACATCCTTGATGTACCGCAGACGGGAGACAATCTCCTCGACAGCCTTGCGCACGATCGTGTTCTCGTAGTCTGTCAGTTTCAAGTCCGTGAAGAAGTCAAGCAGATCATCCACGTTCATGTCAAGCAGTTCCGCGATTGTCTTCCCGCCGACCTTCACATACAATGCCTCCGGTCTCAGTCTCGCGCCGTGGCAGGCGTGACATGTGGTCCTGCCGGAGAACCGGCTGAGCATGTACTTGTACTGGATCTTGTACCTGTTGGACTCAACCCACTTGAAGAACTCGTTGATTCCGATGAGGGTACTGTCATCCCCCTCAACACTGTGTGTGTCCCAGATGATGTCCTTGACCTTTTGCGGCAGATTGCAGTACGGCTCAAAAATAGGAATCCCATAACGAGGCGCCACCTTGATCAGATGATCCCTGAACCAGCCCATCGACTCGCCTTTCCAACAGGCTATGGCTCCATCGTAAATGCTTTTAGTCTTGTCCGGAATCACAAGATCCTCGCTGACCCCGATGATCTTGCCGAGCCCTCCGCAGACAGGGCATGCACCCAGAGGGCTGTTGAACGAGAAAAGATATTCATCAGGCTGTCGGAAGGTCATTCCGTCCAGTTCGAAGCGGTCGGAATATTCCTCCGAGGAATTGTCCTTGCGGAGGATGAGTCTGCCCTCGCCCACCCTGAACGCCGTGTCAATCGAGGAGCGAAGTCTTGTCTGTAGATCCTCCCAATCGTTCTGTGGCCACGGAGAGCCGTCTTCCGAATATGGCAGACACTCCTTAAAGACCGGAAGTCTGAGGCGGTCAATCAGCAGATCAAGATGCTCCGGGTACTCCCCTTTGTCAGCCATCCTCATGATGTCCTCGATGCGGATGATGCCGTCGTCACCGAAGAAGCGGGAATATCCCTCCTCCTTGAGACGGAGCATCAACTCTACCTTATCCTCCCTGGCGGACCAATTCAGGTCGGCGAGAATATACGCCGTCCTTGAATCGCCGCTCAATATGCTGGACATCACGTCATTGACGCTGTGGCACTTGACTTCCTTGCCGCTGATCGGGGAATATGTCCGGCCTATCCTCGCGAAGATGATGCGGAGGTAGTCGTAAATCTCGGTGGTGGTGGCCACGGTGGAGCGTGGATTCTTGACATTGACCTTCTGCTCAATGGCTATCGCCGGCGGTATGCCTTCTATGGACTCCACATCAGGCTTGCTCATCCTTCCAAGAAACTGGCGCGCGTACGAGGATAGGCTTTCCGCGAAACGCCTCTGTCCCTCGGCGAACAACGTGTCGAAAGCAAGTGATGACTTTCCGGAACCAGATATTCCGGTCACCACCACAAGTTTGTTCCTCGGAATCTCTACCGTGATGTCCTTAAGGTTGTTGACCTTAGCCCCTTTGATGATTATCTTTCCGTCCTCCGTCATAGTCCATCGATTAGCGAACCGCAAATTTACGAATATTTCCCGGCATGCATCGAATAATATTGCTGTTTTCGGACAAGGCAGAGTCAAAAGGCATATTCACCCCAAGGTTGACTCGTGTCCTTTTATTGGCTACCTTTGCCCTCACAAATCAATGTGGTCATGAATCTGAATGTTGAGCCCAAGGACATCATCGACGCGTACAGCACACCGATAGTCCAGCAGACATCCTTCTGGTCGATCTCACACAGGACGAGGAAGTCCGCGTCAAGCTTCTGATGGCATATTACGAGAACACTCCCCTCGCCGCGATGTTTCCGGTCCTATCCTCGCACCGCGCCACCTACCTCTACGGCGCATCCTCCTCCAGCATGCGCAACGTCATGCCGACCTACGCACTCCAATGGAAAGCCATCCAGGAGGCCAAGGCAGGCAAGTGTTATGAATATGACATGTTCGGCATCGCCCCGAATCCGAATCCGTCCCACCCGATGTACGGTCTCTACAAGTTCAAGAACGGCTTCGGCGGCGAGATATTCCACCAACTCGGATGCTGGGACTACCCCATCGACGAGGACAAGTACAACCGCTTCTCAGCATGCGAGATGAACATGCAAGGGTACTATGTTTAATCCGCTTTCAGGATTCAGTGCCACTTTCAGGTTCCGGTCACTGAGCCTGTCGAAGTGACCACAAGCCTGAAGATCACCTTAGCAACGAAACCTACAAGAGACAACATTCCTGATTAGCGGCGGGGGCGAAAAGCCTCTTTTACACCCTAAGCATAAGCCGAAATAAATAGGTGGGATGGCGCATGGTCCAATTACGCCCACCTGGATCCTGTTCCGGACCGGGCGCTGACTCCCGGAGAAGATGAGCAAGGCCACAAAGTACTCGAAGTGCTTGTAAAGCCGGGACAGCTTACGCCGTATTACCTTGTCCTGGAAGACGGCACCCTCACAAACGGCGGACTCCTTTTCTCCGATAACTGCGAAGTGTACCAGTCCCGCGTGTTCCGCACCCGCTGGAATGGCCTTACCAAGACCGATGCCATCAACGATGCCGAATACAGCGGCAATCTGCTGTACCTGCTCAAGATGATGAGAGGATTCATCAAGTCCAACGCCGCCAAGCGCTGGTTCAAATTGCCCGACTATCGCCTCAACTTCCCGGAATATGCCGAACGCGCCATTCTCAAGTGTTGCGTGAACACCTGATCCATCGTGATATGACCGAGGTGGGCAGTGAGGTACACGTGGACATTTACGATGACCGAGCTGACTTCCGAACTCCGGCTCTTTACGGAAGACCGTATGTCGACTTTCGAATCCGATGCTTCTTCATTCTTCACAACCGTCCATAGTGTTCTATACGGCAGGAGTGACGAAGATTTCCAGCGTGTCATCGACCAGGAATCTGCTGAAAACGAAGGTTCGGAGGAAACTAGCCCAAAGACTACCCAAAAGACTAACCCCAAGAGAGAAAAAACTAACCCTAAAACCAGCCCAAAGACTAACCCTAAGTCTCCAGCAAAGCCATTGGGGAAGACCGCTCAGGCAATACTGGATATGCTTTCAGAAGACCCGTATATGAAGCGGGAAGATCTTATGGCAGAGCTTGACCTTACCCTGGCAGGCGTCAAGTATCACCTGGCGAATCTACAGAAAGAAAAGTATATTCTCCGCATCGAAGGCCGCAAATCAGGCCGATGGAAAGTCCTGGTTAAGAAATAGCCTGCTTCTAAATACTCACTGCCGCCACCCCAATCTGAGAAGACGGCAGTTTTCATTTCCTGCATATGTGGTTATATTGGGGAACACAAAAATACACATGATCTACAAATCCAAACTGAACTTCAGCAGCACTTCCCGCGGTCTCAAATGCGTCAGCGTGTAGGACTGCATCGTCGATGACACCCTGACACGCTCATATTGCGAGGTACCCACGATATTGCTCCCGATCAGCGAAATCTCCCACCGGTCTGCCTTGTAACTTACGGAAAGGTCGCTGAACCAGTTCACGCCAAAGTTCTTCTCGCTGCTGTGGTACAGCTCATTGCGCCAGGAAACCATCCACCCCTTTGCCGGGAGGAAGTTCAACTGCAGCCAGTGCTCCCAGTCGCTGATGCAGGTGAGGGCCAGCCCCTCGACACTACGGCGTGAAACAATTACACCGGAGTATCCCTGCACCGACATCCACCTTGCAGGCCGCAGCGAGTAGTCGGCCGATGCCGCATATTCCGCAGTCCTGGCATCCACGACCTCACTGCCGGAGAGATAACTGTAATCGCCCAGAGACGCAGAACCTGAGAGGCCCACCACCGTCCTGGCCCAGGAGAATGACTTCGACACACGTCCGTTCACCGAATACAAGTTCGCATCATACACCTGCCCGGTAGCCCTTTGCAGATAAAGTCCCGAATTCATCTCGCTTGCACACAGGAGATTTCCCCTGCTGAGGGTCCACGTCGGAGAAACACTGAAGAACAAGCCGTTCACGGGATTCCTGTAGGAGAATGTCCCATAAAGGGTGTGGGACGACTGTACGTCCGGAGAACCGATACCCACATACAGGCTCCTGTAGGAAGTATAGACAGGCTCATCCACCACCCGAAGCCCCTGGACCGGATTCACTGATAGCCGATAGTATGCCATGAAAGAAGACTTCGGAGAAATCTTCCAATTCCATCTCAGCGTCGGCTCAAAGGTGACGTGTTGCCTGGCATTGCCGTCATATTGCCTCCGCTGGTACCCGACCCGGAGTATTCCATCAAAGGTATGGCCTCCAATTTCCCGCTGGACAGCAGGTTCCGCATAAGGGAAGAGCATACTCCAGTCGTGCCCGTTGATTTGCTGGCGCTGCACATCCAGCCCGGCCTTGCCGGTTAGGCGCCACCGGCCCAGCCGATGCTGCCAGCTGGCATAATTCTGCGATGAAAGCAGCCCTAAATCCAGCACCTGCCGGCTTCCGTCCAGCGTCAGCAGCTGCCCGGGCAACCAGGTATATCCGCTTGCCGAAAACAGCCTCCAGATATGCCCGTCCTGCGTGGTATGCGACAGCTGGAAATCCTCCGAGACGCTCCGCTTCCACGGCCGTACCATCAAATCCGTCGCGGTCCCATCCAGATTCATCCGTCCTTCACTGATGTTCCAATCGGCATATATCTTCGTGCGGCTGCGAAGATAGGTTTTGGCACCATTGAGCGTATAGTCCACCTCGCCCTTTACCTGCCTTTTCCGTCCTGTCACATCCCAATCCTCCACTACAACAGGCATCCCGTCAATGGTCAGGTAGGTGGTCCGGCTCTCGCTCAGCTGGTGTTCCCGGTCCAGGAGTCCGCTGGCCTGCAGGCGAAGCTGGGAATCAGATCCTGTCTTAATGAGCCAGTTTCCGGCCAGCAGATGGCTTGCATTGAAGGTGTACCGTTCCCGGTCAAAGTCCGGGCCTCCCAGCGAAATCATATTCAGCAGGCCGTTTTCTGCACGATATCCGCCCAGGTCTGCCAAATCAATCACTTCCGTGCCGATATCCTTGCCCGTATCGTTATTCTTATAGAGCATCAGTGTCTGGAAACGCTTGTTGAACTGCATACCCATCAGGCGGCAGTCATACAGCCACTCATTTCCATATCCGCCACCCAGGTCGGCAAGCCCCGTCCAGGTGGATTTCGCCTCATCCTTCAGGACGATATTAAGCGCCGCCTGCTCGCTGAAGCTGACGCCCCGCAGCGACTTCACGGCCTGGTGATTCTCCAGCACCTGCACTTCCTTGACCTTGTCGGCCGACAGGTTCTCGCTGGCCAACGCATACTGGCTGCCCATCAGGTCCATCCCCTCGATGTAGAACTTATTGATGGACTTTCCCTGATACTCAATCGTCCCATTGGACTTGACCTCCAGTCCCGGCATCTTGCCGATGACATCAGCGATGCTTCGGTCCTGCGCCTGCTTGAATCCACCCACGGAATACGTCAGCGTATCACCGCTCTCCTTAATGCGCTCCGCCGTAACGGCAACCTCCTTCAGCTGGAACCCTCCCGGGGTCATCCGGATCAGTTGGCCATCCCTGAATGCTTCGGCAGACAGATTGACTGACTTATAGCCCAGAAAGCTCACAGACAGCCGCTGCATCCCGTCCGTCTTCTTCAGCAGAAATGTGCCGTCCTCCCCGGTGATGGCGCAGCTGAGCACCTTTCCTTCCGGCCCGTAGGCGACCACGTTGGCACCCTGGAGCGCCTTCCCGGTTTCATCCACCACCTTGCCGGTGCCTGGCGCTTCCTGAGCGAAAGCCCCAAGCGCCCATAGCAACAAGGCAAGCAGACAGGCAATCCTTTGCATCTTATTCCAGATCCAGGTAGTTGTTCTTCGGACGCTCTGCATCCATATCAATGTCTTTCCCGTCGGCCGACACCACTTTCACCACCCTCTTGTCATCGATACCCATCTCCCTAAAGCGCTCGTTCAAAGACTGCCCATTCGCTTTCTCCCGCAGGGTCAGATACTTGCTCCTGGTGCATTTGACCGCATCTTTCGTGCTCATCAGCGCCACCTGGGCATCGGCGGGATTCTGTTCCAGCCCCACTGCAGTGAAATGGAAGAGTCCGTCGGCATCCTCCGCGTCCAGAATCAATCCGGGCAGGCCGCCCAGGATATACGGGCCGTAGGAAAGCGGGATCTCCGGCGCGAACCAGACCGTCCAGTCGCGCCCATACAGCCGTGTCTTTGCCTGCAGGCACGCATAGCCGCAGACCGTCGAATCCCTGTCCGTCATTTCCCACGACAGGACGGGGCGTTCCTCCTCATACCATAGCTTGTCACCGCCGACTTTATTCCGGTAGGTGTATTTGCTTCCCAGCGCGGCACTTACAAGAACCTCCAGAGGGTTAGAATTCGGGAATTGGGTCTTTATGGACTTAATTCGCTCCATCACGGCGGTAACATCATTTATGCCGGTCACTTCATTCATCACCTGTTCCCGTCCCCGGTTGCTCGGATTGTAGAATACGGCGTTTTCGACCCCGATATCCAGATGCCAGCGATAAACCTGCCGCTGGGGACCATACTGTGCGTCACAATCATAAGCAATGCGGTACTGCGCATTCTCCTGAGCCCCGGCCGCCAAAGCCGAGAGCATCATGACCAATACAAGGATTCTTTTCATCGTTTCTGAATTTTAATGCTGCTGCAAAAATACATCCTTCGTCCTGGAATGATGGTTAACGGACTGTTAAGGAAGTGTTAACAAGTGTTAACGGCCTTCCGGAATCCCTTGATTCTTGCTACCTTTGTACCGTGAAGAACAGGAAATCATATCTTCTGATCCTGCTTGCCGTCCTTGCCATGGCGGCCATCTCTGCGTATGAACTCTACTGGATCAAGGGGCTTTATAAGACCCGTCGTGAGGCGGCAGAGTCAGAAATCCGGGTTTCCATCACCTGGGCCGAGATGGAGGAGCTTACCTCAAGGAGGAAACAGGCCACCGACAGCATCCGCGTCATAGCCCGTGTATATAGTGGCACCAATGCCAGGATCTCGAAGATTGTCTCCTCAAAGTATGCCGCTCCCGGCGATTCCATTCCCGAGTCCATCACCGTCACCAAGATGGATCAGCCGCTAAACCTGGATCTGTTTGAAGACAATACCGGGAGGATAAACCTGCCGGCAATGGACAGTATTCTCGTACACCGGCTGGACTCCCTAGGTTATCCGTTATCGCATCGCCTTGTCCTGATGGATGGGGAGGAAGTGCTGGATGAGACCACGAGTCCCGGTTATGCACCATCTTCAAAGGATGACCTTATCCAGATGACCTCCATCGCCAACAAAGGTGCCACATACGAACTGTATTGCGAACCTCTTTCCAACTCCGTCCTGAAGGGGATGAGAGGCGTTTTGCTGATGTCTTTGGGGATTCTCCTCATCCTGGCTTTGGTCTTTTACCTGATGATGCGGGCCCTGAGGAAACAGCGGGAGCTGGACGAAATGAAGTCCGACTTCACCAGCAACATGACCCACGAGCTGAAGACTCCGATAGCCGTCGCCTACGCAGCAAACGATGCCATGATGGTCTATGGCCTGGACAAGAATCCCGCCAAGCGAGAAGAGTACCTGAAAGTCACCCGTGAGTCCCTGGAGAAGTTGAACGGAATGGTGGAGCAGATCCTCTCGATGCCAATGGAGAACCGGGAACGCCCGGTTCTCCGCATCAAGCGCACAGAATGGCTCCCGCTGCTGGAGGCCGTAGCAGCACAAACCCGCCTCTGTGCAGGAAAGCCCTGTGATATCAAGATCGAAGTCTCTCCGGAGTCCCTTTCGGCCGACATTGACCCCGCTCTGATGTCCAGTGTTCTGGCCACCCTCCTGGACAATGCTGTCAAGTATTCCATCGAGCGTGCAGACATCCGGATGGCCGCGGAAGAGAAAGAGGGCCACACCATCCTGTCGGTCAGTGACAAGGGCATCGGCATCGCTCCGGACAAGCAGGCTCATGTCTTCGACAAATTCTACCGCATCCCCACCGGAAACGTCCACGATGTCAAAGGTTACGGCATCGGCCTCTTCTTCGCCAGGACCATTGTAGATAAACACGGCGGCCGCATCTCAGTCCACAGCGAACCCGGCAAGGGCAGCACATTCACCATTGAACTATGAGCCACCGCGTACTGTTAGTAGAAGACGAACTCAGCCTGGCCAGCATCGTCCGGGACGCCCTGGAGACACAGGACTTTGAGGTGACGATCGCTGCCGATGGCGCCGAAGGCCTGCATCGGTACTTTGACCTCCGCCCGGACATCCTCGTAGTGGACGTGATGATGCCCAAGATGTCCGGCTTCGAAATGGTGAAATCCATCCGGCAGAGCGATCGTGAGACGCCCATCCTCTTCCTGACCGCCAAGGTGGCGGTCGATGACGTTGTCACCGGCTTCAACCTCGGAGCCAACGACTATCTCAAGAAGCCCTTCGCCATTCCTGAACTCGTTGTCCGGATAAAAGCCCTGCTGGGTCGCAAGACCGGGCAGGCCAAAGGAACCACAGTATTCACCATCGGAGAAATCCACTTCAACCCGGAAACAGCTCTGCTTCAGCATCTCGCCTCAGGAGAATCCACCATCCTGCCTCGCCGGGAAGCCGATATCCTCCAGCGCCTTTGCCAGCACCAGGGCGAAATCGTCCCCACCCAAAACATCCTCCTGGACCTCTGGGGCGACGATGACTTCTTCAACGCCCGCAGCCTTCAGGTCCTCATCACCCGCCTCCGTGGCCACCTCTCCCGCGACCCGCGCATCCGCATCATCAACGTCCGCGGAACAGGGTACAAACTGATTGTGGAATAATCTCCGCAGTTCAAGCGATATAGTCCTGCCGATGATATAGAAAGCGGTCAAAGCCAGTTCGCTGCGCCAAAGCTCCGCTCACTCGCTTTGATTTCGTCCTCCGGGGCACAAAGCGCCCCTCCGACTCCACTTGTGCCAGCTCCACTGCGAGACTGTTCCTTCCGCGCCAAGGCGCTCCTGTCACAGACTTGCGGCCACTGCGCGCCCTGGCTCCGCACGTCGAAAAAGCAACAACATGTTTCTTGACAAGCGTTTCTGCAATTTGTAACTTTGCACCGTCAAGCAAACAATATCGGCAATGGAAGTAAAGGATATCTTAAGGAACCTGCGCGAAAAGAACAATCTGACGCAGGAACAAATGGCTCAGCGTATCAATGTCACCAGGCAGGCCATCAGCCGCTGGGAAACCGGATTGACGCAGCCCAACCCGGAACTGCTCAAGGTCCTGTCACGAGAATTCTGCGTATCGATCAACACACTTTTGGGCTCGCCGCAGACGCTTTACTGCCAGTGCTGCGGTATGCCGCTGTCTGATGATTCAATGATCAGCCGGGAAGCCGACGGTTCTTTCAACGAGGACTTCTGCAAATGGTGCTACGCCGACGGTAAGTTCGCCTATGAAAGCAAGGACGCACTCCTGGACTTCCTGGTCCAGCATATGCCCAACCCCGACAACCAGCCCGAGGCAGAGCGGAGAGCCTTATACGACAGCCACCTCTCCCAGCTGAAGCATTGGAGGTAGTGTTCAGATGCTATTTCAATTGACTGTTCGTTATCCGGATAGCCCCAGCACTGTGAATTCTGACTACAGGGTTGGAGTCTTTCTCTGAGAGCTCCTGCAGGATCGGAAGATACGGAACGACCAGCTGCGGCCTGCGCTTTCCCATCACCCGGAACATCTCCGGGGTCTCCATCCTTACCTTGTCGTCGCTGTCATGCAGCAGTTCTGAATAGAGCGGTAAACGCTGCTCATACGCATCTGGCGTTTCCGTGGCGACATTCTCCGAGGCCAAGATGAAAGCGAGCCAGATTACAGAACAACAGGCAGGTGGCCCCAATAATTATGAGCGCCGAAATTATGTTGGGAATGTGTTTCACCTTTTAAGGTTCTCCATACCTCACTTCATTGGATTCTTCTTCGCCTTGGGCTTTGGCAGCGACGGGATTGTGGCCTTGATCAGACCTGCCAGGTAGTCCCGGTCGTCCACATCACTGATATAGAAATAGTCGGAGTATTTTTATAATACGCAAAATTCTGTTTCAAGGCCAATTTTTCCCGTTTCACCCACTTTCTTCTTTCACCGCCATTATGAGCAGTGTAATTTTGCGTTAAAATCGTGTATGGATATGAAAAATGTCATTTGGATACTTGCATTGTCATTTGTAATGGCCGGATGCAAAGGGAAAGGGAGTCAGGAGGAATCCGGTGCAGCTTTCAAGACTCTGATTGTCTCCAGGTCAAACATTCAATTAAGTCAGGATTATCCGGCATCAATCGAAGGCCGTCAGAGCATTAGGATTATCCCTCGCATAGAGGGGTAACTTCAGAATGTTCACATCAAGGAAGGACAGCATGTAAAGCGTGGGCAGACATTGTTCACCATTGACCAGACACCTTATAGGGCTGAGGTAACGGCTGCCGAGGTAAATGTGGCTGTTGCAGAAGCGAATGTAGCGGAAGCACAGTTGAACTATGACAGCCGCCAAAGGCTTCACAATAAGGACATCGTTTCAGATTATGATTTACAGTCAGCCTCCGCACGGCTGAAAATGGCACAAGCCGGGCTGCTGCAAAGCAAAGCCCAACTGGAAACAGCCTGGAACAATTTGTCTTATACCGTCCTGAAAAGCCCGTCGGACGGCATTGTGGGCACTTTGCCTTACCGTGTCGGAGATTATGTCAGTCCCTCTATGCAGGGAGAATTGACACGCATAGCCGACAACTCGGAAATATATGTTTATTTTTCCCTTACAGAGCGTGATGTGATGAACAGGATGCAGGAGCAAGGCTCATTTGACAAGGTAGTAACAGATTTCTCGCCTGTTTCCTCCAACTCTCCAACGGTGAGATATATCCGCTAAAAGGAAAGGTAGAGAGTATAAGTGGCATTGTGGAGGGCAATACCGGTGCATTGTCGGCGCATGCCGTATTTATCAATCCCGATGGAGTGTTGCTCAGCGGCAGCACGGGAAGGCTTATCGTAGCGGAAGAGCATGAGCGGTCAATCGTTATTCCCCAAACAGCCACATATGAGATTCTCAATAAAATCTATGTCTATAAAGTGGTGCATGGACTCGCTCAATCTGCAATCATTGAAGTGGCTCCTGCATCTGACGGACTTAACTATGTCGTGACAAGAGGTTTAAGCGAAGGGGATGTTATCGTTGCCGAAGGTGCCGGCTATGTAAGGGAAGGAATGGAAATAGATATCAACAAACAGGCTGAACAATGAAAATCAAGACATTTATAGACCGTCCGCTTCTGTCAATAGTCATCAATGTGATGATTGTTTCCTTGGGTGTCATAGCTCTTGGCAGATTGCCAATCGAGAAATATCCTGACATTGCACCGCCGACAGTCTATTTGTGGGCAAGTTATCCCGGAGCAAGTGCCGAAGCTGTAAATAAGAGTGTGCTGGCACCATTGGAACAGGCTATCAACGGTGTGGACAACATGACCTATATGACATCCTCTGCAAGCAACGGCTCAGCGTCAATCAGCATTTATTTCAAACAAGGTACAAACCCGGATATGGCAGCTGTAAATGTGCAGAACCGTGTAGTACAGGCACAGGCCATGCTTCATGCCGAAGTTCTGCAATTCGGTGTAAGTGTGGAGAAGCGGCAGCCAGGGCAGTTGCGTATTCTTGCGCTGGAAAGTCCGGACGGCACCTATGACGAGAACTTTCTCTGCAACTATTTCTACAATTATCTCCGTCCCGCAATCCTGCGTATTCAGGGGGTCGGGAAAGTGGAAGTCTGGGGTGGACAATACGCTTTGCGAATATGGCTCAAACCGGATGCAATGGCTCGTTATGGCATTGTGCCGAGTGACATTTCCGCTTTGCTGGCAGACCAGAATATCGAAGCGAGTATCGGCTCTCTTGGAGAAAACACCAACGGGGTTTTCCAATATGCATTGCGCTACACGGGCCGTAAGCAGGATGTAACCGAGTTTGAAAATCTGGTATTGGTATCGAAGAGTACGGGCGAGGAGCTTCGTTTGAAAGACATTGCCGATTTGGAACTGGGGCAATCTGATTATTCATATAGTAACCGCATCAACGGGCATCCCGGAGTAATGGGCAGTATCAGTCAGGTGTCAGGCTCAAATGCCACCCGTATCAATCTGGATATTGACAAACTGATTGCCGAAACGGAGAAGAATCTGCCGAAGGATATACGCATCATCACATTTGACAACACCAACGACTTCCTTTTCGCATCCATACGTGAAGTTGTCGCAACGTTGTTGCTGGCAATCCTTCTTGTGCTTATAGTCGTCTATCTGTTTGTCCAGGACTTCCGTGCCACCCTTATTCCGGCTCTGGGTATCATTGTATCACTGATAGGTACATTCGCATTTATGGCGATAGCAGGTTTTTCCATCAATATGCTTACACTGTTTGCGTTGGTGCTTGTAATCGGTACTGTGGTGGACGACTCCATCGTGGTTGTCGAAGCGGTACAGGCCCGTTTCGATGCAGGGTACCGCTCTGCATACAGTGCCGCAACCGATGCGATGAACGGTCTTGCAAGCGCGTTGTTTACAACTACTCTTGTGTTTATGGTCATCTTCATTCCGGTCTCGTTCATAAGCGGAACAAGCGGTATTTTCTATAAGCAGTTCGGATTGACTATGGCTGTATCTGTCGGAATTTCACTCATTGTGGCTCTGACTCTCGCTCCCGCGTTGTGTGCGCTTATACTGAAACCGAGGAATGAAAACAAGAAGAGTTTTTCACAAAAAGTCCATGAGGCATATCATACGGCTTTCAAATCCATCATGAGCCGCTATACAGGTATTGCGATGGCTTTTATCCGCCGCAAATGGCTTGTCGGCAGCCTTATTGTCGTTTCATTGGTTCTTGCAGTCACATTGATGCGGACAGTTCCTACGGGCTTCGTTCCTGACGAGGATATGGGTTCATTAATGGTTGACATTTCCACTCCTCCGGGCTATACGATGGCAGCTACAAATGAAGTGCTTGTCCGTGCCTCTGACCGCATCCAGCAGTTGCCGGAAGTGGAGTCCGTTGGAGGTGTCACAGGATTGGGAGGCTCCAATAAGGCAATGATCCAGATACAGCTGCATCCATGGGGAGAGAGAAGCGGAAAGGAACATTCATCGCGGAGTGTTTCAGAGAAGATAAATGCCATTCTTACTGAAGAAACCGGGGCCCGGAGTTTTGTCACGTCGCCCGGCATGATTGACGGTTATGGTCGCGGTGGAGGCTTTGAGTTCTCCATTTTGAATCATAACGGTGCAGACATAAACACATTCTTTGATATAAGCCAACGATTCATCGAAAGCCTGAACAACTGCCCGGAAATATCCGATGCATATTCGGGCTATGAAGTAAACTATCCGCAGTATCGTGTGGATGTCGATTTCTCCCGGTGCAAGAAGTTCGGAGTTTCGCCCTCATCCCTGCTCAATGAAATGGCTGCATTTCTCGGCAGTTCGTATGTATCAAACTTTAATGCCTTCAGATATATGATGGATGGGAAGGCGGAAGGCTACGACTTCGCACGAAAGCCCAACCCAGTTCCAGCCAACAAGCAACTGCTCATTATCCCAGGAGCCTCTCATTGCGACCTATACGATGGTGGAGGGAAGGGAATGATTCCTTGGAATAACATCGAAGAGTTTCTGAAGAGGAGTTTTAAATAAAATGAACGAAGAAGATACTCAACTACCGATTCATTTGAAATCATTTGCAATATTCATAGTATTAATGACTATTTCACTCAATATAATGGCACAACAAAAAATAGTACAGACAGCAGGGCGCACCCAACTGGGTGAG
>ULTB01048219.1_pt1 | contig 23744 bp, 27 predicted proteins | sample 1957251 | NCBI WGS metagenome assembly ULTB01 (sample SAMEA4835724, study PRJEB28245) | human gut metagenome | biome: gut microbiome; material: fecal sample | place: Denmark | collected 2008
GCCTGTGGTTTGCACAGGGTTTGCACAAGGCACAAAAAAGCAAAACAGCTGAGCCGTTCTATAATGTTCAGGGTTCTATGTATTCAATTTTATCGATTGATGCAACTTCTTCTTTCAACATTACTAAATAAGCCCATATAAATAATTGCAGTTCAAGGGTGTAAATAGTTGAAATAAGTCTTGCATATATATTATATAACTTTGTGACCGTATTTTTTTCGGCAGCCACGGCTAACCCGGCTGCCGGAGAAAATACGGGCACATATTATAGACGTATCTTACGCTATTGTTAGAAACAATTAAACCACAAGTCCGCGTCTTCCGCGTAGAAGACGCACACTAAAGTTTGAGCCGGTTGCGATAGGTCGAGGATTGGACTCCGCGTTTATGGTATCTGCTCCCTAAAACAATGTTATTAAACCGCCGGTCAGGAGTCTCCGGAAAGATCCTGACCATAACGGCTACGACCAAAGACGGTTTAATCCATGAGTTGGGAACATTCACTAGAGAGACCGCAAACATCTCGAAGGGCAAATTCAGCCTCATCCAGACTTCTGGCTCTATTCCTGTCACCAGTCAGGAAGATTTGAATAACGCGATTACCACGGGCGCAACTCAGGGACAGTCCGCAACCGTTACTCTTCCATCAAATTCAACCTTTACCCTGAACAGCGGCATCGCTCATGAAGGAACCAAAAGCCGTGACATCACTTTCGTGGGCGATGGCACACAGACCATTGATGTCATCACCAATGCAATAACCTCCTCCGAGGGCGAAGAAATGAACTATCAGCTTGGTTCTTCCTTCACGTTCAAGAATATGACTATTCAGGCAGGTACTACCCCTTACGGTGGCATCGTCTGTGATGAGCTTACCTACGTGAAGTGCACCATTAAGGGCAAGCTCACGCTCTATGGGAAGGCGACCTTTGTTGACTGTACCTTCGAGAATGACATGGCTGACCAGTATTCCATCTGGACTTGGGGCGGAACGGATGTCAAGTTTGAAGGCTGCACGTTCAACACCAACGGCAAGGCCATTCTGTTGTACGGACGAGCTACAGCCGAGAAACCGACTAATCTTACCGTAACCAACTGTACATTCAATGACAGAGCTAACGGTTCATCCGGTAAAGCTGCGATTGAAATCGGTAACGACTATAACGCCACCTACAATCTCACTGTCTCCGGATGTACTGTGAACGGATTTGCTGTAGGGAAGAACACAGGTAGTACACTCTGGGCAAACAAGAATAGCATGGATGCTGCTCACCTGTCAGTTACCATAGACGGGACAAAAGTACAATAGACTTCAACCCTACAGGTAATTTCACAGATGGCGGTCGTTGATCGCCACAAAAAAAAATCAAGGCTGGCTCCTTCGGGAACCAGCCTTTTTAAGTGTCAACAGGCAGCAGAAGTGGTTTTGTCACTTCGGCAAGCTCAGTGACCAACGAGACACCTACAAGATAAAGGAAAAGGAATCCAAAGTCAGAGCAAACTTCAGCGAAAAAAATCAAAAGTCAAATTTTGGTAACGTGCAAAATTTGACTTTTGCCTTTTTTTCGCTGTCGCTAACACGTTAAGTCAGTTCGACGGGCTAAGTAACTTTGACAGGCTCAGTCATCTCGACGGGCTCAGTGACCGGCTTGAGCCAGAGACGGGAATCACTATTTTCCGGAAGGGATAATGATCTTGTAGGTGTGACCTGCCTTGTTGAGCAGTCTGTTGTCCCGAAGCCAAAGATTGGCCTCTTTCAGTTGGTAATAGGTCACGCCGTGTTCCTCGGCGAAATCCACCAGGCTGGCGATCGCACCGCTCACTGTGACAACCTCCTTCGGAGAATAGCAAGGGTACTTCTCGAAATCCTTGACATTGAACCCGAAAGCTGACGGATTCTCGAAAAACATCTTCGCCGAGAGAACCCTGAACATGTACCGTGATGTCTCCTCGACCAACCAGAGATCCATTGCGGATTTCTGCCTTTGGTCTGTCAGCCGCCTGGAGATGCCGGCCTGTCCGGCGTTGTAGCTTGCGGCCACCGTCATCCAGTCTCCGTACTTCTCGTAGGCCCGGCGAAGGTACTTGCATGCCGCGATGGTCTCCTTCTCGATGTTGTAGCGCTCGTCCACCTCCGCGTCGATGACGAGACCATATTCCTTGCCCGTTGTTTTGGTGAACTGCCAGAGACCTGCCGCCCCCGCCGGTGAATATGCCTTCTGGTTGAGGTTGCTCTCGATCGCCATGAGGTACTTAAGGTCGTCCGGGATGCCGTTCTGCCGGAGTATCGGCTCGACCATCCTGAAATAACGGTCGGACTTCTTCAGCATCAGGATGGAGTTGGAGTGCATGTAGGTGAACGAGATCAGCTCCCTGTCCATCCTTTCATAAAGGTCGCTCCTGTCGAACCGTATGGTGTCGCCCGCGAAGATTATCTGTTTCGGAACCGCCGGAGCGCGGAAATGCAGCTCTTCCTGCGGGTAGATCTGTGCGGGGGAGAGTGTGGCGGCTCCAAGTGCGAGCGCGGTGAGTAGGAATATTCTTTTAAGATTCATCGCTGTGTGATTTTTTGATAGGCGAGCCTTTCCGATCCGTCGGCCAGAACGATCACGCCGCAGTAGGTGAAGCCGGACTTCTCTATTAGGCGGCGCATTATCCGGTTGTCGCGGTGGGTGTCGATGCGGAGGTTGCCGCTGACCGAAAGGGCATATTCAATGATCCTCCGGAACACGCCGTGGCTCTCGGGGGTGCTGGCGATGCGGTGGATGACGTGGTAGGGGGAGCTGTCATCAAGCCACTTGCCGTCGATTGATGAATATGTCGGTTCGGGCGAGGGGAGCAGGGCGAAGTAGGCGACCGGCTTTCCGTCTTGCTCAATGATGTGCGCTCCGCCCATGCCGATGTCCGTGCGTACGATGCCGGCGTCAGGGTAGCCGTCTCCCCATTGGGCGCTGTTGCCGTCCGAGCGCATGATACTTTTAGCGGCGGTGAATAGCTCCATCGCCGCCGGAATATCTTTTTCTGTCGCCTTTCGGATCATTATTGCACTCCGAGCAGTTCGATTTCGAAGATCAGCGTCGAGTTGGCCGGTATCCCCGGTTGGGAGAAACTCCCGTACCCCAGTTCGGACGGAATGTAGATCTCCCATTTGTCTCCGACACGCATCTGCTGCAGGGCGATGACCCAGCCTTCGATCAGATCCCGGAGCCTGATGGCCAGCGGATAGCCTCCGAGGCTGGTGTCGAAGCACTTGCCGTCAATGGTCCGGCCAAGATAATGACAGCTGACCACGCTGCTTGGAGTCGGTTGCTTTCCGCCTTCAGAACCTGATTGGAGTACCTTGTAGCAGACTCCTTTAGCCAGCCGCGTCACGCCCTCCTCTTTTCCCTTCTCGGCCAACCATTCCTTGTTGGCACGGGCATATTCATTTTTGTTCATTACTGGTTGAACCTTTTGGCCTGCTCCTCGATGAGCGCCTTGTCGTTGAAGTAGTCGATCCTCATCGCCTTCTTCACCTCGTCGAGGGTCGCCGCGGCCACGGCCTCGGCATCCTCGCTGCCTTTCTTGAGAATCTCATAGACGGCGGGAATGTCTTTCTCATATTCCTTTCTCCTCGCCCTTACAGGCTCCAGCTCCTCGTTGAGGATCTTCTCAAGGAACTTCTTGACTTTCACGTCACCGAGTCCGCCTCTTCTGTAGTGATCCTTCAACTCGTCGAGGTTGGCATATTCAGGAAGATAGAGTCCGAAATGCTCGTCGCGGCAGAAAGCGTCGAGGTAGGTGAAGACGGTGTTGCCCTCCACGTGGCCAGGGTCGCTGACATTGATGTGCTGAGGGTCCGTGTACATCGACATCACTTTCTTGTGCATTTCCTCGGCGGTCTCCGAGAGGTAGATGCAGTTGCCCAGGGACTTGCTCATCTTCGCCTTGCCGTCGGTTCCCGGGAGACGGAGACATGCCGCGTTGCCCGGCAGGACAGCCTTCGGTTCCACGAGAGTCTCGCCATAGATGCGGTTGAAGCTGCGCACGATCTCGACCGCCTGCTCAAGCATAGGCTTCTGGTCCTCACCCACAGGCACATCAGTAGCCTTGAAGGCTGTGATGTCCGCCGCCTGTGAGATAGGGTAGCAGAAGAAGCCAACCGGAAGCCCGCTTCCGAACGCCTGCTCCTCGCCGTCCTGGCTGAAGCCACGCATCTGGATTTCCGCCTTGACGGTCGGATTGCGCTGGAGCCGCGCCACCGTGACAAGGTTCATGTAGTAGAATGTCAGCTCGGTGAGCTCAGGGATCATGCTCTGGATGAATATTGTCACTTTGTCAGGGTCGAGGCCGACTGACAGGTAGTCCAGCGCCACCTCGATGATGTTCTGACGAACCTTCTCCGGGTTGTCGAAATTGTCGGTAAGCGCCTGCGCGTCAGCGATGAAGACGAACATCTTCTTGTAGTCGCCGGCATTCTGGATGGCCACCCTGTTCCTCAGGGAGCCGACGTAGTGGCCAATGTGGAGGCGTCCGGTCGGACGGTCGCCTGTCAGTATTATCTTGTTTGACATATCGTTATGTTTTTTAGTTCGTTATCGTCATATTACCTGGACCATCATATTCCCGAACCGCTCTATTTGTTGAGCCATCATATTCATTGACAGGTAATTCCGTGGTTTACCTGATCAGGTTCAGGAATTCGTTCCTTGTCCTCGCCGAGCTGAGGAAGACTCCGGAGAACGCCGATGTGGTGGTGATGGCATTCGCCTTCTGCACGCCGCGGATGGACATGCAGGTGTGCATCGCCTCGATGACCACAGCCACCCCAAGAGGATGCAGCGCGTTGTCGATGCAGTCCCTGATCTGGACCGTCAGCCTCTCCTGCACCTGAAGCCTGCGCGCGAAAGTCTCCACGACGCGGGCTATCTTGCTCAGCCCTGTGATCTTGCCGTTGGGAATGTACGCCACGTGGCACTTCCCCAGAAACGGCATCATGTGATGCTCGCAGGTGGAGTAAAGCTCGATGTCCTTCACCAGAACCATCTGGCGGTACTCCTCATCGAATATGGCGGATTGGATGATCCGCGTCCCGTCCTGTGAATATCCCTGCGTGAGGAACTGAAGCGCCTTGGCGACCCTCTCCGGGGTCTTCACAAGCCCCTCTCTGTCAGGATCCTCACCTAACAGACGGAGGATTTCCTTGACGTGGACAGCGATCTCCGCGGTTGTCTTTTCCTCGTATATTTCCTTTTTCTCGTATGACATATTCCTAAGCTCTTCTTTTGGTACGGTTGTTGAGACAACTTCCAAGCCTACAAAATTAGGCAAAAAATACTTATTGTTATGATTTTTTGCATATCTTTGGGGCAAAATGAGCCGCTTTTCATGGCAATAGCAAAGCGGAAAACTTATGTTGCCACAGATTTGGTAGGCATTTTTGAAGTATTGGTAGTATTATTTTATTGATTATTAACAATTTCGAGAATATGTATTGGACACTTGAACTGGCCAGCAGCCTGGACGATGCTCCATGGCCGGCATCAAAAGAAGAGCTTATCGACTACGCCAACCGTTCCGGCGCTCCCGAGGAAGTCATCGAGAACCTTACCGAACTTGAGGACGACGGCGAAGTCTACGAATCCATAGAAGACATCTGGCCCGACTACCCGACCAAGGAGGACTTTTTCTTTAACGAGGAGGAGTATTAAAGGTTTTAATGCGCTGAATATCAGTTAATTATAAAATGACGCTAAGCAGATTTTCTTCTCTTAGTGTCATTTTTTATATGCCTTACAGGCCTCTGAGGGCATATGGCGGAATGAAAATCTACCTTAAAATCTGCCTAAAAATCTGCCTAAAGAAAAAAAGGACACTTTTCAGGAATATGCCTTGCAGCATAGTGAGGGGCGGAAAATTGGCGTTTTTGGGAATATAATGGTGCAAAGCAAAAGAAAACTCATTGAAGCGTGCTGCAAAATTAGGCAGATTATTGGCATTTCGTGGTATCTCGCGGTATCTCATGGCTTTGCTTTTTTATGCAAAATTAATATATTAACTTTGTGATAATAAGATAGTTATGAGTAACATTGTGATGAAAATTCCGAAGGTTAAGCTTGCAATGCTTAACTCTCCAAACCCTAATGGTGAGAAATGCATCTACATTAGGGTACCATTTTCCGATAGGTACTTGAAAAAGTCTACAAATCTGTGGATACTTCCCAAGGATTGGGATGAAAAACAACAAATCGTACTTCCATCAAACGAGAATTATGAAGTAATCAATAATAAACTATCTCTGGCGCTAGCTCCAATCCGTTCCAAGATACTAAAGTTGGAACCGCCGATTGCTATCTGTACAATCCAGGAGATTCTGGGGTTAAAGACAACCGACATGGACTCTAGAGACCCGATATTCGTGGAGTATGCGCATAAGGTGAATGACCTCCATTATAAGATGGAAAAATATGGCTATACGGCTTGGTACAATAAAAAGAGAAGTATCATAGCATTTGAGTTCTTTCTGGCCAATTTCACAGATACGCCTTCACCACACATGAGTGAGATGAAACTTTCAATGTTCGATGAATATGTAAACTATCGTGTAAACATAAAGAAGAATACCAGCAAAGAAGGTATAAACAAGACATTGGTCCCTCTGTATCTTGCGCTAGATTACGGAGAAAAGAATGGCATTGTAAAGAAAAGTGTGGTAGCGCCAATTTTAGGTAATTTTCTGATAACCAGGAACACTAAATACCAATCAGAACCGTCTGAGGAAGAAAAGACAAGATATCTTACACCGGAACAGATGAAGTATTTCTATGATTATTGTAAGAAAGTAAAAAGCAAGAATGCAAGAATCATCCTTGACATGTTTTTCTTCTCATATTTTGCCTGCGGACTAAGATTGTCAGATGTGATTACACTTGAGTGGAAGCATATTGACTTCGAAAAAAGATTGCTATCAAAGGTACAGGTAAAGACGAAAAGAAAAGCAGCCGTAGACATACCTCTGAATAGTAGTGCTATGGAGATTCTTGAACGGTGGAAGAATTATAGGCTGAACGACCGTTTTGTGTTCAATCGGCTTCCGGATGACTTTGACTTAAATAACCAGTATAAACTATTTATAACCAGGAATGCTCAAGACAAAGGAGTGAATAGAGTCTTGGCTACTGTCGGCAGGAACGCAAAACTTCCCATAACAGTCACAATGCACGTGGCCAGACATAGTTTTGCGGTCAAGTCTATCAATAAAGGAATGTCCATATATATGCTTTCGAAACTGCTTGGGCACAGCAGTATTGCGGCAACCGAGAAGACATACGCGCAATTCCTTCAAGAGAAGGTTTCCAATGATATACTTGTGATGAATGAGGAATTCTGATATCATATAAACAACTAAACAAACGACATCCAATCTCCAATCAGGAGAGGGATGTCGTTTGTTCATGAATCATATCAAAGACCTCTACTATTGCTGATTTCCTTATTTAATTCCAGAAAATCAAAATGGTTTCGTCTAAGGAACTCATTAATATCATCTCTTGAGTATAGATATATGCTTCCTCTCTGTGTAAATGTCAGTTCCCCGCAATCTCGCCATTTCTTGAGAGTCTTTGTTCCTACAGCGAACATATCCATCAAATCCTGATTCGTATACGCCAGCTTGCTCTCGTGAATTATTCCCTGACGAAGTTGTTTCATTTCTTTTTTTAGTCCTGAAAGACTCTTGAGAATGTCCTCAATTGAGTATTCAAAATACTCATTGTCATTTTTCTTTGCCATAATCCTACCTGATTTATTTAGTTATTTGTTCATTTTGTACTCCGACACAAGACGCATCGCCGTCTCTACGTCAAATATGGCCTTGCGGCCCACATTGGAGACGACGGCTCCGTCAAGGACTCCCAGCCGCCTGAGCTCGGAGACCTTTGACCGTCCGCATCCCAGCCTGTCGGCCAGTTCCCCAAGCCCTCTCGCCGTGGTTCCCGTATCCTGAACCGCCTTCCCCTCATTGAGGATGGCGGCCATCAGTGCGGCGAACTCGCCGACCGTCACCGTCAGCAGCGGCTTGTCATGCGGCAGCTCATATTTAGTGTTCTTCTTCATCTGTCATCTCTTTCCTGCCAGGCTCTTGGCCTTGTTGATGTCATTAGGGCTGACCGTCATCACGAGGTTGCGCTGTCCGCCGTTCTCGTAGAAGTACACCCTCAGCACCTGATCCTTGGAGAGCGTCATCTTGTCGAACGAATAGACCAGCCTTCCCTTCGCCCCGGGTCCTGCGGATATGTTGCCGTACCTGCTCTTCGGAAAGACAGTTTGGTCGTATGCGACCGTCCTCTTGGACTGCCTGCGGCTTTCCACGACGAACGTCGCGTCAGTCACCTGGTAGCTGATCCCAGACCTGTTGTCGACGGAAAACACCATGTACGTGATGTCCGAGTACGAGTATATGTTCTCGCACAGGAGGGTGATCCCGTATCCTGACGTGCCGATGTGATACAGCTCCCTTTCCATGCCGCCGACCTCATCGAGCATGGGGGCGTCGCCGCTCTTCCACGTGCTCGCCGTGGCCTGCCTTTCACCGGCGTCCCTCTTCCTTCTTCTTCCCCCGTCCTGTCCTTGTGCGGACGTCTGCCCGGGTTCCTCCTTTCCGTGGTCCCTGGTGTCCACGATGAGGCTCCGTGGACTGTCCTCGTACTCCACGATGAACGTCCACATCCTTCCGTTGGACTCGAGCGTCGAGACGGAACAGGGCTCACCGAAGGCCGCGCGTGCCTTCAGGGCGATCATGTTCTTGTTCTGCTCGACGACCTTGGCCGCAATGCTGCGGCTGTCGGACATGTCCGCATACGTTATGTCCGTGGAGAAGATGACGTGGGTGGTGAACCTTGCCGACACCTTCAGCGTGTCTTGCTGCGCATGGGCAAGTGTCGCCCATAGCATTGAAATGATGAACAGTGCTGTCTTTTTCATGTCATTGTATTTTATCGTTGTTTCCTTACTATGAAGAACCGGTATCCTGACGGGACGGACACAGTGACCTCGCCGCTTTTCGACTGGGCCACCGACACCCCCGTCTGGACCGCCTCCGAAGCGAGCCGCGCCATGCGGCCGCCGATGACCTGCCCGATGGCGGAGAACCCCCTGCTCTTGACGCTCCGGCGGGCATCCCCGCCGAGGTCCGGACAGTAGATGCCCTTGCCTCCGTCAGTGTCGTAAGCCTCATATCCCAGCTGGTAGATCTTCGAATTCATCTCCACGCTGGAGACGGTCAGGTTCAGTCTTTCGCTGATGGCGCACATGGCCATCAGGTGTGTGTTCTTCGGGATGAGGGTGCCTCCCACCACCATGTCCTCAAGAAGGCGTACGGATACCCTCGACCCGTTGCGGACCTTCTCTGCCCTCACGAACATGCACTCGAAAGGATACTTCTCGTCGGTCGGCACCTTGTCGTCGTCCGCCGAGAGTGACGAGAACCCCTGCCCGGGATTGCTGTCGAGGGTAGACATGGCGGAGGACCGCCTTATCGGGGCGCTGTCCCCGATGACCGTGGCCGCATCGTCCTGCGGCTGCGGCACGTCTTCCCTTGATGATGCCCTCATGATGCTGTCCTTCACGGCCTCGCCGCGCCTCACGGTCGCATCCGTGTTGTCATAGTACTGCTTCATCCTGTATTCCCGATAGCCTGGGTCTCCGGGGCCAGGCTCTCCTCCCCGGGAGGATGCCCGCGTCTGCGTCGTTTCCCGCTCCGGAGAGCGCCGCGGCTGCGATGTTATGTCTCCGTACATCGCGTCGGCGGTGGTGCCCCTTGCCCTCTGTGTGCTGCTTTCTTCCGCAGACTCGCGGTACGGGTCCTCCTGACTGTCCTGCAGGTCGCTCCACATGCGCTCGGCGTTGCCGTTGGACGAGGACCGGTATGCCTTTATCTTCGACGACTCGGGGGCGACGGTCTCCGGGTCCTGGATCTCGACGCCTGTGGTTTCCGGCCCGGTCCCGGACGGCTTTTTCCTTTTCAGCACCGGGAGTATGGAGACGGACAGTATCACCGCCAGCCCTATTATCAGGAGCCCCAGTTTCAGTCTTTCCGTAAGCTTGAGCTTGATGTTCCGTATCATAATCACTTTGTCAGAATGAAGATCAGTTTGACGAGCGCCACGACGAGGCATCCTCCGGCAAGCGCCGTCGCCAGACGGCTCCCGTTGCCGCGGACGGCATCAATCTTCTCCGAGACGATGCGTGCGAGATTCCTGGTCCGTTTCATCTCAGTTCCTCTTGCGTGTCCCTATCTTCTCGTTCGACTCGATCTTGAACTGCTCGATCATCAGTCCGTGCGGATTGCCCTTCGAACGCCCCACGTCAACGACGCTGCACGACGTGCAGACGTCGTATGCCGTGATGTTGGACTCCCTGAGAAGGTACATCTTCCCGTAGGTCCTGGTCCGGTACGGATAGACGCCCATGTCCGTCACCAGCGAGTCGACTGAGAACTGCTGGCTGATGTTCGCGGAGACGAGCCTCTGGTAGAACCCCTGCTCGGAGAGGTCCTGCCAGTAGTTGTATGCGGAGCGGTCGCTCATGGTGAGTGCCCTGTCGATGTTCGTCCTTATCGCCTCGCTCGACGGCGAGAGGTTGAGCAGGAGCTCGTGGAAGCGGGCCACGTGGTCCTGCACTTCCAGTTCGCGCTGGCTGTCCTCCTCGCCGACGGATGCCGTGAAGGCGCTGCCGTGGTCAAGCACGTAGATGTCCGACAGCCGTGATGCCGTGAAATGAAGCGCCGCCGCTACGGAGCCGACGCAGACCAGCCCGGCGATGCACAGGGCCGCCGTCGTCATCTTCCTCATGTTCTCCGCGCTGGATTTGATCGTAACTAATTCCTTGATTATCTTTTCCATATCTGGTGTTGTTTATTTTATCAGATGTCTTCCCAGGCTCTGGAGCGAGCGCTCGAGGCCGGATTGGGCGTTGTTGGAGCCCGACGAGTTGATGAACCATGACGCTATCTTCGGAATGGACAGCATCATGCCTGTCGTGACCACCAGCAGGCTTGTGCCGATGATGAATATCCCGGCCTCCAGGCCGCCGTTCGTGATGTCCCTGCAGACGGCCCTGAAGTAGGCCGTGAACACTCCTATCAGGAAGTATCCTGTAGGGACCCACATGGATACCTGTATGTATCTCGCCACCCATCCGGTGGCGCCGCCTTTCCAGACTTCCGGAATGGAGAGCGCCACAATGAAGGGACCTAACATCCGTATGAGGGCCAGAATGCCTGCGGCCAACGCCTGTACCCCGAAGAACGCGAGCTCCATGACACATCTTCCGACGAATGCGACGACGGTCAATGTGCTTATCCGTGACGTCTTGAGGAAAGACGACGCGGCGATCCTGACGGCCTCCTTGATTTTCTTCCACAGTCCCCATTCCTCCTGTTCCGCCAGTTCGTCCGTCGCCTTGATCAGGTCGGCCTGCGCCTCGCCGAGACTGCTGAAGGCCTCACCGATGGCGTCGCCGAGGTCCGACAGGCTTGAGTCCGATATCTTGGAGATCTCCCTGGTGAAGATGTTTACGACGCCGTCCATGGCAGAACATACCGTCGAGAAGTTCATCACCAGCAGCAGGATCGTTATCGGACGCATGAGCTGCCATCCGAACCGGCCGTCTCCATGGACATAGTCGACGCTTGTCCTGATGAGTGAAAATGCGGCGAGCATGGCCGCAAGGATGACGGCGAGCGCCTGGATGGAAGACAGGTTCCCGTCCACAATCGCCTCGTTCTCATTCTGGAACAGGCCCCATATCCCGCCCAATGTGGTAAGTATCATTGTATCCGTCATGCTATCAAAGAGTTGAAGAGTTCAAGAAGCATCCATGCTACAGTGGCTGCGACGAACCACCTTATGAGGGCCATCGCCCCGGTGAACGTGCCCATCTCCTGGCCCCTGAAGATGATGATGAACGCCGAGACGACCAGGAACATGAGCACAATTCCCATTATGACCCTCACGAGCATTATCCACGAGGAGGCTGCGTAGTCCATGCTTCCGAGGGGCCTGTAGTATTCGGCATAGCTCCTGGCGTCCATCGACTTGTCCAGATAGCGTACCGCGTCGGCAATGCCGGCAGCAAATTGGCGGGACTGCTCAATGGAAGCCATCTCCCGGGTGACTGCGATACGCCTCTTGTCCAGTTCCTTGAGCGCCTTCTGCGCCTGTTCCGCCTTGTCTGCATCAGAGGTCTTCAGGTTCCTGAAGTACTCGATATACTGATTGAAGAGTTTGATTCCCTGCATCTCGCAGCTGTGGAAATATCTAAGCTGCCTCTCGTACCCGTACAGGTCGCCCTCCGCCGCCCAGCTCTTCACCTTCGCCGAGTACTCGTACGTGCGCTTCAGGAGGTCATTGTACGAGTCGGTCATGTCGACGAGGTAGCCGACCTCCCTGAAGCGGTCGGCGACTTCGCCTGCCTTTTCGGCAAGGCCGTACAGGTCGTCGAGCTTGCCGTTCAGGGAGAACATCTCCTCGATCATCGTTATCATCTCCTCCAGCGACGACGCGGTGTTCTCGACCGCCACGCCGATGTGCGTGGGGTCCACGACCACCTCCTGCGCCGCTGCACTGCGGCACAGGAACAGGGAGACGGCGATGCCGAGCAGTATGATGACGTGTCGTTTCATTCCACCTGATGTGTTACGGCATCATGCCCTTTTCGGTTAACGTGCGGATCGCCCCGAATATGGACCCGGTCTCCGCCGTCAGCTCCATGAGCGGCCGTTTCTTCTGTATGTTGCTCTCGAAGGCCCAAAGCTGCTCGGGGCAGGCCTCCACGGTGTAGACACCGGACCGTCCGCCGCCCCACTTGATGAACACGTCGCGGGATTTCTTCTCCTTGCCGGCCATGCTGAAGATCAGGTTCACATCCATCTGTGACAGTCCCAGAGGCCCGCTTATCTTTCCGAAACTGTTCCTGTTGCCCTCCTGGCTCATGAGTATCTTGATGTCCGAGTTCTGAAGGATGGTCTCCCGAATGACGTCCGACGTTAGTATGTCATCGAGCTCCTGGGTGATGACCATGGCCGAGGTAGACATCTTGCGGGCAGTCTTCCACAGCTCACGAAGGTACGGAGCCATAGTCTGGTTCGATATTGCTTTCCACGCCTCATCGATGGCCATGACTTTGAACCCTTCAATTTCTTTTGACCGCATCTTGATGTCGAATGCGTTGACTATGCAGAGCACGCACAGCGAGTAGAACTTGTCGTTGTTCACGCTGCTCAGTTCACCAACATCGAACACCGTGAAACGGCTCGTGAACAGGTCCTTAGGCTCTTCGGAGTTCAGAAGGAAACCGAACTGCCCGTCCAAGGCGTATGATGACAGCGATTCGACGAACTGTTCGCCGCTGAACGCCCCCGACTCGACACGGATTCCGTTTTTGGTGAGGAACGGACGCATCGTTCCTTTCTTTTCCGGATTGTCATCCCCATATATGAGGAACGCGCGTATCCACCGAACAAAGTCATCGAACAGCGGGAACCGTATCGGATGCTCCTCCTCTAGCCATTCTTCGATGAATGATGTGACCAGATAGACTATGATTGATTCCTCGAAGTCGCCGAGGCGGATTCCCTTCTTACGGTCAGTTCCCAGTGTCATCAGAAGGGATATGAGGAAATTCAGCGATGGGTCGTCACGTCTCACCATTCCATCGTCTGTAATCCAGCCACGGAATGACTGGAACGGACAGAACGAGAACGGGTGGGCTCTGTCCCAACGGTTATAGATGCCGTCGCGTCCTCCGCTCTCCTCCGCGACGACGGCGCAGACCTGCTCGTACGAACCTCCGATGTCGATGATGAACACGTGTTCGCCGTATGAGTACATGTTGTACAGGAGACTTGACGTGGTGAATGACTTTCCGGTTCCCGACGCTCCGTCGAGGAAGATGTTATAGTTGCTGACGAGGTTGGCCTTCTCCGCCTCCGCCTGCACGTCCAATGTAAGAGGAATATGTCGCAGACGGTCGGTAAGGCGCAGCGCACCTCTCTTCAGACCGTTGTCGAAGGTCTCGTACTGTGCCAGCGCCAGTGCGGCGTGCAGCTCCGTGAGCATGAGGTGCTCGCGGCTCAGCTCCGTCTCCGCCCCGGGCAGGGACGCGTACCACAGGACGGGCGCCGAATGGATGTCCCTCACGGCGTCCACGCCCATCGACGATAGCGCGGCGCTCACATCCGAGCGTATGCCCAGACGCTCCTGTTCGCTCCGGCCCCAGCAGATGACGTTGCAGTGGGAGTGGACGGCGCAGAGCTGCTCCTTGCCGGAGTCTTCCTTGAACAGGTCGTTCTCGTCGGCGTTGGCCCTGTTGGCTCCGTCAGTGGAGAACTGCCGCATGTATCTCGTCCTTCTGGAAAGGTCGGAGAGGACTCCCTGCTGCGAGTCCTTCACGACATATACGTTGCAGATGTGCGGATACCGCGACAGCATGAGCCCCACCTGCGATGCGAGGCAGAGGTCCACTTCCGAGGTAGCTGAACTCATGGAGTCCACGCGGCGCACGCTCGATACCTTAGACGGCAGACAGTCGCTCTCCGAGAGGATGAACGACACCGTCGTCTCGTCATTCACGCGGACGCTCTCCGGCGTCATCGCGACGTCGGAGAGCATTCCGGTCCCCAGCGTCATCACCTGTTCGATTAGGCCACCGCGGCCATCGGGACCTGTCAGATCCTCATCTGTCAGTCTTCGTGCTCTTGCCAGTCCTCCTGCGGTAGCTACAGCAATAAACTCTTCGCTCCTGGCGCGAAACTCAACCAGGTCTTTAGGTGAGGCAAGATTCCTGGGCATAGAAGTTCCGAAGAGTCCGCTACTGAAGGTGGAGCGAAGTGATGAGGACTTGCCTGCGAATGTAAGGTAAAGGTAATGGCGACCTTCAAGATAATGCCTCCCGTCGAAGTGACGTTCATAGGCGCTATCAAGGAAAGCTGTCCTGTCTTTCGCATTGTATGTTTTGTCCAGGTATATGTCCTGGCGGTGCACCATGGTCCAGTCCGGCAGCGCCCTTATGGCGGACGCCATCGAGCGGAGCATCGCGTCGTACGATGCCCTGTCCACGGTGAAGGCTGTCGGAAGGGTCAGTTCCCATCCGACGGTCACGTCGCCGCTCCGGGAAAGGATGTATCCGTCATCCACTCCGGCGAGCGGAAAAACGGATTCCAGTTCAGCTATTCTTCTGTTGATTTCCATGATCCGATAAGTCTCTGCGGTTTGACTTTGATGTACTGCGGGCATCTTGACATGGCCATTTTCCTGAAGAGGGCCTTCTCACTGATGGAACCCTGAAGGGCAACAACAGCCATGGCAAAGGCGAAAAAGAGTATCAGGAACAGGGCGATTCCGGCAAGCCCGTTGGTCGCCGAGCCTATCATGCACGCCGTTATGAGCGATGTCACGGCTCCGATTCCCATTGGAATAAGAAATCTTCCCTTTATGCCGAAGAACTGGACACTCTTGTCCAGCGACCGGTAAACAGTAAGTTCCATGGCTGCTACTTGAAGATGAATGTGTTCAACAGCTCCAGTGCTATCAGACACATGATGAGGATGCAGAACCATCTCACCAGAGAATCCTTGCTCTGGGACTGCGTCTTTTGTGACTCGATGAATATCATTATCAGGTACACGGCGGCTGCGAGGCCGATGATCATGGCTATGATGTCAAATCCATTGGCGCCAAGACCTGAAATCTTGTCCTGTGCCGCCTTCAGGAATGAGTCTGTCGACCCGATTCTGGCTGCCGCGGGCAGGATGCCGGCAGTCAGCGCCGCTGCCGCTGCGCATATTCTTCTTGTAAGGTTTTTCATGATTCCGCCTCCTTTGTCTTGAATTCGCTGTCGAGCTTGCCCATCGCTCCCTTGAACTTGCCGGACCTGCGTCCTGTCCTCCTTTTCTGCTGTGCCGGCTCGGGATCGGTTGCCGGAGTCTTCTCGCCGTCCGCGACGACCCTCTCGCTGCATCCCCTGGAATCCATGATGTCCTCAATCGACAGGGGCATGCCGTCCTGGCCCACGACGGTCATTCCCGACTTCATCAGCGAAACCAGCGCGTCGCGCGGGACCCCGTCACTGCATCCGTTTCCGACGGCCGTCTCTATGTCGGACACTCCGTCGTCAAGCGGACGGCTGCCTGGAGACTCGATGAACGGGACGGCATCCTCCAGCTCCTCCGGCGCGGGGTTGTAATAGATCTTGACGTCGGAGCCGCTGATTTCCACCATTCGGCAGACGGGGCCGCCCTTGTCGACCGCCACTGTCGTTCCGCCAGTTCTTCTGAACCGCTCCGAAAAGAGGAGTGTCACTCCTACGACCACTGCCGCTGTCAGGCATACCCCCAACAGACAGGCGACAAAAAAAGTTGCCATTGTTTTCTTGCTTTGAAATAATTGTTTCAATACGCAAAGATAGGTAAAAGATAATTAAAACAATACTTTATTAAATAAAATGATAATTATTTGGATACAATTTGATGGTGTGTGACGGCATCCGGCATCCGAATCACGCCGCGAAGATGGCCCCGGTGCGGAATCCACAAAACGCTGCGGAAAGGGACACGCCGCGGCGTCGCGTCATTTCCGCAGCTGTCCTTTTGTGCCTGTCCGCCCCTTTCCGGGCCAATGCATGCTGTGTGATTCCGGAAGCCGGGACGCCGGACAGACTGGCGTGCGGCAAGTCCGGCAAAAGACTGCACAGTATGAGATACATATTTCTGAAGACATATCCCGAAGGTGGGACAAACAGGCTCAGGGCATTGCCAGGACAAAGATTTCCAGACAGTACTGAGATTCCTGAAAATCTGAACATTCAGGCGGACTCAAAGATAAGGGCAAGGTGTCCTATTGGGACGGTTTTCTGCACGCCGGCATTGGAGCTGCGTCAGTCGCGCTCACGTTCAAACGGAGATGGCCTTGCCCCGTTCATGGCCGCCATCGGAGGAATCTTTCCTATGGATTGTCCTGAAGACCCGTTGCAGCCCTCGGAGGAGATGATTTCGGATTGGGAGGAATACAAACAGAATAATGTCTCCGTATTGGAGGGCCTTTTCGCGCGGCCTGAGGAAACTAACGCTCCAGCCAGGAGCAAAACCCTTCTTGAGAGGATACGCACGGAGAAGGCGTGGTCGAAGCCGTCTATCTCTACTGATGGCTTTTCAATAGATAGCCGCCGGTGGGAGATGGCGATGACATTCATCCACAATCATGACAACCTGCTTCTCACGGGCCCGTCCGGAACGGGAAAGACGGAGCTGGTATTGCTCGCATGCAAGCGGCTCGGCCTGGAATGCCGCAAGTACAACATGGGCACGATGTCGGACCCTATGTCGGCCTTGTTGGGCGTTCACCGCATCAAGGACGGCAAGTCGGTATTTGAGCCGGCCCAGTTTCTTGAGGACATACAAAGACCTGGGGTCGTTCTTCTCGATGAGATAAACCGCGCTCCGCTGAACGCCCTCAATTACCTTATGTCCTGCCTTGACGGCACGAGGGAGATGCGTAATGACTACGTATCGCCGGTCCAGATGGTGAAGGTTCATCCCGAATGCGTCTTTGTGGCCACGGCCAATATCGGGGCGGAGTTCGTGGGAACCAATATGCTCGACCCGGCATTGAGTTCCCGTTTCTTCCGTCTTCAGATGGAGTATCCGACAGTGGACGATGAAACGGCAGTTCTCGTTTCCAGATATGGGATTCAGAAGACGGATGCCATAAACATCTGCAAGGTGGCGAAGGACATACGTGACAGCTACGCCAAAGGCGAGCTTTCCACGGCAGTGACAGTAAGACAGACACTCATGGCGGCCAAGCTGGTCAGCTGCGGGTACAGTGCCCTTGAAGCGCTTACGCAGATATTCCTGCCGTACTTCGAAGGCACTCCTTCGGAGGGAGAGATGGGAATCGTCAACAAGATGTTCTGCGCGAGATAGATATCGTGGAAGATTAAGAAATAGGCAATATCCGTTAAAATTTAACGGATATTGTAGAAGTATATTTGAATTGTGGCAGAAATAATATACCTTTGCGTATATTAACCGTTAAGATTTGTTATATGCTATTGAGAGTTATCTTTGAGAATTTTTTCTCTTTCAAAGAACAGACGGAGTTTAATCTGTTTCCTAGCAGCCGTTCTCAGCAACTGCCGGGCCATATTGTACGTCAGGATCATACTAAGGTTGTCAGGTTGAGTGCAATATATGGTGCCAATGGTGCCGGGAAAAGCAATCTCATCAAGGCGATATCCATCCTGCGTGACATCGTGCATGACGGGACTGTTGAAAACATCTCTTCCAGTTTTTACAAAATTCCCTTCTTGCTAAATGAAGACACAAAGAACTCTCCTGTTTCAATAGCTGTCGAGTTCTATCATGATGGAGTCATATATTATTATACACTTTCCTTCGTCAGGGACAGCATAGTTAAAGAGGAACTATACATTTCCAGGGAAAAAGATGACGAACTCGTCTTCTCCAGAAGCAATGAGAAGGGTATTCAAAAGATAGAATTCTACAAAGGATATCTGGAGCAGAACTCATCAAACGCAGTATTTGCCGATGCTCTTACGGATAAGATACTGGGAAAGACCGACCTGCTTCTTTCATTCATGGGCGAGAAATACCCTGAAGACATACAGGCAATATCAAAGGCCTATGACTGGCTCTTCAATAACATAACGATTGTCAAGCCTAACGGAATGAGCGGGATAACTGCACATCAGCTTGACAAGAATCCGGAAATGCTTCAACTTCTCAACAGACTCCTTCCTGAGATGAATACCGGCATATCCAAAATTGTAATCAGAACGACTATCCTTCAGGAGAATGACGACACTTTGTCCCCCAGCCTGCGCAGACGGATGCAGATAGCCAAGGAAACCCCAGGTGTGGCAATCCCCGCTGAAAACAGGTTCGATTCACGCGTCTATGCGTCAGTTGTATATGAGCACGGAGAATGTCTTCTCAAAATGATGCAGCCTATACATGTTGACATCTCCGGGAATGATTGTCAGATGCCGCTGGAAAGTGAATCTGACGGAACAATAAGGATTATTGATTACATTCCGTTCATTTACAGCATCTTCATCGAGGATAAGACATATTTCATTGACGAGATTGAGAGGAGTGTACATCCTGTAATGATTAAGGTAATCATATCCAAGATTTCTGAAAAGGAGTCCTGTCGGGGACAATTGATATTCACGACGCATGAGTCATGCCTCCTTGATCAGAAGATATTGAGGGCAGATGAGATATGGCTTACTCAGAAGGATAGCAGTCAGGCAACGCAGATATACCCTCTGAGCGATTTTAATATCCACAAGACTGCCAATATCGAACACGGATATTTAAATGGCCGCTACGGCGGAATACCTTTCCTCTCCAATTTGAAAGACCTAAACTGGTAGGTGCGATGATTCAGCGAAGAAGAATATATGAGAAGGCTTTGCCTTCCAAGGATGCGCAGAAAATTTATGTGTTCTGCGAGGGTGATGACCGAGAAAAGAATTATTTCGATTTCTTCAGTGGGTTGTCTTCCAATCTTGAAGTTATCGCTATCACACCATACAATCATAGGTCTTCTCCAAATAATCTGATGATGCGTGCTGAAGAATTGTTTGAAGGAGAGACACCGGTTTACACCCTTGATTACGATCAAAAGGATATCATCTGGTTTGTAGTTGATACTGACGAATGGGAAGAACAAGGCCTGATTAAACGTCTGCGTACATTCTGTGCAGAAAAGAATACCGGAAAGAATTACATCGCTTGGAATGTTGCGCAAAGTAATCCTTCCTTCGAGATATGGCTATATTATCATATCTACGGGACCAAGCCAAATGATGAGGATGTCTCATCTTACACCTCGTTCAAGGAATATGTTAACAGCAAGATCTCAGGAGGATTTGACAGCGGGCTAATGCCTATTTATATCGAGGACGCCATCCGAAACTCTAAGGCCAATTTCACGAGGAATGGAGACAGCCCTGCGAAGTATAGCACTGAGGCGTACCTTCTCGGTAATGATATCGTCAAATACGCCGGAAAAGACTTGCAATTAAAGAAAAGGCGACTGATCTAAGAAAAACGGTTCGGCTCCAACATTCTTCGCTCACTCTGCAAAGGTAGAGCATATCTTCTCGTTCAAAAGACCGGTTCAACAAAACCTAATATGCTGAAATGGCACACACTGCGTGCATCAATTTCAGCATATTTCTTTTTCACTCGCTAGCAATGCTCTTTTAAAGCATCGTAAGCATCTGCTGTTGGATGCGTAATCTATTATGTTATGAAATCTAAATGTATTAACTGTGTCGAGCTTCGGGGAGCCGTCGGCACAGTACGGATTAACGAAACGGGAGAAGGACGGATTGCCCGGTTCTCCCTTGCCACCAATTACGTCTACAGGGCGTCCGACGGGATGCCGGTCATCGAGACCACCTGGCACAGCTGCATCGCATTTGAGGGCGGGCACGTCAGCGGCCTTGACAGGATAGCGAAAGGAACGGCGGTCCATCTGACGGGACGCATCAGATGCCGCAGGTTCGTGGACATCAACAACGCCGAGATTAATGCGACCGAAATTGTGGCGGACAGCCTTGAAGTGTTATGAGGGCGCTCGATTCAATCAGGAAGGACACCATCCTTCTGAGGAATGAGATCATCCGCCTCACCATGGGCGGATGGACTCTCGACCTGTCCGACAAGGTCTTCGGATATGTGTTCAATCCATGCAGCGACTCGATACAGGAGATGGAGGTCAGACGGCTTGAGGTCATTGACGGCGACCTGTACGTCTTCATGACCTGCGACGGCGACATGAACGACTATTCAAGGGACGAGGCCATGGAATACATGGCAAAGGAATCATACATTCCCGGCTGGTTCGTCATTGACGAAGGGTTCTACGGGCTTCAGCTGCCTACGCTCATTTCAATAGCGGAGGCATTGAAATGCAATTGATACGACAACCTGCAAATGAACTTGTTATGGATAAGATAAATATAGGAGACACCATCCTCATCGTCAGGATGGATGACGACGGAGGCAAGGACCTCCAGGCGAAAAGCTATGACGGAAGGACGGGAGTCGTTGAATCCATCGACTCCCTTGGACAGATCCACGGCACATGGGGCGGACTGGCGCTGATTCCCGGGAAGGACGAATTCCGGAGAATATGAGGGAACGATATACCTGTTTACCCTAAATAAAAAAAACGCAACCGAAAGATTGCGTTTTTTTCGTTGCTTTCAACTATTTATAAAAAAGATAGTTGAATATGAACAAAAAGTCGGATAATATCTCTCACGGCAAACCGTCCGCAGGACTAAATCCACTAAATGCGTCTCAACCATCCGACTCTGCAAAGATACGAACTGATGTTGAAGAAACCAAATCTCGTTTAATAGCACTTGCGGAGAAGTGGAAGGGAGTTAATAGTGTGTATGGATTTCTTACGGATTTATGGCAGGCTTTGGGAATAGCAGTTCTTGACGCAACGCAACAAAAGGGAGGGAATCCGAGCAGATATGCAGCGTTTGACATTGGGAACGGACTTATTGTAACCATTAGGGCAAGTGCCCACAATGCCGATGCGGGTAATTATGTAAAGGATGGAAATGTTCACGGGGATAGCAACCTCAGTATTGTTCTGCAAAAGAGAAACCGCAGAAACACATTTAGGCAAAATGATGCAGTGAAGTTGGAGAAATATGTTTATGTTGATAGCAGAATAGCATCGGTAGAGAATCCGCTCTCGCAAATTGCAATCTCGCTTGTCAATTATCTTACGTATGGGAATTATGTTGACACTACAGGTGTCGCAATACCACATAAGTCACCAATAACAGGATATAAATCAAACAAGAATATGAAAAAAACAAGTACAGAGTCTCAAATGAGACAAATAGTTAAAGAGAGCATCAGGAAGGTGCTGAGGGGAAGTAATGATTTTGACGAATTTGAAAACGAGGAGTTTGTAGATAAGGACGGACAACCTATTCAAAAAGGAAGCAAAGTTATATGGTTCGATCCTGAAAGGTCTGCAAGGGATTTGAAACGTATTTGGACAGTGTATGATATGGGTGGAGATATTGTGTATATCGCAGATGATTATGGTGAAGCCGAAGTATCTCCACAAGAATTGAAGGTTGTGTGTTAATCACTACCGCAACTCCAAATGCAAAAATAAATAAGTTAGCATACATTGATCCCTCCTGTATAATCAGTCCATTCATCCATAGAATTTCTCAATTGTTGATTAAACTCATCAATTGATCCTATTTCTTTGTTAATAGCTGTAGATAACACAATAGGAACTCTTATGGGTGGGCGGCTTATCCTATTTTAGAACGAATTTAGACATTATCTCCTTCTTAGTTTTTCTCGCAACTTATTTAGTAAATCATCCGCTAATACGGCACCTTTTTCAAGTTCGTCTTCTAAAGTATAATCAACCTCTATTGCAGTTACTGGTTCTACAGATTCGTTGATTGGAAGTTTAGATATATATTCTTTGACTTGCTCTTGTGTCAACGTTCCCATTTCTTCCATATATTCCTTATATGGAAGATTGTTGATTCGTTCGATGTCCAAACTACCGTCTTCTTTCAATAGTGCCATAATCAAATCAAATGTATTCAAGTTTTGTCAATAGTACTGAAAACTTTTGAGATGAACAAATAATATCTTTTAACTGAGTTTCGGTAATTTGTCGTTTTTTTCTTGAATCGCAGTTGCATTTACTGATAAATGGTTCCAAAAATGAAAGGAAACTGTCCTTTTGGTCGGCTTCTTGGACGGATCCGCTGCACCAGGGCGGACTGGCGCTAATTCCTAGAAGGGATGAATTTCGGAAAATATGAGACGTCGGGAATGACTACACGTCCCTTCCCATATCGGTAATCCTTTCCGCAAAGTTATGGCCGGTCCCTGTCCGCAAGGGCCGGCTTCGCCTTTCATACGTCGGAACGGACACAGGCGCATCAGTTCCGACGACACCCTTGCCTCTGTCCCGTCCATGCGGCAGCGTCAGGATTCCCCGACAAGGGAAGCCCAATAATCTTTTATCTATTATGGAACTTTTATCAGACATCGTCTATTGGGCACTCTATGCCTTCTTCTTCGGAGGCTGCATACTGATTCTTGGTGCGCAGATCATCAGGGATACCATTGAACTTGCGAAGGATTTCCACGACGTGAACCGCAAAGAGACAGATGAGGAGGAGCAGGTATGACAACCGAACAGAAAATCGAAGTTCTGGAGAAGGACATCCTCCAGAGGACCGGCCGGTATTTTACCAGCGTCAGGACAAACGGAAGGCTCGGACAGGAGGACGCATCTGCGTCAGGTGCGGTATACTCCGCCGCGATGCTTTCACCTAAGGACAGCGCAGACCTTCACAGGATGGCATACGGTCACGCAAGGGACATGATCGTTGCGATGAACACTCCGTTCAGGGTCAGGATCGCGCTTACTCCCAATGTCTCATGCACTGACGGCCGCGTCGTGAGCGTCGCTACCGACATGTTCGACAATCCGGACTTGTCAGCCGCACAGAAGATAGACATCTTCACGGGGCTTGCCGTCCATGAAGGCAGTCATCTGCTTTATACGGACTTCAACATGATGTCCCGGTCCGGAAACCGTGTGGTGGCTGACCTCTTCAACATCATCGAGGACGAGCGCATAGAGATGCTCACCGGAGAAGAGCGTCCC
>ULTB01026472.1_pt1 | contig 23741 bp, 25 predicted proteins | sample 1957251 | NCBI WGS metagenome assembly ULTB01 (sample SAMEA4835724, study PRJEB28245) | human gut metagenome | biome: gut microbiome; material: fecal sample | place: Denmark | collected 2008
AGTCAAGGGCTCGCGAAACCATTGAGGTATAAGCGTTCCCGGGCGCGGTAGCGCAGCCGCCCTCGGTTATTGACGAGCCGTAGAATACTATCGGCGTTTTATAGGTATATTCATCTGGTTCGAGGAATTCGGCACCGTCCTCGACCGTAACCGTGAGGTCGAGCAGAGGCTCGTTTCGGGGCAGATTTATCGTCACCGTCTCAAGCCCCTTGCCCTTAAAGAGGCGATTCTCGGCGGTCAGATCGGTGTAATTATACGGCACGGCATAGCCGACCCAGCGTGAAGCCTCGCCCGTGCCCGCATAGACGTCGACGCCCGCGGAGCCGGGCAGAGGAATCGCCCAATCGGCGCGGTTGCTCGCAATGGTGTATCTGACGGTGAGGGTCGGAGAATCGGTCTTGAACCTGACTCTGCCCCCGACGGCGAGATAATTGCGCTCACGCACAAGCTCGCTCGTTGCGGCGGCGACCTCCTCATCGAGCCTTATAAAACGCCCCTCGGCATTCCTGCGAACCCCGAAAAGCCTCACGGGAGCGTCACAAAAGCGAAAAGTTTTCATTTTCACCCATCCTCTCAGCATTAATTGATCTAAATATATCCTATCATGTATAGGCGCACAACACAAGCATATTTTCACTTAATTAAAAAATTTCGCAAAAGCACTTGACTTTTTCGTAAAACCGTGTATAATAGTAGAGCACTTGAAAATCAGATATCGCGGAGTAGAGCAGTTGGTAGCTCGTCGGGCTCATAACCCGGAGGTCGCAGGTTCAAATCCTGTCTCCGCAACCAAAGCAAAAAGCCTTGAAATCGTTGATAATTAACGGTTTCGGGGCTCTTTTTTGTTTTAAACCGTGTTGTAAAAATTCCGAGAAAAACGCCTAAAAACGAGAAAAAACAATAAAAATGCAAGTCAGATGCAAGTCAAATCCTCGATTTATTTTAGGCAAAAAGCAGGGTCTATGCTGCGCAAATCGCCAAATTCTTTTTATGAATAGTCAAATCTATATTCCATATGTTGTAAAGAATCAAAGCGTTTTTAAATTATTTTAAAAAAGTGTTGCAAAATCACAACAAATCGCATATAATAAGATTAACAGAGTTGCCCGAAGTCTAGTTTTAGGCATTGGGGACCAAGCTGAGTCTTGTACTCAGCTTTTTTACTTTAAGGGGTAACAAACATGGATCTAAAAACTCCAACAACATTTCAAGAGCAAGTCAATAAGTTAAAGCAGCACGGTATGGCTGTGGACGACGAAACAGAGGCAGAAAGAATTCTATCTGAAATAAATTATTACAGATTTACAGGTTATGCTTTGCAGTATCGAAAAGAAGCTACCAAAAGTGACTACGTCAAAGGTTCATCTTTTAATACCGTTTACAAGATTTATCAGTTCGACGAAACGCTGAGAGACGTTTTTCGCAAGTACATCGAAAAAGCTGAAATTTATTACCGAACACTAATATCTTACACCTTTTCGCTTATAAAATGTACAAAACCACCCCATGATCAACATTATGACGAGAATAACTTTTTAAATAAAAAAGGTTATAACGAAGTCATGGATAGCTTTAAGAAAGAAAAGAACTATTATAAAGATAGTCTGATTGTTAAGCATCACAAATTAATGTATAGTGGCAAAATGCCTCTTTGGGTTATCGTCGAATTGATGTCTTTTTCAAATACCTCGAAACTTTACAATTCAATGTATCCTTCGGAGAAGGATGCGATTTCAGCACAAGTAGGTATTGGCGCAGATACATTGGAAAACCACTTACATTGTTTAGCAGTTTTGCGAAACAAATGTGCTCACGCTGCGCGTTTATATAACACCGACTTCAATCCCCCTGCAAAATTTACAAGAGTGTTTCTAAAGAAACATCCCGAGATAAAAAATAATTCTCTGTTTGCTTATACATTAGTACTTATTAAAAGGCTTCCCGAGAAGGATATCAAGAATGAGTTGATTAAGGACTTGTCAGACGTTATTGAAGACTACCAGCGGGTGGTCGATTTGTCGAAAATAGGTTTTCCAGAGAATTATAAAGATATATTGAAAAACAGTATTGGATAATTATAGAGATCGTGCAAACCAATTTCAGAATAAAAAATAACAAAGCGGGAGCTGCCGATAAAGCAGCTCCCGCTAAACTTATGCTATTTCAGCCCCACAAACTCACGCCAAGAATATTAAGCAGATACTCGAGCGGGATAAGGAGATAGAGCGCTCCTGCCGCTAAAATAAAATGTATCATGTCACGCCTCCTTGAGATATGTCATGCACACCCAGCCCGAGGGGCATTTGCCCCACCATTTACCATTGGCTGCCTGCTTGACCTCCTTGATGGTAAGCTTTACTCCTGTCGGCAGGCAGTCGGGGCAGCTCTTGTCAAGCCGTCTCACCTGCATTTTGGCGTTGGCGGTAAACTGGGAGTAATATACACGGTTATAGTTAATCCCTGCACCTTGGCGGACGTTGACCGCCTCTCGCACGACGTAGTTGCCGGGAGCAGGCTTGCCCGAGTGAGCCGCGCCCGGGAGTGACTTAGCGCCCGTGAGGAACGGCTTGGGGTCAACGTAGGTACCACCGATGCAGATGTCAAAATGAAGGTGATATCCGCTCGTATTGCCCGTCAAGCCCATGTAACCTATTACTTGTCCCGCTTTGACCTGGTCGCCGTTATTGACCGTTACAGAGCCTTTTTTGAGGTGCTGGAAGCGCAGCACAACACCGTTGCCGCAGTCTATTTTGACGTAGTTGCCCATGCCGTCAAGCCCCGTGTTGGTGGTCTGCCCCGAGAAATTGTTTCGGCGGGCTATAACACGGCCTGCGAACGGGCAGAGGACATAATCGGTGTGGTCGGCGGTATTGCTTTGCACATCTATGCCATTGTGCCAGTCGCTTACTCTGTGACCTGCGGAATTGGTATATGTACGGCGCCCGAAATCCGAGTTGACGTAATGATATTTGCGCTTAAGGATTGGGTGTTTGCAGTTAAGGATGCCGTATGCTGCCATGCTCAATCATCTCCTTTTTCGATTATGTTTGCTATTTTGCCGTTTTTAAGCATATCCGACAAAATATTGAGAGCCTCATCAACGAGGACCGCAAAGCGCTTGAATGTGATAAAGGTCGAGAGCTTCGGGAAGCGGGCAATAAACTGATTATATACGCTGCGGAGCTTAAGCTGACCCGTACCGCTGCCGAATTCCTGCTCGGCTTTTCCGACTGCCCACACAAGCCAATTTCTGACCTTCTGCTCGCCGAATACCTTGACTGCCACGATGAGCATTACAACGGCAACCACGGTGAGCGCCGCAAAATAAATAAGTATGGTTTTATCCATGATAATTAACCTCCGTAATCATAATTGTTGGTGTAATAATCGCTGTTACTGTTGCCTTGGAAATCTTCCCGTTCGGGTTTGATATCTTCGCTCTTCATGTCGGCGATTTTTGCCTTTATGCTCAAGCGCTCGAGGGTCTTGTCCGCAATGCGGATAAATGCCGTGGCTGCAAGCTCCACACCAAACACCACGAAAAAGTATTGGATGAGGACATCGGGTACTGCCACACCGTAAACGCTCAGCACTATCACCACTGTCGTGAACAAAAGGCAGGCAATGAGTGCCAAAACAACGGTGCGTTTGAGGAATCTCATATAACACCGCCCCCCTTATGATACTCCTCAAGGTCTTTAATGCGGTGATTAACGACTTTGAGCTGCTCCTCGACGACCGGCACCCGCTGGGCAAAATTGTTGTGCTGTCTGACCTCGCGGGTCAGCTCGTCAATCTTGGTGTCGGTCACGGCCTGAGCTATCTCAAGGCGCTGCTGCATATCACGCTTACTGCGGCTGTTACTTATGACAACGCCCGTCAAGGTGATGAGGCTTGTCAGGATACTTACCGCACCCGTTATCATAGCTACGGTGATTTCTGTATTCACGCCGCTGCCACCTCCTCGAAATAATGCCCTATGAGCTGTGAGGGGAGATAATAAAGCATGATCTCCGTGCCGTCAGGCGTACCGGCTCTCTTGCAAAGATATAGCTTGTCGTCCTCCTTGTAGTAGAGCCCCGTAACATAGGTCATTCCTATAACCGCCGTAATGGGATTGTCCACCGTGCCCGTCTCGGTCGGCGGCGCCACGGGCTCCCAGAGCGTGGGGGTCAATGACGGTCGCCATGTCGGATTGGCAGCGATGTCCTGCCGGGCTTTATAGAGGATGCCGCCGTCTGTCACTCTCTCGCCGGCCGTGTAGGCTCTGCCGCTCCACCGCTCAAACAGCTCTGCCGAGGTCAGAGCCTCGGAATCCGTCAGCTTGGCCGCTGCCTGCTCAATTTTGGAGCGGTAGGCATATGCCTCACTCCTCGTCATCGCCGTCACCTCCCGTGATGATTTTAAGCGCTTCCTCGGCGGGGATCTCCTCGCCGTCGCCGGTCTCGGCGTAAGTGTAAGTGCTGCTCTCGGGGTCAATTGCCTCATCGTAGAGGTAGCCCGTGCCGCTCTGCTCGATCTGCCGCCCCCTATCGGAGTGGTAGCGATAGAGCTTGACCCCATCGGCTCGGGTCTTGTAGTAGTCTTTGACTATCATGCGCCGTCACCTCCTGTGATCTCGGGGTAGTCCTCGATAGCTCTGATTTGGTCTGCATATGCGCTCCAGTTGGTGGCACTCTTATATGCGTCCACCATGGCGGCGGGCACATATATATAGCCCGTGCCGGTATTGATCGGCGTGTTATTAAACGCCGTCGCTGTCAGCTTCGGCGGCTGATCTGTGTTGCGGATGACAAGCATCTCCAGCACCTTGCAGTCGGCGAGGCTGTAGCCGAGCAGCCCCTTGGCTGCGTTGATCTCTCCAAAATCAACCTTTTTGAGCGCAGAGCAATAGCGCAGGGCGTTGACAGCCACTCCGGAGCTGAGCACTGCCGGAAATTTGACCTCTGCCAGTGCCGAGCAATGTATAAAGGCAGCGGAGCCCAGCGTCTCAAGCACCGGAAATTTGACCTCTACCAGTGCCGAGCACTCTCTAAAGGCGTTGTTTCCGACGCTTTTGACAGATGTCATATCAATTTTTTGGAGCTTATCCTGACCTTTAAACAGGTCGGCGGGGATAGCCGTGGGGGTGGCATTGACATACTCTGTCAGCGTCCCGTGGAGCAGCTTGCTCAGGGCATCATCGGGCAGTGCCGATATCCTCGACGCAAAATCGTCAAAAGCTATGCTGCCATGCAGCCGACTCTTATCCTGTATCGCCGAGCTGATCAATCTCAAGCTCCTGTCGAGATAGTCGCCGTTAACCAAAGTGTCGTAGCCCATCAGTAACGCCCCCCGTCCCACTTTTTGAGCGACGAGATCACCTCGTCGACGATAGCCTTGCCGCCGTAGGTCAGCCGCCCTTTATTGTCCTCGGCGAGCTTGGCGAGGACTGCCTTGTTGCTATGCTTATGCCGGGCGGCGGTGTTGGCTGCCACCTCTGAGGCAAGATCGGCGCTGCCCGTCTCGGCTTCTGCCGCCGCACCCTGCGGAGAGGGCAGGAGCGTGAGCCCGTGGACGGCAGGCGCCTTGGCGATAAGCTCCCCGTCTGCGCCTCTCGCCTCGAGCTGGACGCAGAGCAGCCGCTCGGCGGTGAGCTGCTGCCAGAGCGGGATTTTAATCGCCTCGCCCGGCTCAAATGTGCGAGAGCGATAGATCTTGCCGCCTGTCTCAAATGCCGCCGTGTAGCTTTTGACCTCGTCGCCCGTCAGCTCAGCTGGCGGAATGATCAACAGCTCCGTGGCGTTATGCTCGCCCATGTAACCCGCCATTATAGGCACTTCGGGGAGCGGCGCGGTGTAATCAATTTTTATCTGCCTTATCGGCATAAAATCATCCCTCCTTATTTAACTCATATAGCTCATTGAGCGAGTTGACCCAGCCGTTAACAAGCCCGTACCAGTTGTCGTTATGCTTGGTTATCTCGGCAGCGGGGCGGTTGGAGAGCGCCGCGACGTTAGCCTCGAGCGCCTCCATGATCGTGCGTATATCCGTGACCGGGTGCGCTCGACCTTGACAGACGACGTCCTGCATCTCTGCGGTCTTGCCGAGCTTATCGGCGAGCCATGTGCAGGCTGTCGACAGTCGGGATATCTCGACGACGCCGAGATAGTCCATCGCGGAGAGCTGCGGGAAGCCGTCGGAGTCTGCGACGACCGAAATCTGTATGACCGCCGTGTAGTTGTCGGTGCCGTTCCGCCCGTGGTCGGCGGAGGTGACGGTCACGGTGCAGCCGCCCTCGGACACGGCGGTTATCTCGCCGTCAGCCGAGACTGTCGCTATGTCGCTGTCGGAGCTCTCAAAGCTCACCGCCTTGACCTCTGCGCTGCCGGGGCTTATGTTATACTCAGGCGTGGCGCTCTCGCCGACAGCGAGGGTCAACATCTCATCATTAAAGGCGATGCCCGTTACCTTTTGCGGGACGGCAAGGACGCCGCTCACCGTGACGCTCTTGCCGTTGGCGGCTGTGACGGTCAAGACGTAAGGATAAGAGCGCCCCGAATCAAGCGGGGAGTCGCCGGCATAATACAGCGGCACGGTGCCGTCAAAGCTCGACCCTGTGATCGTCAAAACGTACTCCACTTTATGAGAGTCTCCATCTCGTCCTCGATAATAGCTTCTCACGGCGGCGCCGGTAGCTGAATAACTCAGCCCGTTTCGGGCAGCCGCCTGCTCTTGGGTCATGCCTTTAAGCATAAGCGAGGCCGTTAAACTATAAGCGGCATGAGAGCATTTAAGGCTGAGCTCTGCCGCCATGCCGTACCGGTTAATTGACATTAAGGCTCTGTCGACTGTCGGCGACGATTGATTTATAGGCGTCAGCGTGCCAGCCGCTGAAACCGTGGCGACCGTGCGATAGTAGCTCTTGCCCGCGATCAATATCTCGTCTGTTTTAAATGTGCAATTGACTTCAAAATTTCCGGCACCGCTTGTACTGTGGCTGCATCTGCCGACCTTCTGCGTCTGCAAGTTTACTGTCCCTGTGTCAAACGGCGTCCATTCCGCCTTGACTTCAAACGAGACGTTTCTTGACCACTTTGCCTCATTTCCGTTGGCTGAATATTCGAAATATTCGTTTTCCGAAAATTTAGCTCCGGTGTTTTGGTACTCGATTTGACCCCGAAGAATCGAGGCGTTTTGCGCAACATCCAGCGTCTCATAAAGCGCCAGCCGGAGGGATAGCCCCGGCCTTTTTGAGCGAGTAAAATCAAAGTTATAGTAACCGAGCAGTTTTTCAGCCATCAGCTCCCACCTCCTTCGGGCATCTCTGTTATTTCAATGTCTGCAACGGCTCTGCCGAAAATGTTGATATCCATTAGGGTTATAACCCCTCGGACGAGTCCGTTATACGGGGTCTCGATTTTGACTATATCGCCGATGCGCTCGTCGTTAACGATGATCTTTGCCTTAATCTTATTGCGAGAGTAAGCGAAGGCGCAGAGCTCTGCGAAACGCTCTGAAGCATTTGAGATAAGCGAAAATTTGTCATAAGTCAAAGCATTTATTGAATCGTTGCTCTTGACATTGGGATTTTCGGCGGTCAACACCGTCGGGGTGCTGTTGAAGCTGCCGCTGAATGTGCTGAGCGAAATTGCCGTGTATCTGTCGCCCTGCTCATAAGTCGCAAGGTCAAAGATGCGATTGCCTGAAATAATCGTCCCGTTGTCGCGAAAACCGACTAATTTGAGCTTTTTGCCGTCCATCCCTATAATGTGCTTACCGAGCGCGAAAGACAGCATAGCGGCGGCATATCGGGCCGTTTTGCCCTGCTCGATAAAGCCTGTCAGACTTGTTTCGCCGAGAGTGCCGTAATCAATACTGATCTTGCTTGCCGTCTCAATTACGGCAGAAATATTGGCGACGGTGCGGCTGCCCTGCGAAAGGGCGGGGGTAGTGGTGTTGCCGAGCTGCATAACATCGTTTGATGCCTCTATCTCGTATTTATCCACGCCTTTTAAGGTCAGCTTGTCAACGGTATATTTGCCGAGGCAGCGATCGTTAAAATAGATTGTGAAATTTTGCTTTTGCTGAGGCGCGAAGTCGGTTATTTTTGCCTCAAATTTACACTCGCCGCCCGGCAAATCGGCACAGTCAACGGTGATCTCATCGACAATATTGACGCCGCCGTAAAACTCCGTAATGACATGAGTTTGTCCGATGTCTATGCCGGTCAGTTTAACAAGCTGCTGCGAGGTCTGCGTCTCGAGGAAATCAATGACGATACGATTAAAACCGCTCAAGGGATTGCCGCAGAAAAAGTCGAGCGTGGCGGGCTCAAAAGTTAGCTCAGAGCCGAGTTTATTGCTGCCTAAATACCATGTGATTTTTACTTTTTTGCAAACATGCTTATAAAAATGCAAGGTGATACCCGGCGCGGAGTATGATTTGTCGCCGAGGTCGATAACAAGACGGCTGTTAGTCAATTGTGCGGCTTTTGTGCTCACAACGGCGGAGATGTAACCCGTGTTGTCTGCACTGTCAGCGAGGGCGAGGGAATAATCGTTAAGGTCAATCCCTCGCCCCTCGAGTGATGCATAGTTGATGATATCTCGCTTGTCCTCATTGAGCAGATCACCGCCGCGCTGATATGCACTGCTCCCTTGTGCGGGCACAGTGCCGTTGACGGCGGCAAGAGGAGCGAAGTCGTTATAGATCACCTTTTTCAAGCGCTTCCCTCCTCGTCAGGCTTACGCTGCGGCGCACGGGCAATAAAGCTGAGCTCAATGCTGCCCCAATAATTACCGCTGCTGTCCGAACTCATCAGAAGCTGCTTGCCTTTGGTAATATACGCCTCAAATCTCCAAGTCGATTGATTATAAGGTACCTCGATCATGTTAAACGGAACGGGCGCTGAAAGAGCGTCCCACAGCTCGTCGAACTCGACGAGGTTGGGATTGCTGCTGCGGCGAGATATTGTCATTTTATAATTATAAAATGTGCCGACGAGGTCGATATCCATTGACCCCGAAGTAGTGCGTCCGCTGCTGCCGTCGTGCGACACCTTTTCAAAGCTGCGCTCGAGGTTGGAGACTATGTAGCCGTCACCCTGCCCGAACTCCCGCGAGTCTATGCGAATTTTAGTGTTGGACATCAAGCCGCCTCCTTAAAACGCCGTTGCTCGGTTGCTCTCTTTGTCAATCTGCAATTTGAGCAGACGGATAAGCGGACCGAGAGAGCCGTTTGCGTTGATAACGAAATTGTTGTCGCCCTGCTCGGCAAGCACGTTGCGGACAGCTTCCTCAATCGTAGAGAGAGGCGTCTCGACGTTGGTGCCCTGCCTCTGATCGCCGACCCACGCAAGAAACGGCTTGTTAGGCGGCAAGACTGCACCCTGTGCGAGAGCGGGGACATTTTGTAAAAATTGTGAAAAATCAACATCCGTATTCGCGTGCCATGTTATTTGTGCTCCGCCGAATTTTTCTTTGACGGATTCGGGCAATTTTGAAAGAAGGGCATTGACCTTGTCGATTACCCAGTTGATAGCGGTAGCACCGGCCTTTACGATTGATTCCAGGACAAGCGCGACGACGTTGCAAAGCGAGCGCATTACATTTTTCATATCCTCGGTAGCTTTTTCAAAATCTCCCGAAAAAACGTCCTTAATAAATTCGAGAAAATATCCGAAAGCATTTTTGAGATTTTGAATACACTCTTCGCCGTTTCCCGCCCACACGACTACTGCGGCGATGGCGGCGGCCACGACTGCGACGATACCGGCGGGGCCTGAAAAAACTGTTGCGACAACTTTTCCCAGAACTATGATTATATCTTTTAATTTTACAAAAAGCAAAATAACCCCGGCAAAAGTACCGGCTATAATCACGAATTGCTTGATTTTTTCGCCGTTTTCGCTGAGCCATTTGCCGATGGGCGATTCTTCTAACTTCTTCTGCATATTCGTCAAGACATCCGAAAACTTCATCCCGAGATTGTCGGCGGCACCGGCGTTTTCGGCGAGAGCGTCTTTCTGTTCTTGCAGCTTGTCTATCTGCTCTTGCAAGGCTTCTATAGCCTCTTCATTTTTTTCGATAAGCGGATTTTCTTTGACGCTGTCTTTTAAAGCGTCGATTTTCTCGCGGATCGACGATATCCTGTCATCATAGCCCTGTAAGGCGGCGCTATAGTCGGCATCCTTGATAGCGTCCTTCTGCTCGTTGAGCATGTCGATTTGCTCCTGCAATTTCTCATTCTCGGCATCGAGAGCCTCGAGACGGTCGCTGTAGTCGACATCCTCGATAAGCTCCTTCCGCTCCTGGAGATCCTCGATTTGCTCTTGCAGCTGCTCGATCTCGGTGTCATAGGGGTCAGCCTCCTCAGGACCGCCGATAGTTGAGAGCTCGTCGAAACTCGTTGTATAGCGCTGGTTTGCTTTTTTTGCGTCCTCGGCGGCTTTTTTTTCCTTTTGCAAAGCCTTGATACGCTTTTGCAGAGCCTTAACCTGGGCATCGATAGCCGCCTTTTGAGCGTTGACCTGCTTTTGAGCCTCCTCCTGCTGCTTGCGAATCTGAGCCTGCTGCTTAGAGAGCGCCGACTGCTGCTTTTGCAGGGCGTCAATGCTCGCCTGTATGGACTCACGCTGAGCAGCGGCAGCTCTGTTATGAGCTTTCTCCACCCTCTGCAATGCGTCCTTCTGGTTTTCAAGCGTTTTTATCTGCTTTTCGAGGACATCCGTCTGAGCTTCGACCGCCTTTTTCTGCCGATTGTACTCTTTTGTCAAAGCTTTATTCTCACGCTGCAAGGCTTTAACTTGGCGCTGCTTTTCTTTGATCGCGGCGGTGAGCTCTTTTTCCGCCGCCGTCGAGCCGCTTGCTCCGCTCTTGGTGGCATTGATGCTCTGCTGCATAGCCTTGGCCGCAGCAGCCGAAGCCGACGTTGATTTGCCCAGCAAAAGATTGATAAACGCTGCGATATACGCCGTTATCTGTATGATCTTTTGCATAAAAGCATTAATGATCGGCATTACCGTTTGTAAAATCGGCTGAAAAGCGGTAGCAAGATTACCCTTGATAATGGCGAGCGAATTTGCAAACTGCGTATTTGTCTGCAAAGCACCAGCGAGCTGCTGCTTTAACTGTGACAAGCCTTTATACAAAACGCTAAAAACAAACGCCGACATGATGGTGTTACCTAAGATGGTCGATCAGCGCCTTGACATACGGCGTACCGTCTTTATCAACGGGGGTCAGCGGGGAGCAGCCGCCGAACAGGACGCTCGATACGTCATAGTCAAAGATGACATTTATCTCCTCTTTTAGCGCTTTGTCGATTGCTTCAAGAAAATCGGCGATCTCCTCACTTGACTGCGGTACCTCGTCGAATCTTTCGAGCAATTTTTCGATTGCCAATTGAGCCTTTTGAGCTCTCATGTAAATATTAGGGTCGGCGAGCCGCAGAAACACGGATTTGCCGTTTATTTTTATTTCCTCTCTGCCGTCGGAAAAATTGATTACTCGCATAATTGCCTCCTTAGAAATTAAGCGGGAGGCGTTGAGCCTCCCGCCGCTGTAAGCTGTCAGGCGTTCGGGGTAAAGGTGATATCCGAATCGTGCTTGTAGTCGTTGACCGTGCCGAGCACCTTGTCATTGCTGAACTTGATTTCGACCGGCATATCGACGTTGCCTGAGCCGCCCTGCTTGGTGGGGTAGATGGTGCAGTTTTTGTGGACTTCGGCGTGATAGCCGCCCGTTTCCGTGCCCTCTTTGACAAAGGCGCGAATAACCATTACCTCGAACTGCGAAAGCTCGCTCTTAGCGTTGCGCTCGATGATGTCGTTGAGCTTGAAGAGGAACGGATTACCGCCTCTGATAGTCATGGGGTCAAGGCTCTGAGAGGGCTCTATCTTTTCGACCTCGGTATCGGTTATGCCGAAGATATCGGTTTTGGTCGTGACGCTGGGATTATACTCGACCGCTGAATCCTCAACACCCACGCCGATGGGGAGCCATTTAGGCGTACCGCTCGCCTTGTCTATGCTGTCGCCCATGTTAACGCAGGTCACAAGCAGCTTACGCTCGGCCTTCTGATTTTTGCTGAGGTTAAAATCCTCTGCGGAATAAGCCATTGTATCATTCCTTTCTTTTTTGCGTATTTAACAATATTCTGTGTAAATGATCCTGCATTGCACCATGTATTTTGCAAGCTCGCCGCTGCGGCTCGTCTGCGGTGCGTTTTGCAGATTGCGAATTTCTTCGACCTCGCAATTATCGCCGAGCGACGGGAAATCCCGTTTTGAATTCTGCTCGGCGATCCAGTCGATGAAATCCTGCATTTGATTGAAATCGACAAGATTCTCGGCTCCGTCGTCGGTGATGTCGTCGATGTCATTAAAGGCGGTAACAGCGAAATCGTAATACCTTACGGCATTGCCGAATATGTCGCGTTTAAAGACATAATCGCTCGCCGTGGGGATAAGGTGCTTACTTTGCGGCGTTACCGTCCCGAAGTTAAAGCATAACCGGTTAAATCCCGGATAGCTTTTGAGCCAGTCTCTGACTGTGGTGTGCTTATCCATTGTGCCTCCTGTGACTGATATATGCCTCGATGTCCCTGAGGACGGTATCGCCCCGAGCCTGCCACGCTGCATCAGCCCAGTGATCGCAGGCGAGCGGGTGCTTGTCCGTCGTGTAGTTCAGGGGCTTGCCGCTCCTTGACTTGCCGTACCACGGATAATATGAGTACGGCTGTTTGAAAGTGATATCCTCGGCCGTTATCGCAGCCGTATTATACATGGTCAGGGTGTCGGCAGGGACATACGGCTCCATCAATTTGTAAAAGGTATTGTGTGCGAAAACCCGAACGTCATCGTCAACGCAGTCGAGCAGCTTGCGCTCGATAAGGTCGGCGTTAAAAGTAACCTCGATGCCCATATCACGCACCACCTATCCATGTATGCTCCGGCGGGAACGCGCTGTTGTCGGAGGTGTAATTGACGCGGAATGCACAGCCCGAATATTTACGAAGCAGCTCGTTGCCGCTCGTGTTGTCGGGGATAATATCGTCCACAACGCCATTTACTGCGATACTGCCGATAGTGACGTTAACGCTGCCGGGCAGCCTCGCGGTTAGCTTGCAGCTCTCGAAAAGCTGCTTGTCAGAATACGCAGAAGCCTTTGAGACTTTGAAAAAGCAATGAGCGTATACGCTGCGGCTCCATACCGTGCCCGAGCCATTGCGAAACAAAAGGAAAATAAGCCGCAGATAGCAAAGACAGGCTTTCTCAACCGAGAAAGCCTGTCTTTTATGTGATTTACCCGATAAACGCTCAAGCCGTGATGAGGTGATAATGCGGCAAAGGGTCTGAGTTAATCGTAGGGGACGACGGCCTCGGCGTCCCGCAAACAAAACCGTAATGTGAATTGAATACCGTTAGGGGCTAACTGTGTTCGTCCGTTTAAATTAGAGTGCCGTCAGTGACTTCAGCCTCCATCTGACGAGTGAGAGAAAGGAGAAACCGATAAATTGCGGTAAATTTGCGTAAAACCGTCTCTCCCTCAAGAAGGAGCCTGAGAGGCAAGCAGCAGTTTTATAAGTTAAACACTCAACAAATGTATCATATAAAACTGTCGAGCTTGTTCCGCAGCATGACCTTGTCGAATTGAAAGGAACATATGAAGAACTCACATTGAAGTCATTCTATGAGAACACTACGTGGCAAGAGGACTATACACATATTACATTGACGGATGAAGAGGATATTCCGGATGTTATCGGTAAACTTCGCACGGTATATCATCGTCTGATGAAGTTGGATTACGATAATAAACGTACTCGCTCCAATATGGAGATTGACGACGGAGTAAACGGGGAAGCCGAATTCCTCGCCGACCTCCGCCATAGCCGATCTCTCTCCCCTGCCCTTTTCGCAGCGGTCGACCATGACGAACGCCGCAGCGACCTTTGCACCCTCGAGCGACGAGAGGATAGCCATGCTCTCCCTTATAGCGGTGCCTGCGGTTATGACGTCCTCGACTATCACTATCTCCTCGCCCGCCGTGGGTTTATAGCCCACGAAAACGCCGCCCTCGCCGTGATCCTTCTCCTCCTTACGGTTAAAGAAGAACGGCACGTCGAGCCCGTTCTCTGAGAGAGCCGAGGCGGCGGAGACCGCAATGGGTATGCCCTTGTAAGCGGGGCCGTAGAGCACGGCTCTTTTATCACCGAGCTTCTCAAAATATGCCTTGGCGTAGAATTCGCCGAGCTTTCTTATCCTGCCGCCAGTCTTGATCTCGCCCGCATTTATGAAATACGGTATCCTCCTGCCGCTTTTGGCAGTGAAGTCGCCGAATTTGAGCACTCCCGCGCTCTCAAGGAATTCAATAAATTCATGTTTGTAATTCTGCATTTTTATCACCTCATCCTACAAATTCTCTGACGCAGCGTTCATATGCCTCAACGGGGTCCGCAGCGGCGGTTATCGGTCTGCCGACCACTATATAGTCGCTGCCAAGCTCCTTTGCCTTTGCAGGGGTCGTGACGCGGGATTGATCGCCCTTGTCGCCGTCGGCAAAGCGAATGCCGGGGGTCACGGTCAGGAAGCTCTTGCCGCAGGCGCTATGTACCGCGGCGGCCTCAAGCGGCGAGCAGACAACTCCGTCAAGCCCCGACTTTGCGGCGTTGCGGGCGTAATGCATGACGACATCCTCCATTTTGCCGCTTATGAGCAGGTCGCTGTGCATCGTCTCCTCGCTCGTGGAGGTGAGCTGCGTGACGGCTATCAGCAGCGGACGCGTGCCGTCGGGTCTTGTAAGACCCTCGAGCGCCGCAGCCATCATATCGCTCGCCCCCGTAGCATGGAGATTACACATATCGACGTCGAGCCGCGAGAGCACCGCCATTGACTTTTTGACGGTATTCGGGATATCGTGCAGCTTGAGGTCAAGGAATATCTTATGCCCTCTCGCTTTGATCTCTCGGACTATCTCGGGGCCTTCGGCGTAGAAAAGCTCCATTCCTATTTTGACAAACGGCTTCCTGCCCTTGAATCCGTCGAGGAAATCAAGGCAGGTCTTTTTATCTGCAAAATCGCAGGCTATTATGACATCTTTACCCATCAGTGTGCGCCTCCTATTATTTCGTTTAAGCTCTTAATGCCGTATTTTTCCATTGCTCTCGGCAGGTCGTCTATTATCCTCTTGCAGGCGTAGGGGTCGATGAGGTTTGCCGCGCCAACCTCGGTCGCGGCAGCACCCGCAAGCATGAATTCGAGCACGTCCTCGGCACAGGATATGCCGCCCATTCCGACTATCGGTATCTTGACCGCTTCAAAGGCCTGATACACCATCCTGACCGCCACGGGCTTCACCGCAGGGCCTGAGAGCCCGCCCGTTTTATTCGCAAGCAGCGGCCTTTTAGCCCTCAGATCTATCCTCATGCCGAGCAGAGTATTGATGAGCGAAACGCCGTCGGCTCCTGCCGCTTCGCACGCCTTTGCAATCTCCGCAATATCCGTCACATTGGGCGAGAGTTTTATTATTATCGGCTTATCGGTCGACTTTCTCACCGCCTTTGTGACCGCAGCGGCATTCTCGGCGCTCGTGCCGAAAGCCAGTCCGCCGCCGTGGACGTTGGGGCATGATATATTTATCTCAAACCAGCCTATCATGCTCTCGCAGTCAAGTATTTTAACCGCCGTCACATAATCGTCGACGGAGAAGCCGCTCACATTCGCCATAACGGGCTTTTTATAAACGCTTTTGAGTGTTTGCAGCTCGTGGTGAAGCACGCTTTCCGCCCCCGGATTCTGAAGCCCCACGGCATTCAGCAGCCCCGACGGGCACTCGGCTATCCTCGGGGTGGGGTTGCCGAAGCGCGGCTCGGCGGTGGTGCCCTTGAGCGAGATCGAGCCTAAAATATTGATATCGTAAAATCTTGTGAATTCATAGCCGAAGCCGAATGTGCCGCTGGCGGGGATTATCGGGTTATCGAGCTTTATGCCGCAAAGGCTGACAGATGTGTCTACCATTCTATCTCCTCCCTTAAAAGTACGGGACCCTCGGTGCAGATACGCTTGGGGCCGCTCTTGGTCTTGCAGGTGCAGCCCATGCAGGCGCCCGTGCCGCAGCCCATCCGCTCCTCAAAGCTGAATTGACCGCTCGTCTTGGCGACGGCGTTGACCGCCCTGAACATCGGCTTTGGCCCGCAGGTATAAAAATAGGTGTATTCGGCGTATTTCATCGCCGCGTCAACGAAGCCTTTCAGCCCGTATGAGCCGTCCGCCGTGGTGACGGCGACATTCGCGCCCAAAGCCCTGAATTCTTTCTCAAGGAATATCTCGCCCGCCGTATTGAAGCCCAGGATCACGTTGACGGTCTTGCCCTCGGCTATAAGAGCCTTGCAGAGGCCGAAAAGCGGGGGTATGCCCACGCCGCCGCCGACAAGCAGCGGCGTATCGCCCGACGGCTCGGTATCGTAACCGTTGCCGAGAGCTATGAGCAGGTCGAGCCTGCCGCCGGGTTTCATGCGGCTGAGTGCTTCGGTGCCCTCGCCGACGGTTTTATATATGAGCGTGAGAGTCTTATCATCCCAATCGCAGATCGAAATGGGGCGGCGCAAATAAAGCTCGGGTATCTTGATATTGACGAACTGCCCCGGAGCGGTTATGGGCGAAGTATCGCCCGAAAGCACCATTCTGTAGACCGACGGGGCTATCCGCTCATTCGATACGATCTCATAAAAATCCTGTTTCATAGCTACTCCTTTCATGCGTCTATGGTGGAAATGCCGAGCGTTGTCTCCTCGAGCACGTCGAGCAGCACCTTGACGGTGTCAAGCGAGGTGAACATCGTGACATTATTCTCAACGGCGCAGCGGCGGATCTCGTGACCGTCGGAGAGCACGTAGGAGGAATTCATATCCCTTGTATTTATGACGTATGTGACGTAGCCCTGCCTGATGGCGTCGGTTATCTCCTTGCTGCCGTCGCTCAGCTTGCCGACCTTGTGGGTGCGTATCCCGTTTTGCTTGAGGAAGAGCGCCGTGCCCTCGGTGGCCTGGATATTGAAGCCCATATTGTAGAAGCGTCGGATGAGCGGCAGCGCCTCGTCCTTATCCTTATCGGCTATGGTCGCGAGCACCGTACCGTAATTCATTACGTTCATCCCGCTCGCCTTCAGCGCCTTATAGAGCGCGCGGGTCAGCTTGTCGTCGTAGCCTATCGCTTCGCCCGTGGACTTCATCTCGGGCGAGAGATAAGCGTCAAGCCCTCTGAGCTTTGAGAATGAGAACGCGGGCGCTTTGACATACCAGCGTTTCTTCTCCTCGGGGTAAATGCGCTCAAAGCCCTGCTCCCTGAGGCTCTTGCCGAGAATAACGCGCGTTGCGATATCCGCAAGGCTGTAGCCCGTCGCCTTTGAGAGGAACGGCACAGTTCTTGACGAGCGTGGGTTGACCTCGATTATATAGACATTTTCATTCTTATCAACGATGAACTGGATATTGTAAAGCCCCACTATGCCTATGCCGAGGCCGAGGCGCTTGGTGTAGTCAAGTATTGTCTCCTTGACCTTGGCGCTTATGCTGAACGTGGGGTAAACGCTTATCGAATCGCCGCTGTGGATGCCCGTACGCTCGACAAGCTCCATTATGCCCGGCACAAAGACGTCGGTGCCGTCGCAGATGGCGTCCACCTCCAGCTCCTTGCCCGAGATATATTTATCGACCAGCACAGGCTTATCCTCGTCTATCTCAACGGCGGTACGCAGATAACGGCGCAGCTGGGGCTCATCGGCAACTATCTGCATCGCCCTGCCGCCGAGGACGAAGGACGGGCGCACGAGCACGGGGTAGCCTATCTCGGCTGCGGCGGCAACGCCGTCCTCTATCTTTGTCACCGCCCTGCCCTTGGGCTGCGGGATATCAAGCTCACGGAGCACCTTCTCAAACAGGTCGCGGTTCTCGGCTCGGTCAATTGCGTCACAATCGGTGCCGATTATCTTCACTCCCCTGTCTCTGAGGCTCTCCGCCAGATTGATAGCCGTCTGACCGCCGAGCGACGCTATGACGCCTATCGGCTTCTCAAGGTGGATTATATTCATCACGTCCTCGGTGCAAAGCGGCTCGAAATACAGCTTGTCGGAGCAGGTGTAATCCGTCGAGACGGTCTCGGGGTTATTATTGATTATTATTGCCTCATAGCCCGACTGCTTAATCGTTGAGACGGCGTGGACAGTGGAATAATCGAATTCAACGCCCTGCCCTATCCTGATGGGGCCCGAGCCTAAGACGATTATCTTCTCTTTATCCGACACTTCGGACTCATTCTCCTGCTCATAGGTCGAGTAAAAATACGGGATATAGCTCTCGAATTCCGAGGCGCAGGTGTCTATCATCTTATAAACGGGGAACATATTGTGTTTCTCTCGGATCCTGAATATCTCCTCGCCTGTCATATCCCAGAGCCTGCCGATATATTCGTCGGAGAAGCCGAGGCGCTTCGCCGCATAGAGCGTGTCGATATCGCCGATATGCTCCTTCAGCTTATCCTCCGCCCTGACAATATTGCTTATCTTCTCAAGGAAGAGCATATCTATCTTTGTTGCGTTGCATATCATGCCCACATCCGTGCCTCGGCGCAGCAGCTCCGCTATCGCATAGATGCGGTCGTCCGTGCCGTCCTTAATGTAGGCGAGCATCTCATCCTCGGTGAAGCCGTCGAATTTCTTCATATAGAGGTGATTGACGCCTATCTCGAGCGAGCGGGCAGCCTTGAGCAGGCTCTCCTCCAGTGTCCTGCCTATGCTCATGACCTCGCCCGTGGCCTTCATCTGAGTGGAGAGCTTATTATTGGCTGATGAGAATTTGTCAAACGGGAAGCGCGGCATCTTTGTAACTACATAGTCGAGCGCAGGCTCGAACGAGGCAGGGGTATTTGCTATCATTATCTCGTCAAGGTGCATGCCGACCGATATCTTGGCCGACACCCTCGCTATCGGGTAGCCGCTCGCCTTGCTGGCAAGGGCGGAGGAGCGGGAGACTCTGGGGTTGACCTCGATCAGATAATATTTGAACGAAAGCGGGTCAAGAGCAAACTGCACGTTGCAGCCGCCCTCGATCTTGAGTGCCCGTATTATCTTGAGTGCGCTGTCACGCAGCATATGATATTCTTTATTGGTTAAGGTCTGCGAGGGGCAGACGACTATCGAATCGCCCGTGTGGATGCCGACGGGGTCGACGTTCTCCATATTGCATATGGTGATCGCGGTGTCGTTTGCGTCACGCATGACCTCGTATTCTATCTCTTTGTAGCCCTTTATGCTCTTCTCGACCAGCACCTGATGAACGGGCGAAAGCTCAAGCGCACCGCGCAGTATTTCGGCGCATTCCTCTCTGCCGTCGGCAAAGCCGCCGCCCGTGCCGCCGAGTGTGAAGGCAGGTCGCAAGACTACCGGGTAGCCTATATCCTCCGCGGCTTTAAGCCCCTCCTCAACGCTCTCGGCAATGACCGACTGCAGGACAGGCTCGCCTATCTCCTCGCAAAGCTCCTTAAAGAGCTCTCTGTCCTCCGCACGCTCGATGCTCCTGCTGCTCGTGCCGAGCAGCTCCGCGCCGCATTCACGCAGCACGCCTTTTTTCTCAAGCTGCATTGCAAGGTTGAGACCAGTCTGACCTCCTATGCCCGGCACTATCGCGTCGGGTCGCTCATAGCGGATGATCTTTGCAAGATATTCGAGATTCAGCGGCTCCATATAGACCTTATCGGCAACGGAGGTGTCTGTCATTATCGTCGCGGGGTTGGAGTTACAGAGCACCACCTCGTAGCCCTCTTCCTTGAGGGCAAGGCACGCCTGAGTGCCCGCATAGTCGAACTCCGCCGCCTGACCTATCACTATCGGACCCGGCCGATGACGAGTATTTTTTTGATATCCGTTCTCTTAGGCATCTTCGTTACCTCCCATGAGCGCTATGAATTTATCAAACAAATATGCGCTGTCCTGCGGCCCCGGCGCGCTCTCTGGGTGATACTGCACGCTGAACATCTTTGACCGCTCATCCCTTATCCCCTCGACCGTGTTATCGAGGATATTGACATGAGTCACTTTAAGCCCCGTATTTTCAAGGCTCTTTTCATTCACCGCATAGCTGTGATTTTGCGCGGTTATCTCTATCTTGCCCGTTTCAAGGTTTTTGACCGGGTGATTGCCGCCCCTGTGACCGAATTTCAGCTTGTAGGTCTCCGCACCACAGGCGAGGCTTATCATCTGATGACCGAGGCAGATGCCGAATATCGGGTATTTGCCCCTGAGCTTTTTCACAAGGTCGATAACGGGTATGACGTCCTCGGGGTCGCCCGGGCCGTTTGAGAGGAATATGCCGTCAGGCTTCATCTTCTCGACCTCGGCGGCGGAGGTGTTATACGGCATCACGGTCACATTGCAGCCCCTCGCGTTCAGCGAGCGGATAATATTGAGCTTGATCCCGCAGTCTATCGCCCCCACGTTATATTTTGCGTTCGCCGTCCTCGAATACCAGCGCTTTTTGCAGCTCACCTTTGCCACGGCGTCGTGCGGCACGGGCGAATTCTTTATCATTTCGATTGCTTTATCCGTCGGAGTGTCGGCGTCCGTTATCACTCCGCAGCGTGAGCCGATATCGCGGATACTGCGTGTGAGCTTGCGGGTATCAACGCCCGCAAGGCCGGGAATTTTGTATTCCTCCATGACCTCCGAAAGGGTCTTGGTGTAGCGGAAGTTTGACGGCAGGTCGTTGTATTCCCTGACTATAAGGCCGCCGATGGTCGGTATCTTGGTCTCGTAATCCTCGTCGGCGATGCCGTAATTGCCGATGAGCGGGTAGGTCATGACCACCGCCTGATAGGTGTATGACGGGTCGGAGATAATCTCCTGATAGCCCACCATCGAGGTGTTGAACACTATCTCGCACACCGCGTCCCCTCCGTAGCCGAACCCCGTACCGTAATACTCGGCGCCGTCCTCAAGCACTAATTTTCTTGTGAATTCCATACTGCTTTACCTCCGCATACCGTAATAAGATTTTTGCCGAACACTTTCATTCCCTCGAAAGGAGTGCTCCTGCCCATGCTCATGAAATCATTCGGGTCTATCGTAAATTCCTCGCCTAAATCGTAAACGCAGATATCCTCTGTCGGCGGCAGGCCGAACCGCCGCCTCGGGTTTATAGCCATAAGCTCCGTCAGCCGCTCAAGCGTTATCAAGCCGGGCTTCACGAGCCTTGTATAGAGCACGGGGAACGCCGTTTCAAGCCCCACGACGCCCATCAGGCTCCTCTCAAGCCCCCTTGACTTCTCCTCCTCGCTGTGCGGCGCATGGTCGGTCGCTATCATGTCTATCGTGCCGTCCCGCAGCCCCTGTATCAGCGCAAGTCTGTCCTCCTCGCTCCTTATCGGCGGATTCATCTTGAAGCTGCCGCTCTCCTCAAGATCGTTATCGCTGAAAACGAGGTAATGCGGCGCTGTCTCGCACGTCACGTCAACTCCGTCCGCCTTGGCTCGGCGAATAAGCTCCACGCTCTCTTTGCATGAAACATGGCACACATGATACTTGCAGCCCGTTTCCTTTGCCAGCCGCAGATCGCGCTCTATCGGCCGCCACTCGCTCTCGGAGCATATGCCCCTGTGGCCGTGCAGACGCGCATACTCCCCGCCGTGGATGTATCCGCCCCGCAGCAGCGAATCATCCTCGCAGTGGGCGGCGATCACCTTGCCCAGGCGCTTCGCTTCGGTCATCGCGCGGCGCATAAGCTCTTCGCTCTGCACTCCCCTGCCGTCATCCGAGAAGGCTATGCAATACGGCGCAAGGCTCGCCATATCGGTCAGCTCCTCGCCCCGCTCGCCGACGGTTATCGCCGCATACGGGTGAATGCGTATCACCGAATCCCGCTCGATTATATCTATCTGCTTCTTTATATTATCTATGTTGTCGGGCACGGGATTCAGATTCGGCATGGTGCAGACATCGGTATATCCCCCGTGCGCCGCCGCAAGCGAGCCGCTTTTGATCGTTTCTTTATAAAAAAATCCCGGCTCTCTGAAATGCACATGCACATCACAGAAAGCCGGAAAAACATAAGCATTGTTGAAATTTGAACCAACGCCGGCATTGCCGACGTTCAAAGTCAAATCCATCTGCCTGAATTTGCCGTTATTATAGACCGCAGCGTTCTTAAATATCATGATCTGCTCCTTAATTATGCGCCGGAATTGCATAGACCGCGCCCACAAAAAAAAGACCCGCTTTAAAAAGCAGGCCGTGAACGCAAGAAAACAGACCGATATCCGGTCATCTATCACAATCTTGCCGGCGTCACAGCACCTTGCTTAAAGATTTTTTCTCACGCATATTCTATCACCTTTCCCCGCCAAAGTCAAGAGTAAATATCGCACTCCGCCGAATTTGTCCGCAGGTCGGCAGCGCAGCCATGCCGACCAACCCAACCGCATTCCGCCGTTCACGCATGATTTAATACTTGTGCAAACGATACTTTATGTGTTATAATCGTTTCGGCACTTACAAATAAGTAATATCAAAAATGGAAATCGCCAAAACCGACGCCCGACGCATCAAAAATCACAATTCTTAAGGAGGCATTACCATGAAAAAATCAATCAAAGTCACCCTTGCGGTTCTGTTCGTTGCGCTGTTGGTCGTTCTCTCGGCGGCTGTGTATAATGCGGAAATTGACCTGCCGTTTGAGCCTGTGGAGCGGATCGCTGTTGATGATATTCCGGATTCCGAGCCTGCGTGGTTCTCGCTGAGAGATGAAAAATACAGCGGATTTTTCACCCTTGAGAAGCTGACCGAATACGGCGCGGAGGCGAGCGATTTGAGCTTTGATTTTTCGCATTACACCTATATCGTGACCTGCGGGCACGAGCTGAGGAGCATTAAATACAGCCTCTCGCAAACCAAAAACCGCAGATTTCTTTTCATCCCTAAGCAGTTTGTCGGCATAGTTGAGCTGCAATATGACCCCTCACCGTATGTGTATATATACAGGGTCAAAAAACTTGATATTGACTGCGATTACCACGAACGCAGTAAAAACGTGTACTATGTAAAATGATTTGCAAACGGGGCAATGGGAAACCGTTGCCCCAACCAAAGAATATTTTGTTGGAAAATTTGGTTATTGCTTTTTGTATGACTTTATTATGGAATAACAATGTCTTTAAATTGTGGATTTAATATAGCCTTTCCATGTGAATAAAATAAAAGCGAGCAGGTGCAAAGGCTGTTTTTGTCTTAATTTGTCATGTAATCATCTTTCACAGGCGGAAATACTGTCTTTGCACACAATAGTCTTAGATCGGCGAAAACAAATGAGGATTTTTAAGTGTGATTTGAGGACATTGGGGAGCACATGGCAATCTAAAGTTGACGATAATCAACGGTAATGATGACGATTTAGAAAAATAGCGTCATAGCGAAAAATAAAAGAAAAAGCCCTGAAACCGTTATATATCAACGATTTCAGAGCTTTTGCTTTGGCAGGGGCAGAAGGACTTGAAGTTGCCCCTCAGAAACATAGTCGCATTGCTCGCTTGGAGCGCTTCGCGCTGCTCCTTGTTTCTTCACCTCACCGCCGCGCCTTCCTCCGCCGCAGGCGGCGGCGCAACGGTTCGCCCCGGCACGCTCCGCGCGCCTCGGTTTCATACAATTCAATCCGAATAAAACAAAAAAGACACCCGAAGGTGTCTTTTTGCTTTGGCAGGGGCAGAAGGACTTGAA
>ULTB01045354.1_pt1 | contig 23354 bp, 18 predicted proteins | sample 1957251 | NCBI WGS metagenome assembly ULTB01 (sample SAMEA4835724, study PRJEB28245) | human gut metagenome | biome: gut microbiome; material: fecal sample | place: Denmark | collected 2008
GTTGGAAGTACCTGTGTGGCACATATTTTTTTCAAAAAAAGACTTTTTCAAGTGGACTCAACATTACTTAAGACTATCGCTTCTGCTGATGTAGTTAACATCGCAAACCTTAAGAATCAGAGAGAAGAATGAACTGTTTTCACGCGGTTCAATTTCCGCAACCTTAACGAGTCGCTTTGCTCCATTCGTATCGAATAGCACTCTATCCGGGCGGACATTTCCGCTATGAGATTGATGACCTTTGAGGAGACTGTAAAGGGTGGAGTGTACATTGTTCCCGTGTTATTCCGCCGTCTATTATCCGGCCGAATGTCGCCGACTGACGGGAAGCACGATTTTTCGAGCTTAATTATCACGAAAACACCGATTAAAACGCCACGAAAACACCGATTAAAAGGGCAAATATTTGATATATTTTGCAGATTAGAAAAAATGTCGTAATTTAGCATCGCTAATTGTGCAAATTTATATTCAATAATATTATGAAACGTATTTTCGCTATTCTTGCAAGCGCAGCGCTTGTTGCTTCTCTGTCCGTAGCGAACGCACAGAAGAAGGACTTTGACCCTTATTGGTTTATGCAGATTCAGGGAGGTGCCGCCCACACTGTCGGTGAGACTTCGTTCGGCGACCTCATCTCTCCTTCCGCCGCGGTTTCTTTCGGCTACCAGTTCTCTCCTGTCTTCGGAGCAAGACTCAATGTCAACGGTTGGCAGGCTAAGGGTGCGGTGAACGGACCTACCACTGTTTACAAGTTCAACTACGTCGAGGGAGCCGCCGATCTCATGATTGATGTTGCTTCTATTTTCGCTGGCTACAAGTTCGACAGAACCCTCAATCCATACATCTTCGGAGGTGTCGGTGTAAACTACGCTTTCAACAACGACGACGCTGTCGCTGTAAAGGACAAGTTTGTTGACGGTTACCTTTGGAATGACAGCAAGGTTTCTCCTGCTTTCAGAACAGGTGCCGGCCTCAACATCCGTCTCACCGACGTGATCGCCCTCAACCTTGAGGGTAACTGCAGCTTCCTTGACGACCACTTCAACTCAAAGAAGGGCTCAAAGGCTGACTTCCAGATCAAGGCTGTCGCCGGTCTCACATTCAGCTTCGGTAAGGCCAAGCCGGTTCCTGCACCGGTTCCTGTCCCTGCTCCTGCACCAGTCGTTAAGCCTGAGCCGGAACCAGAGCCGGTTGTAGAGGAGAAGGTCGAGGTCGTTCCTGCGTTCGAGTCACTTTCACGCAACATCCTCTTCGTGATCAACAAGTGGGACATCCGCGACAGCGAGCAGCTCAAGATCGACGAGGTTGTAGAGGCACTCAAGGCTAACCCTGACACCAAGGTTCGCGTTTCAGGTTATGCTGACAAGGCCACCGGTACCGCCAAGAGAAACAAGTTCCTTTCTGAGAAGAGAGCCGAGGTTGTCGCCGCGGCTATCATGAATGCCGGTATCGACAAGGACAGGATCATCACTGAGTACTTCGGTGACACTGTCAATCCGTTCGAGACTCCAGAGGAGAATCGTGTTGCTGTCTGCCTCGTTAAATAATTGTGGCGCGGTAATTGAATATACAAAAAGGCTGGGTTTCAAACCCCGGCCTTTTTTTGAGAATGAAATAACAGTTAGTTAATAATTACATTTATTATGAGAATTGTACGTGTTACTGGCAGGGAGATCCTCGATTCAAGAGGAAACCCTACAATCGAGTGTGAAGTTGAACTCGAATCCGGCATCATCGGTGTCGCTTCCGTTCCATCAGGCGCATCAACAGGAGAGAACGAGGCTCTTGAGCTTCGTGACGGTGACCCTAAGCGCTACGGCGGAAAGGGCGTTCTCAAGGCTGTCGCCAACATCAACGAGAAGATCGCTCCTGAGATCATCGGAATGTCCTGCCTTGAGCAGAGGGCTATCGATGAGGCTATGATCAAACTCGACGGCACCGCTACCAAGAGCAACCTCGGCGCGAACGCCATCCTCGGTGTTTCCCTCGCTGTCGCCCACGCCGCCGCCAACTACCTTGACATTCCTCTCTACCGCTACATCGGTGGAACCAACGGCCACGTGCTTCCTGTTCCTATGATGAATATCATCAACGGTGGAGCCCACTCAGACGCTCCTATCGCTTTCCAGGAGTTCATGATCCGTCCTGTAGGCGCCAAGAGCATCGCCGAAGGTGTAAGAATGGGTGCCGAGGTGTTCCACGCTCTCCAGAAGGTTCTCAAGGGGCGCGGACTCTCCACCGCTGTCGGTGACGAGGGCGGTTTCGCTCCAAAGCTGGGCGGCATCAACGACGCCCTTGACTGCATTATGGAGGCTATTGAGAAGGCCGGCTACAAACCAGGCGCTGACGTTACCATCGCCATGGACTGCGCGGCTTCCGAGTTCTGCTTCAAAGAGGGCGGCAAGTTCTTCTACGACTACAAGCAGCTCAAGACTGGTATGGCCAAGGATCCAGAGGGAAAGAAACTTTCTACCGAGGAGCAGATCGCTTATCTTGAGGAGCTCATCACAAAGTACCCTATCGACTCCATCGAGGACGGCCTCAGCGAGGAAGACTGGGAAGGCTGGGTTAAGCTCACCGCCGCCATCGGAGGCAAGTGCCAGCTCGTTGGTGACGACCTCTTCGTCACCAACACCAAATACCTTGAGAAGGGTATCAAGATGGGTGCTGGTAACTCTATCCTCATCAAGGTTAACCAGATCGGTTCCCTGACCGAAACACTCGACGCTATCGAGATGGCTCACCGTCACGGCTACACCACTGTTACCTCTCACCGTTCCGGCGAGACTGAGGACACCACGATCGCCGACATCGCTGTCGCTACCAACAGCGGCCAGATCAAGACCGGTTCCCTCAGCCGTACCGACCGCATCGCCAAGTACAACCGTCTCATGAAGATCGAGATGGAACTCGGCGAGACAGCCCAGTATGGCTATAAGAAACTTAAGTAATTTCGATAGCAAATCGAATATATCAAAAAGTCTTAAAAAAGGCGGGTTCGATGTTAAAATCGGCCCGCTTTTTTGTCGTTTGGGGGAATTTGTGTAAATTTGGCTTGGATTTTTCAGCAGTGAGATTTCGTCGCGTGAGCGACACGTTAACAACCATATTCAAAATGGCAGAAAAAGAAAACATAGGGTACATTGCCCAGGTCATCGGACCTGTGGTGGATGTCCATTTCGATGTGACTGATGAGGAGGCTCAGCTTCCGCGTATTCACGACGCTCTTGATGTCGAAAGAGGCGAGGGAAAAAGGCCTTTGGTCATTGAGGTTCAGCAACATATCGGTGAAGACACTGTAAGGTGTGTCGCTATGGACTCGACAGACGGTTTGAGACGCGGAATGAAGGCTGTGAACACTCACGCTCCGATCTCTATGCCTACCGGGGCGCAGATCAGAGGCCGTGTCATGAACGTTGTCGGGGATTCCATCGACGGTCTCGGCAATCTGAACGAGGACAACTCCTTGCCTATTCACCGCGAACCTCCTAAGTTCGAGGACCTCAAGACCTCACAGGAAGTGCTTTACACCGGCATCAAGGTCATCGACCTTCTTGAGCCTTATCTGAAAGGCGGAAAGATCGGCCTTTTCGGCGGCGCGGGAGTCGGCAAGACGGTGCTCATCAAGGAGTTGATCAATAATATAGCCAAGAAACATAACGGATTCTCGATTTTCGCCGGAGTGGGGGAACGTACCAGGGAAGGTAACGACCTGCTTCGTGAGATGATTGAATCCGGCGTCATCAAATACGGTGACGAGTACGTGAAATCGATGGAGGAAGGCCACTGGGATCTCTCCAAGGTCGATCGCAAGGAACTTGAGAAATCACAGGTGGCGATGGTGTTCGGTCAGATGAACGAACCGCCTGGAGCCCGTTCCTCAGTGGCTCTTTCCGGACTGACCCTCGCCGAGTCTTTCAGAGACAGTGACAAGGGAGACGGCCCGAGGGACATCCTCTTCTTCATCGACAACATATTCAGGTTCACCCAGGCCGGTTCCGAGGTGTCAGCCCTTCTGGGCCGAATGCCTTCCGCCGTGGGTTACCAGCCGACGCTTGCCACGGAGATGGGGCAGATGCAGGAGCGGATCACTTCGACAAAAAATGGCTCAATCACCTCTGTACAGGCTGTTTACGTCCCGGCAGACGACTTGACCGACCCTGCTCCGGCGACCACCTTCTCGCACCTCGACGCGACGACAGTACTCAGCAGAAAAATCACTGAATTAGGAATATACCCGGCCGTGGATCCGCTTGAGTCCACTTCCCGAATCCTTGACCCGAACATCGTGGGACAGGATCACTACGACATCGCTCAGAGAGTGAAGCAGATTCTTCAGAGGAACAAGGAACTACAGGACATCATCGCCATCCTTGGCATGGACGAGCTTTCGGACGAGGACAAGCTGACCGTCAACCGCGCGCGCCGTGTGCAGCGGTTCCTGTCGCAGCCGTTCGCTGTGGCTGAGCAGTTTACGGGTGTGCCGGGCGTGATGGTGGACATTCAGGACACGATCGACGGCTTCCGCCGGATTCTCGACGGTGAGGTGGACTACCTGCCGGAGCAGGCGTTCCTCAATGTCGGGACCTTGGACGATGCGATCAAGAAGGGCGAGGCGATTCTCGCCAAGGCGAAGTAGGAATGATGTCAGAGGGGAGTACGAATATGTCAGTGAAATCAACAGGAATCGCTCTGGAGGTAATCTCTCCGGAAAGGACTTTGGTTCGTGCCACGGTTGATTCCGTGGAACTTCCAGGCTCGAAAGGCCGTTTCGAGGTTTTGAAGGATCACGCCGCGCTGATTTCCTCGCTGGAAAAGGGCGTGATCGCTTATCGTAACGGTGAGGCGACGGACAAGGTGGCTATCTCCTCTGGTTTTGTGGAAATAAATGATAATCACGTTGTGGCGTGTGTGGAACTGTGATGAGAAAGTGGATCTACATATTCATTGGCCTTTTGCTTCCGTTGTCCCTGGCCGCGGAGGAGAAGGGCGGTGGCTTCGACATGGACGAATATCTCTACGGCCACGTCCGCGACTCCTACGAGTGGCACATCACCACGGTGAAAGGCCATCCGGTCAGCATCCCTCTGCCTGTGATAGTCGCCAGCAAGACCGGCAACGGCTTCCGCATGTTCAGTTCCAAGCATTTGGAACACGGTGAATATGAAGGGTTCTACATCGCCCAGGCCGGAAGCAAGTACGAGAACAAGATTGTTGAACGCGCCGCTGACGGCTCGGAGGTAAGGCCGTGGGATTTCTCCATCACCAAGAATGTGTTAGGTCTGATGATCAACTGCGCCTTGCTGCTGTTCATCGTGCTTGGAACCGCCAAATGGTACAGGAAGCACGACGCCCGTGAGGAGGCTCCGAAAGGCGTGGTAGGCCTGATGGAGATGCTCGTGACGATGATCGAGAATGATGTCATAAAGAGCTGCGTGGGAGAGGACTACAAAAGGTACTCGCCTTACCTGCTGACAGCGTTCTTCTTCATATTCATAAACAACCTGATGGGAATCGTGCCGTTCTTCCCTGGAGGAGCCAACATCACCGGCAACATCGCCGTGACCCTCGTGCTGGCGCTGTTCACGTTCTTCATTGTCAACATATTCGGTAACAAGCATTATTGGAAGGACATTCTTTGGCCGGACGTGCCGACCTGGCTGAAAGTGCCGCTGCCGCTGATGCCGGCGATCGAGATCATCGGTATGTTCACCAAACCTTTCAGTTTGATGGTCAGGCTTTTCGCCAACATCCTCGCGGGACACTTCATGATCTTGGGTGTCGTGGCCGTCATATTCCTGACAGCCGAGTTGGGCGCTGCCCTGAACGGCAGCCTCACGTTTGTCGCCGTCCTTCTGGGTGTGTTCATGGATTGTCTGGAACTGCTTGTGGCATTCATTCAGGCGTACGTCTTCACGATGCTGTCGGCTGTCTTCATCGGGCTGTCGCGGCAGAGGCCGGAGGCTTCGGAATAATTTTGAATATTCAGAATAAACAATTTAAAATCATAGAATTATGTTACTTTCTACAATGTTGCTTCAGGCCCTCTCTCTTGGTAGAGTAGGTGCTACTATTGGTGCTGCCTTGGCTGCTTTCGCCGCCGCTTTCGGTATCGGTAAGATCGGTACGGCTTCCCTTGAGGCCGGCGCGCGCCAGCCGGAAAAGGCCGATCATTACAGAATGACGGCCATCATCGTCAGCGCCCTCATCGAAGGTGCCTGTCTGTTCGCTATCGTTGTTTGTCTTATCGCGAAATAGCAAATGTCACTCATCACTCCTGATTTCGGATTGCTTGTGTGGATGACGCTGATCTTCGGCATCGTGTTCTTCGTGCTGGCGAAGTGGGGCTTTCCTATGATCACCGGCTCGGTAGAGAAGAGGGCCGCGAGGATAGGTGATTCCATCAAGGCTGCCAAGGAGGCGGAGGAGAAGCTTCGCAATCTGGCGGAGGAACAGTCCCGGATGATCGAGGAGACCAGGCAGGAGCAGAGCCGGATTCTGAAGGAGGCCGCGGCTTCGAGGGACAGCATTGTCGAGCAGGCCAAGGTGCAGGCTCGTGAGGAGGCTTCCCGCATTCTGGATCAGGCCCGCACGCAGATCGCCGCCGAGAAGGAGAGCGCTTTGCGGGATGTCCGCAAGGAGGTCGCATTGCTTTCCGTCAGCGTCGCTGAGAAGGTGCTGAAGAAGAGTCTTTCTGACGCTGACGGGCAGTCCGCTCTTGTGGACAGATTGGTGGATGAGGTTTCCTCGTCGAAGGACTTGAAGAATTGATGCTGGTTTGGTCCCTGGGCTTGTCGAAGGGGCCGCTGGAAATAGAGAAGGGATTAGTGTTATGAACACAGGTATTATCGCGACACGTTACGCCACCGCTTTGCTGAAGTTGGTCGAAGAGACCGGCTCCGGCGAGACGGTTGCGGCTCAGGTGCAGGCTATTGAGAAGGCTCTTGACGAAGTGCCGGATTTCCGGCGTGCCGTGGTTGATCCTGCGGTCGCTCCGGCGAAGAAGATTGCCCTTTTCGAGGCGGCTTTGTCTTCTTTGGCCGCAGAGCCTGTCAAAGGGACTTCCCGGCCAAATCAATCGCTTCGGCAGACTCGGCGACCTGTCGAAGCGACGTCCCTTGCTCCCGAACTGCGAAAATTCCTCGAACTACTGATACGCAACGGCCGCATCGGCGACGTGCGTCTGACATTCACTACTTTCATCATTGAATATTACCGCTCGCGCCACATTAAACGTGCCCGTCTTGTGGTCGCAGACCCTGCGCTGCTGAACCCTGAGTCCACTCATTCGGTTCCAGAGCTTGTCGAAGGGTCGTCGCTTCGGCAGGTTGATGGGCTTGCCGGACCACGGTTGGTGAGTTCTGCCGAGCCACAGCGACTGACACTTGAGTCCCGTCTCCGGGATTTGATCGAGAAACAGACCGGCTGCAGACTGATCCTCAAGACCGAAGTAAATCCGTCCCTCATAGGCGGTTTCGTCTTCGAGGTCGAGGACACGGTGCTGGATGCCAGCGTCTCCCGCCAGCTCGACATCATCAGGCGTCAATTCATAGAAAAGAACAGAAGAATAGTTTAGTATGGACAAAATAAAACCAAGTGAAATCTCCCAGGTGCTTCTGGAACAACTGAAAGACATTGACACCTCCCTCCGGTTCGAGGAAATCGGCAAAGTCCTTCAGGTCAGCGACGGAGTGGCCAGAATGTATGGTCTGACCAACGCCGAGGCCGGAGAACTGCTCGAATTCGAGAGCGGAGTCATGGGTGTCGTGATGAACCTTGAGCAGGACAATGTCGGTGCCGTGCTTCTCGGCCCTACCGATGAGGTCAAGGAAGGAATGACAGTCCGCAGAACCGGACGGATCGCCTCCATCAAGGTCGGCGAGCAGATGCTCGGAAGAGTGGTCGATCCGCTTGGCGTTCCGCTTGACGGACTCGGCAAGGTCGAAGGAGACCTGACGGAGATGCCGCTGGAGCGCAAGGCTCCCGGTGTAATATTCCGTCAGCCCGTCACCGAGCCTCTCCAGACCGGAATCATGGCGATCGACTCGATGATCCCGATCGGCCGTGGCCAGAGGGAACTCATCATCGGCGACCGTCAGACCGGCAAGACCGCCATAGCCATCGACACGATCATCAACCAGCGCGCCAACTACGAGGCCGGGAATCCTGTCTATTGCATCTATGTGGCGGTCGGACAGAAGGGTTCCACCGTGGCCAACATCGTGGAGACGCTCCGCTCGAAGGGTGCGATGGACTACACGGTTGTCATCGCCGCCACCGCGGCCGATCCCGCCGCGCTGCAGTATTTCGCCCCGTTTGCCGGAGCCGCTGTGGGGGAATATTTCCGTGACACCGGCCGTGCCGCCCTCGTTGTCTACGATGACCTTTCAAAGCAGGCTGTGGCCTACCGTGAGGTTTCGCTGATCCTGCGCCGACCTTCCGGTCGTGAGGCCTATCCGGGCGATGTCTTCTACCTGCACTCACGGCTTCTGGAAAGAGCCGCGAAGATCATTGACCAGCAGGAAGTCGCCGAGCAGATGAACGACCTTCCGGATTCGTTGAAGGGCAAGGTCAAGGCCGGCGGCTCGCTGACAGCCCTTCCGATCATCGAGACCCAGGCCGGTGACGTGTCCGCCTACATCCCGACCAACGTGATCTCCATCACCGACGGTCAGATCTACCTTGAGACTGACCTGTTCAACCAGGGCCAGCGTCCGGCCATCAATGTGGGCATCTCCGTGTCCCGTGTCGGCGGAGCCGCTCAGGTGAAGTCGATGAAGAGTGTGGCCGGAACCCTGAAGATCGAGCAGGCGCAGTTCAACGAGCTGGAGTCATTCTCGAAGTATTCATCGGATGTGGACAGAGTGACGGAAATGGTTCTGGACAAGGGCCGCAAGAACAATCAGCAGCTGATCCAGCCGCAGTACTCTCCGATGCCAGTCGGTGAGGAGGTCGCCGTCCTTTATTGCGGCACCCACGGCTTGATGAAGGACATCAGCCTGGATCAGGTGCATGAGTTCGATGTCCTGTTCCTCGAACGGATGAGGGCCACCCATCAGACCGATGTACTTGACAAACTGTCGGCGGGAAAGGTGGATCCGGAACTGTTCAACGTGATCGAGGATGTGGCTTCCGGCGTGGTGAGGTCAATTCTTATAGATTCCGGCAAAAAGAAGATGAAAGTCAAGAAGTTCAATTAGTTGTAGAAGAATATGCCGTCACTGAAGGAGATAAAGGGCAGGATCAATTCCATCAGCAGCACTCTGGCGATCACCTCGGCGATGAAGATGGTGGCAGCCGCGAAGCTGCAGAAAGCGCAGATGGCGATTCAGAACATGCTTCCGTACGAGAGGCGACTGTATTCGATGCTTGTTGACTTGATGGGGGCAATGAATATTTCAGCCGCGGCTTCGGAAGATGGTTCCGTACGTGGCTCAGGATCAGCTGAACGTGGATTTGACCAGAGTGGTGATCGGTTGAGCCTGTCGAACCGGCACGACCTGGCGGGGATGGACGGGGCATATTCATTGATGGCTCAGCGTGAGGTGCGAAAGGTTGCGATTGTCGCCTTCGCCTCCAATTCTTCGCTCTGCGGCGCGTTCAATTCCAACGTCATCCGGGAGGCCACGGCGGTGATCAATGAATACCGTGCCTCAGGTCTTGGCGATGCCGACATCACGGTCTATTCCATAGGCCGAAAGATGGCGGAGGCGATGAAGAGGCTTGGCTTCCCAAGTCCCGCGGATTTCACGAAGATGTCGGATTCTCCGTCATACGATGCGGCCTCCGCTTTGGCTCAGGAACTGTTTGACGGCTTTGTCTCCGGTCGGTTCGACAAGGTGGAGCTGGTTTATAATCACTATAAATCAACCTCTTCACAGCCGACCACAAGGCAGACCTATCTGCCTCTGTCCTTGGCCGATGCCACCGCTGACATTCAGGTCGGGAAGATCACCGATTCCGCCTCTGAACCCTACGTGGACAAGGTCGCTGAACCTGTGGTTCGACAAAACTCACCAACCACAGAAACGCCAGACCTGATTGTGGAACCCTCCAAGGAGGAACTGATAGCCACACTTCTCCCGAAGGTGGTCCGTCTCCGCGTATTCACCACCCTTTTGGACAGCACCGCCGCCGAGCACGCCGCCCGCACCGTCGCGATGCAGCTCGCCACCGACAACGGCAACGACCTCCTTCAGGAACTCACCCTTGAGTACAACAAAGGCCGTCAGCAGAAGATCACCTCCGAGATCCTCGACATCGTCGGCGGTTCGCTCCAGTGACCGGCAGGAAATAACCAACACCAATTATTCTATGCTACGAATTAAGAAACTGATAGTCAGCCTGACCGCGGCTGCCTTACTTGTTCCGACACTGTGTGGGGCTTATGCTTCCCCGAAGAAAGTTATCCTTGGAGACGAACGTTTCGAGGAGTACCTGCCTCTGTTGGAAGGGAAGCGTGTGGCGGTGTTCAGCAACCAGACAGGGATAGTCGGAGACAAGGTTACCGGCTCCAAGTTGGCTGACGCTCTTGCTGATTATGGCGGGTGCTTCCCGGAACATCCGGTCGCTGTGGCTCGACAATCTCACCAACCGGTCGCTGAGCCTGTCGAAGCGACTGTCAATAAGAGTACATTCGATGAGATTTCCCGAATTCCGTTTCTTGAACCGTCTGTTCCCGGCGGCAAAATCGAGTACGGTCAGCACATAGTTGACGCCCTGATCGAGAAAGGCGTGGATGTCAGGGCTATTTTCTCTCCGGAACATGGATTTCGGGGCAATGCCGATGCAGGAGAACATGTCAGCAGCAGTGTGGACGAGAAGACCGGAGTGGAGATCATTTCCCTTTATGGTGGAGGGTCGAGGATTCCGGGCAAGGACAAGACAGACAAGTTCGATGTCTTGATTATTGACATTCAGGATGTGGGCTTGAGGTACTATACCTATTATATTACCATGCATCATCTGATGGAGGCCTGCGCCCGTGACGGTAAACAGGTCATCATTCTTGACAGACCGAACCCGAACGGATTCTATGTCGATGGCCCGATTCTGGACATGAAGTTCAAGTCTGGTGTCGGCTGGCTTCCGATCACTACCGTCCACGGAATGACGCTCGGAGAGTTGGCCCTTATGATCAACGGAGAGAACTGGCTGGAGAACGGATCCTGCGACTTGACTGTGATCCCATGCCTGAACTACACCCGCCGGACCCGCTATAGCCTGATCCTGCCGCCTTCGCCAAACATCAAAGACATGAGAGCGGTGTATCTATATTCATCAACCTGCTATTTCGAGGGTACGGTGGTCAGTCTCGGGCGTGGCACCTCGTTCCCGTTCGAGACCTATGGGCATCCGGCGATGACGGGATATTCATTCTCCTTCATTCCGAGGAGCCTCTCCGGCGCCAAGAGTCCGCAGTTTGTGGATGAAGTGTGCCATGGAGTCGACCTTCGCCACAAGCCGCTCGCCGACATCTGGGCGGAAAAGATCAACCTTGAATATGTCATTGATGCCTACCGTAATCTGAATATGGGCGATAAGTTCTTCGGAAAGAACAACTTCTTTGAGCTCCTCGCCGGCGTTGACTGGTTCCGCTCGATGATAGAGTCCGGTTCCACTTCATCCGAAATCGCCGCTCGCTGGGCCTCCGATGTCGAAACATTCAAAACCCTCCGCACTCCATACCTCTTGTACGAAGAGTAAATATGCGTGATTTGCGTCCCCTCCCCACCAAACTGTCATCTGAGGCTATAATATATAAGGTATGTCTCCTCTTTGGCCGCTTGGCTCGTTGACATGCCTGTCACAATGGTTCGGCAGGTACACCAAACGGGCGTGGCGGATGTTCCACTGCGCAGTCGGCAGCTGAGCCTGTCGAAGCGACTCCTTAAGAATGTAGATCAGTCTTTGTACAAACGTACCGCATGTGAAACGTATGTCGGCGCCGATGTCGCACCATTGAATATCTCTGTTCGGAACCCTCCGGGCGGCATCTCCCGTGAGAAAAGGGGTGTCACTCCTAGTAATAAATAGGTTTTTGCCTGTTTTTCGACGATTTCTTGCAGAAAAATCTTGTTTATGAAAAATTAAACCCATATATTTGTCGTTGTGTTATGGAGTACCCCTTGCCAGGGGCTTGTAAACATATTTATTACTAGGAGTAACATGTTTAACATTTTATTAACTAATTATCCTTTATGAAAAAGTTTTTTAGATTGGTTTCGATGTTAGCCGTAGCAGGGCTGACATTCGCGTACACCAGCTGTACGGACTACTCTGAGGACATCAACAAGGTTGACGGCCGTGTTGACAAGCTGCAGAGCCAGTTCGACGCTTTCAAGAGTGCGACGGACGAGTCTATCAAGAAGATCGACGGCTTGATTGCCGACCTTCAGAAGACCGTTGCCACGCTTGAGACAAAGGAGGACCACAAGAAGGATGTTGATGCTCTCAACAAACTTATTGATGGTCTTAAGTCTGACGCCACGGCTTTGGCCGGAAGGGTTACCGCCATTGAGAAGGATCTTCCTAACTACGTTAAGAAGACGGATTTCGAAGAGACCCTTAAAGGTTATGTGAAGGTCGCTGATTACAACAAGACGATTGGTGAGATCACTGGCCGTCTTGATGCTATCGAGGGCAAGCTTAATCCTCTTGCCGCCAAGTATGACTCTGAACTTAAGATCTCTGAGATCATAAGCAAGATTGATGCTGTAAAGGCCACCGCTGATGACGCAAGCCAGAAAGTAGTTGTCCTCCGCACAGACGTTGATGTCCTTCAGAAGGCTCTTAAGGGTTACACGTCAGAGGGTGCTGTCAGCGCCAAGTTCGATGCTATTGACAAGGAGGTTGCCAAGAAGCTCAACATCGCTGATTTCAAGGCTGAGCTTGACAAGTATTTCCAGGGCGAGTTTGATGAGGCTTTCAAGGCTGCCATCAAGATTTCCTGCGAGAATAAGGATGGTGAAGTTTACAAAGCCATCTATGCTGCTCTCAATCCTGCTGTAACGGCTCTTGAAACCAAGATCTCTAATCTTGACACCAAGATCAATGATGTTCTCGGTATCGTTCTGAACCGCATCCAGAGCATCGTGTTCGTCCCTGAGTACGACGACATGAACGCTACTCTCCACTACTACCATATCGGTACTACTCTTGCTTCCGGTGCGGCGAAGGAGAAGATTGTTGACGCTACATTCGAGATTTATCCTGCCAAGCTCGCCAAGAGCATCAAGAAGGAGGACGTTTCTGTTGTCGCCGTCGCTGTTGGCACCCGTGCCGAGGCCGCTGTTGAGGGTGAGATCGTTGCATTCGACGTTCAGGACAATGGCCGTGTGAATGTTTCTGTCAAGTTCGGTAAGGACGTTAACTTTGACCTCGCTAAGAAGGACAAGGTTCAGTTCGCCATCTCTCTGCGTGTTAAGGAAGACACCAAGACGACAATTGATGGTAAGGAAGTTGAGACCGGCAATTATGTTGAGTCCGCTTTCGTAGGTGCCAAGTACTGCCCTGACAGTGACCTTACCGGCAAGTTCGGTATCGTCAAGCTTTCCAGCCAGACCGAGATTACCGCAACCGAACTTTCCACTGAAAAGCAGTGGTCAGACGCTCCGGCCGCTTGGAACCCATTCGATGGTTACGAGTTCGCCGTTAAGGTTGATAATAAGTGGCTCAGCCTTGAGGAAGCCGCTAAAGTTTTCTTCGTTGATGTGAAGAACATCACTCCTACTATTAAGAATACAGCTTCTTTTGCCCCTGCTAATGATAGAAAGGACTTCTTCGTTTGCGCTGCTACTGGCAAAGCTAAGTCTCTTGCTGATTTCAACACTGAAATGGTTGGAGAAAAGGTCAAGGCTAATCTTGCGAAAGCCGTTGGTTCAGTTTGTCAGAATAAGGTTGAGGCTACTGTTCTTGGAGCCAAGTTCTTCGATAAGACTATCACTTACAAGATCGGTAGAAGAACATTCGCTATGGTTATTGAGCCTGCTCAGGTTGAGTGGTCATACGCTAACGCGGTTAAGCTCTCTTCTGCCAAGACCGCTTCTGCCGCTTACGACAAGCCTATCGACAAGAATTTTGACATTAAGTTCAAGGAACTTGAGGTCACCATTTCTGATCCAGATAAATATGATGACCTTGACATTGAGACTGTTGTCGCCGGTCCTTGCACCCCGAAGCATTTGTTGAATGGTGCCGCTGCTCCAGCTGGTCTTGCTCTTAACGTTGACCCGGTTGCTATCATTAAGGCTCATCTTGCAGGTGTTGAAGTTACAGGTTATGCATTTGGAAAGGCTGGTAACGTAAATAAGTATGAGTTCCACAACGTGTATGCCAACGATCCTACTTTCACAGATGTTGATGTGACATTCACCCTTACCCTCGGTTCACGTCCTAACCCGGCTAAGGTTAACGTCACTGAACAGAAGATTGCCTACGAGCCAGCGGTTGTTCTTCACGAAGTTGCTGAAACAGAGACTATCAACAGGGCATTCGAACAGGAGACCGTTAAACCTTTCTTCAAGGATCTTGCTGAATTCAAGGCTGATCTCCTTACTGGCGCAGAGACTATAGTTAAATCTCAGCGTACCAGTGTAAAACCTGCTGTTAACTGCTCTGCCTATACTTACTTCAGAGTTACTGACAGAGTACTCGCTTCCACTCCTTACATCAGACTTTCACAGGCTGACCTTACTTCTTACAATGACACATACGCATTCGAGACTAAGGTTGACACATGGTACGGTGTAGCTTACAACTTCGCCACCACCGCTTCTCTTGTTAAGCCAGTTTACAGCCTTATCTATCACGAGGATCTTGTAGACATGACTCAGGAGATACCTACTGTCAAGATCGCTGGTACAAAGGCAAGCGGTACTTATGAGATCAATACCGATGACCTCAGCAAGTACTTCGGAGTAGAGAAGTGCAATGCTTCTGTTGCCAATTACCTCAAGATTAAGTATGAGTATGTAACTCCTCTTGCGAATGCCGAGTGGATCAACAAGGGATACGAGAACATACCAGCCATCCCTGCCGAGCTTGACGGTGCCGCTGGCGATATTAAGGCAGATGGTAGCCTTGCGGTTCGTGACATTGTATGGGGCAACTTTACCGCCCGTGACATGGTTGTCAAGGCTATCCTTAGCTGCAACGGTGTTGAGGTCAACTCTCTCAACCTTAAGTTGACGATCGAGGATCCTATTGCAGAAGTTTCAATTGAGGACATCGCTGTTAAGCGTGATCCGTACGCTGATGTTCATGTCAACCTTTGGAAGACAACGACTGTCAAGTCTATCCTTTCTGATGCGAACCAGGTTGATCAGACAGCCGCTACAAAGGCTGCTATGTGGAAATGGAATGCAGATGTCGCTTACGGTCTTGATCTCACCTACGATACAAAGTACACCGTATTCGTTAATGGTAAGGACGTAACCTCTCAGTTCCCTGCGTCTAAGCTTGAGTTCAAACCTGCGGATGGTGTCATCATCTACCATAAGGATGCCGCACATCAGGTCAATGATGTCATCGTTGAGCTGACAGCCCATCTGACTCACAAGTTCAACTACAACAACAAGAACGCTGAGGAGATTCATAAGGATACCTACAAGTTCAGGGTAGTGATTTCTGAGTAATTTCTTATAATTAGCATACTTAATGAGGGGATGCCGCGAAGCGACATCCCCTTTTTTGCGTCATAATGCGTCATGATGCCAAGTTAAGTAACCTTCAAAAGATAACCTGCATCATCTTAAGGAATCTTTTCGGTCTATATCTCTTTTCTCATCAGTCATGTGCCACCGGCACACTCCTTCTTCGAAAAAAGATCTATCCTCGAAAATCTTCTCTTAATCTGAGGCAACTTATTTTTTTCATGTTACTAAAAACAAAAACCGAAGCGAGGTTCTCACCCGGCTTCGGCTTATCTTATTCAATACTTATGAAATAACTATTGAGTCAGTTTTTGGTTTATGAGTAAAAATATTTATGTCGATTGACAAATATACCATTTCCGTGCCAAACTCATCGTTCGCGGTGTAAATTAGATCATAAACCATATTCCCGTTTCAACCAGAGGTCGGACAGCGGGTCATGAATGTAGATTTCGCCTCTGTTTTTCTCGATCACTCCTTCCGGTGGAGAAACTTTAGCGCATCGGTTTGCTGCCCTGCGTCTGTGACGGATTATCTACTTGATCTTGATGGAGTTGAGGAGGTCGAGTCTGCCGGTGTCTATCAGGTGGATGATCAGCTCTCCGAAGAGGGTGTTCTGCCAGGCGAACCAGGCGCGGGTGAACTTGCTTGCATCGTCCTTATAGAAGGATTCGTGCATGAAGCCGGTGCCGGCATCGGTCTTCATCAGGGTCTCCACGCACCATTTGATCTCCTTGTCGTCCTGGGACGTGAATGCCTTCATCATGATGCTCATAGGCCATATGTAGTCGTAGCCGATGTGCGGGCCGCCGATTCCCTCGCCGGCCTTGCCTTTGAAGAAATATGGATTGTCATCGCTCCAGACAAACCTGCGGGTGTTCTGGTAGATCGGATCGTTCACATCAATGTCTCCGAGATAGGCCATTGACAGGAGGCTCGGAACGTTGGAGTCGTCCATCAGAAGCCTGTTGCCGAAACCATCCACCTCAAAGGCGAAGATCTTGCCGTACTTAGGGTGATCCACGATGGCATATTCATAAAGAGCCTTCTCCACTTCGGCGGCGAGGTCGAGGCATTCCTTCGCGAGTTTCTTGTTGTGATTAACATCCGTGAGGATCTCGGCTGCCTTGCGCAATGAGGTGACGGCGAAGAAGTTGGACGGAACGAGGAACTCGAAGATCGTCGCGTCATCCGACGGACGGAATGCCGAGGCGATCAGACCCACCGGCTTGACAGGGTTGCCGCGGCCGTCATTGGACTTGGTGTCGAACTGGCGGTCGGTCTTGCGGGCGAACCGGTAAGGGCCCGGGCCGTCCTTGCGCTGCTGCTCCTTAAAGGTCTTGAGAGTGGCCTGGATGGACTTGAGCCATGTCTCGCCGAACACGGAATCGTCGCCGGTTACCTTCCAGTACTGGTAGGCCAGGCGGATTGGGTAGCAGTGTGAGTCGATCTCCCATTTGCGCTCGTGGTCGTAAGGGTTCATGTCGGTGAGGTCCGAATCCCACTCGCTGCCCGTCGGGCCGTCGTTGAAGGCGTTGGCGTAAGGGTCGATGCAGATCAGCGAGAACTGGCAGTTGATCACGCCTGCGAGCATATTCCTAAGATGCTCATCCTCGTTGGCAAGCTGGATGTAAGGCCAGACCTGCGCTCCGGAGTCCCTAAGCCACATGGCGTGGATGTCGCCGGTATAGACGAATGTCCTGAAGTTGCCGTCTTCATCCTTGCCGAAGTGGACTGTGGTGTCCAGGGTGTTCGGGTAGCAGTTGGCGAACATCCAGGCGAGGCGGGGGTTCGTCAGGATGCCCTGCATCTGTGTGATCTTGCTCTCGACTGCCTCGGAGCGGAAAAGTCTCTTTTCAGGAGCCGGACGCTGCGACTCGTAGGTTTTGGTGTTGCTCGTGGCAGTCGCTTTGACAGGCTCAGCGGCCAGACTGGTTGGCTTTGCGGCCAGACTAGTTGGCTCGGCGGCCAGACTAGTTGGCTCAGCGGCCAGACTGGTTGGCTCGGCGACCATACTGGTTGGCTCAGCGGCCGGTTGGTGATCCTGCCGAACCACATCGGCCGGTGCCTGGGCTTGTGTCAAAGTACCTGAGAGCAGAAAAATGGCCGAAGCCAGAAGCAGTGTGCGTTTCATAATTTATTGTTCATTAGTGTATGAATATGGTCTGTCCTCCTTTGCGGTTCCTCTCACCGTGTCAGGCTCGGACCCTACAAGATAAACAATATTCGTTCCTTCTGCAAGGTCTTCATGGCGGAAATAGTTCCGGCTCCACTCTTTCCCGTTGATTCTCACGCCTTTGACGTAGAAGTTGTCTTTGGAATTCTCCGGGGCTTCAAGCGAGACGACGCTTCCGTCAGGCCGGGTGATGACCGCTTTCCTGAACAGAGGTGTGCCGATGGCATATTCATTGGCCCCCGGGCAGACAGGGTAGAATCCGAGGGCGGAGAAGACGTACCAGGCGGATGTCTGGCCGTTGTCCTCGTCGCCGCAGTAGCCATCGAAGTTGGAGTTGTAGAACTTGTCCATCACCTCGCGGATCCGCTGCTGCGCCTTCCAAGGCTGGCCGCACCAGTCGTAAAGGTAGAGCATATGCTGGATCGGCTGGTTGCCGTGGGCGTAATTCCCCATATTCATAACCTGCATTTCCCTGATTTCGTGGATAGGGAAGCCGTAGTAGCTGTCATCGAAGATCGGTGGGATTGTGAATATGCTGTCGAGCATCCCGGCGAAGACCTCGTCCCCTCCCATCAGGTCGATCAGACCCTGCGGGTCGTGGAACACTGACCATGTGTAGTGCAGGCTGTTGCCTTCCGTGAAGTTACCGCCCCATTTCAGAGGGCTGAACGGCCTCTCGAATGCTCCGTCAGCCTTCTTTCCGACCATCAACTTGTACTCCGGATCGTAGAGGTTCTTGTAATTAAGCGCGGCCTTGGCGTAGGGGGCGAGTTCCTCATCGCCGCGTCCCAAGGCCTTGCCGAATTGGTAGATGCACCAGTCGTTGTAGGAATATTCAAGCGTCCTGGCGGCGTTCTCGTTGATGCCTACGTCGCAAGGGACATAGCCGAGTCTGTCGTAATATTCCCAGCCGAGTCTGCCTGTCGAACTGACCTCCGGATGGACGGCGTGGGCTCCGTGGGTGACGGCCTTCCAGAGCTCGTCGGTGTCATAGCCGCGCAGCCCCTTGACCCAGGCGTCGGCAACCACTGATGCTGAATTGTTTCCGACCATACATCCCCTGTGTCCCGGGCTGGACCATTCCGGCAGGAATCCGCTCTCTTTCCAGGTGTTCACCAGCCCTTCCTGCATCTTCACATTCTCGTCAGGATAGACAAGGTTCAGCAGCGGGAACAGGCATCTGAATGTGTCCCAGAAACCGGTGTCACCGAACAGATAGCCCTTGTGGACGGCTCCGTCGTAAGGACTGTAATGTACCCTTTCGCCGTCCGCGTTGATCTCGGACAGATCACGTGGGAACAGGACCGACCTGTAAAGGCAGGAATAGAATGTGCGCAGATTGTCGAGATTGTCATCCTCCACGGCGATCCGGCCAAGTACCTCGTTCCATCTCGCTCGTCCGGCCTGGGCTATCTCGTCCAACGTTCTGTCGCCCAGTTCTTTGAGATTGATTTCCGCCTGCTCCTGGCTGATGAATGAGGACGCGACCTTGAGGTTGACCTTCTGACCTTTCACCGTCTTGAATCCGACCATAGCGATGTGTCCGTCAACGGTTTGTGTCTCGAATGGAGTGTCGGAAACCACCACGAACCAGTTTCGGAAATTCTCGGTCACGCCGCCGTGGTTTGCGGTCGAGTAGCCTACGATCATATTCCTGTCACCTATGACTTCGGCATTGCCGCCGCTGTAGGCATCGATCACGAGGTAGGACATCTCCTTTTCAGGGTAGGTGAGTCTGAACGCCGCCGCCCTTTCGGTAGGGGCGAGTTCGGCAACCACGTCGTGTTCAGCGAGATAGACCTGATAGTAGTAAGGCTTCACGGTCTCCGCCTTGTGCGAGAACCAGCTCTGCCGCCCCTCCTCGTCATAAACCGGCCCTGTGGTCACAGGCATAATCGAGAATGAGCCGTAGTCGTTGATCCACGGACTCGGCTGGTGAGTCTGCTTCAAACCTCTGATCTTGGTCGCTGAATATGTGTATGTCCATCCGTCCCCGTTGGCACCTGTCTGAGGTGTCCAGAAGTTCATTCCCCACGGCAAGGCGATCGCCGGGTAGGTGTTGCCTGTCGAAAGTTCGTAAGTGGAGGCCGTGCCCATCAGCGGGTTCACATAGTCCACGGGATCCTCCATCCTCATTCTCTCCGGAGATCCGCACGCCGCGGCTATCAAGGCCACAGCCAAAAATATTGATTTTTTCTTCATCAGTTCTGAATATTTCCGCTAATATACATCAATTTCCATTGGTTCGGAATAGTTCCACCGTCTTGTTCCACTTTATGACTTCCAGGTGTGAAAATACGCTCACACCTAAAACATCATCCACTTGATGACAAGCGAGTTGCGCTTCCAGGTGCGAGCATATTCGCACACCAGAGAGTCGTTGGCTTCGGTGCAGGTCGTTCTATTCGTGTTTATGACTTCCAGGTGTGAAAATACGCGCACACCTAAAACATCATCCCCTTGATGACAAGCGGGTTGCGCTTCCAGGTGCGATCATATTCGCACACCTGAGAGTCGTTGGCTTCGGTACAGGTCGTTCTATTCGTGTTTATGACTTCCAGGTGTGAAAATACGCGCACACCTAAAACATCATCCACTTGATGACAAGCGAGTTGCGCTTCCAGGTGCGAGCATATTCGCACACCTGAGCGTACTGGCGTAATATGGAATGATATATATATATCAAGGCCGCAGCCAAAAGAATAGACCATGCTCGCATATTCATTTTAGTAATTCTTAAAAATGCAACATGTTTTTTCAATATCACTTAGGTTTGTTTGAACAGTCTATAGAAAATTTTTAGTACTTTGTCTTGCAAGGTATTTAAAATTATTTATATCTTTGCATTGTAAAAATGGTTGCAAAACAAGGTCTGGGGCGGACGATGAAGTTTAAGCCGCAGAACAAGATAATGAAAATTAAATAGTTAAGATGAAAAAAGTTGTGAATGTCAGTGTTGGAGGCCGGAGTTTTTCTCTGGATGAGGATGCCTACGCAAGGCTTCTTACTTATTTTGATCACTTCAAAGCCCGTCTTGACCGTGACACACAGTCGGCAAAGGAAGAGGTGATGGCCGATCTGGAGAACCGGATCGCGGAGCTGTTCGATCAGGGAACCGGCGGGGCTTCCTACCGGGTTGTCAATCTGGCTCTTGTCACGAAAGTGGTCGAGCAGCTCGGGATGCCGGACGGCTCCATGGAACATGAGACGGGAGCGAGCAGCCAAGGACAGAACCAAGAAAGCGGGACGGATGATGAATATCCAAGGTCCGGATCAGGCGTGGATTTCACCTATAACGGTGCCCAGGGAACATCCCGCCGGAGGCTTTTCCGTGACTTGGACAACAAGACCATCGGGGGAGTGTGCGCCGGACTGGCAGCGTTTCTCAATGTGGACCTTACGATTGTCAGGATCGTGTCCCTTCTGACATTGTTGCTTTGGGGAACCGGTTTCCTGGTTTACATTGTCCTGTGGATAGTGGTTCCTATAGCCAAGACCCCGGCGGAAAAATGTATGATGCATGGCCTCGAGCCGACGGCCGAGAACATGGCGAGATTCAGCCAAGGGAGGAGCGGTTATGGAAAATAGCGCCGACAATGTACGCTCCCAGATGCGCAAGGGAGTCCTTGAATATTGCATACTCAGCATTCTGGCGCGCAAGGAGGCCTACGCTTCCTCGATTCTGGATGATTTGAAATCAGCGAATATGATCGTGGTCGAGGGGACACTTTACCCGCTTCTGATCCGTCAGAAGAACCAGGGCCTGCTTTCCTACCGATGGGAGGAATCCACGCAGGGGCCTCCTCGGAAATATTACTGCATCACCGAGAAAGGTCGTCAGCAACTTAGGGAGATGGACCAGGCCTGGCAGGAGATCGTGGAAACCATCGAGACCATAAAACAATGAATATGAAGCGTCTGCTTCCTAATATATTGAAAGACAATGAAACAAGTTGAATATGTCAGCATAGGCGGCTATGTGTTCTCTTTGGAGGACAGCGCCAGTCGCGCCGCCAAGGAATATCTTGACCAGCTCGAAGCGTTCTATTCCAAGAAAGAGAGCGGGGCGGAGGTCATGGAAGGAATCGAGGAGCGTATGGCAGAACTGCTTCTGGAGAAAAGCGGTAAGGGAGGTGTCGTTACTCTCGCTATGGTAAGTGATGTAATCTCAGTCCTTGGCCGCCCGGAGACCATAGAGGAGGAAACCTCGGATGCTTCAGACATCTCCGGAGCTTCGAGGGTTGGTGAGCCTGGTCGAACCACCAGCCCGGACACCGAGCCAGCCGAAGCGTCAGATTGTACGTCAAAAAACTCGAACAAAACCGCATCACGGCCTCGCCGCAGACTCTACCGCGACCCTGCCAATGGAAAACTGGCCGGAGTCTGCAGTGGCCTTGCCACTTACTTCAATGTGGATCCTGCAATATTCAGAATCCTGTTTGTCGTCCTGACCTTGTTGGGCGTGCTGAATTTCAGATTCTGGCTGTTGGAGCCATGGATACATATTTCCATTCCCCTGGTTTACATCGTCCTGTGGATATGCATGCCGGCCGTGAAGACGGTACGTCAGCGTGATGAACTAAGAGGCGAGGGTGGTACGGTCGATGACATCAGTGAGCGTGTCCGCAACACTCCCCGTGAGGAACCAAGAACGAGAGATTCGCAAACCTGGAAAAACATCAGCAGGATGTTTTCCGTCATATTCGGAGTTTTCCTCCTCCTCGCCGGAGTCGCCGGCATAGCGTTCCTGTGCTCATTCTGGTGGGGTGGTGAGATCCTCGGCAACAGCTTCTTTTACAACAAGTTCATAGAGCACATCGCCATTGAGGCTCCGGAAGTCCTGTCCTTCATCTCTGCTCCTATTGTGATGGTCTCCGCCATCCTCGTGATAGCCATTCCGCTCTTCATCATGCTCTACGGAGGTGTCATGCTGATCTTTGGCCTTAAATCCCCGAAATGGCACCCAGGCCTCATTCTCTTTGTCATCTGGCTGATAATCCTCGTCGCCCTCTCCGTCTCCTCCCTCATGACCTTTGCCGTAATAGATTGAACCCCACAAGTTTAATATTGATAATGTAAGCCAGGCCAGGCAACCTGTGAAGGGTGTCCGGCCTGGAATTTTCTTATTCAATCTCCAAATCCTTTTCTTCCTGTTGTTCCAGAAACAGCTCCTCCTCCGTCTTTTACAATGTCTCAACAAAGCTATGTCTCTGATGCTCTATCTCTAGGCGCAGCTCCTCCTCCGTCTTTTACAATGTCTCAACAAAGCTATGTCTCTATGCTCTATCTCTTGGCACAGTTCCTCCTCCGTAGGAAGATAGGTTAGATATTTCGCCTGAAATAACTGTTTGTTTTCTCCATATCTTTCCCTCCAAAATCAAAACTGTTATCTCGGATGTTATTAGTTGGTTGTCTGATTACTGATTCAAGTCATGAAGATACGCAATTCCACCATATTTAGTGAAATGTAAAAAATAACCTGAATCACTTTAAATTTGCAATATATTGATGTTCAGGGTGAT
>ULTB01006196.1_pt1 | contig 23286 bp, 23 predicted proteins | sample 1957251 | NCBI WGS metagenome assembly ULTB01 (sample SAMEA4835724, study PRJEB28245) | human gut metagenome | biome: gut microbiome; material: fecal sample | place: Denmark | collected 2008
CAATAAACCCTAAATACAAAAATTATTTTAATGAAATGAAAAATAATTTTGAACAAGATAAAAATATTTTTGTTTTGACTATTGGAAAAATATTAGAATTAATAGATTTTGAAGAAGTTAATATTAACACTATTACTATAGAACAGATAAATAATAATCTAAAATTAAAGCATATCTGTAATAAATTATATACTATAAGTAAAAATGATTCTGATGTAAGTATTCGTTTATCTAATGAATTATATAAATATTTAGAAAATTGTGATTTATATAATTTTCTAATTCAAGTCTTATTTTATGTAGTTTTAGAAAAAAAACAACCTATATTTATTAACGAACAATTAAATGACATAATCGAAAAAAATATTTATGATACAAATATTTCTGTTAATGATATTCAAGAATTCATTAAAATTCAATTAAATTCTGGAATTTGGTCTATACGAGGTGTTAAAGAATTAGCAAAGAAAAACAATCCTTTTGCTTGTTTTGAAATTGCCTCTATGGAATTTCATGGAATAGCTACTGGAAAAGTAAGATATGAAGAAGCTTACAAATACTATAAAATTGCTGCAGAGCATAATCATCCTGTGGCTAATTGGGCAATAGGTTATTTATATTATAAAGGTTTTATAGGAAATAAATCTAAAAGGGATATGTATTTAGCATTTAAATATTTTAATAAAGCACGAAAATTAAGATGTTCTAATGCATTCAATAGTTTAGGTTTAATTATTCTAAATGGTAGTTTTCCTCACGTAAAGTATGATAAAATTAAAGCTATTCAAATGTTTGAAAAAGCTATATCTTTAGGGAATATTTATGCATATAATAATTTAGGTAAACTATATGAAGATGAAAAAGACTATCAAAAAGCTTTTGACTATTACCTTTTTGCTGCTGAACTTGGTGAAAGCTGGGCAGCTAATAAAATAGGTGAATTTTATAGAAAAGGTATTGCAAAAGGAAAAGATTTAGAAAAAGCATTTTATTATTACACTATTTCAAGTGATAGTTTAAAATTCACTTTATGTCCATGGTCAAAATATAATTTAGCAAAATATTTTTATAAAGACGGAATTTTAGAGATTAATATAAACCAAAATATTAGCAAAGCTATTGAGTTGCTTGAAGATATTTCTGATGACTTAGTTGAAGCTTCTATTGAATTACTTTATATTTATTATGAACTTTATTTAAAAAATAATAAAAAGAATAAATGTTATTTAGATAAAATTAATTTTTATAAAGAGAAATGTGAAAAATTTGACACTTATGATAATAAATTAAAATCTGATATTGAAGATAAGTTAAAACAAATTTACACTAAAACAGCACCTTTAGATATATTATAAGAAAAAGAGAGTGAACAATTGAATTCTATTGAACACTCTCTTATTTTTCTTAATTTTTTATTTTTCAATCACTTCTTGAACATTCATGTCAAGTATAAAATCAAACAGAATGTCTAATTCTATAAGCTTCTCTTCCGGATTTTTTAAAAACTTACTTAAAGGTTCTAATTTTTCGATATATGGAGTATTAAATGTCTTGTGCGTAGTTCCTTTATGACATGTATCTAACGCTTTTTCAATCTTTCTATTAGAAAAGATTTCATGATATTCTCCGTTTACTTCATATACAAGAAAATACCACTTTAAACACCTAGGACCTAATCCCGAACCATCATCATAGCTCGAAACAATACCGGTTGTTGCTACTTTAACTTTTTCAACCTCCATTGTATTAACTTCTAATGTTTCATTGTCTTCCTTCCGTTTTTTGTTTTTGAAAATTCCCATTTTTTTCCTCCTAACAATTGTTTTTTTGGATATTTACTACTTTACTATTTTTATTGTAGTTCGCATAGTTACGAATAATATAAATAGTATATCATTCTTTTATGTTGATTTCAATACCTGTATCTAAAAATGTAATAAGTAATCATTAGTCACTATTATATTTTTTTCAAATACAAAAAGCAGACAATAGGTCAGTTATTGTCTGCTCATGTTTTTAGCAACTCGGTTCATCGTATGCAATAAATTTTTTTATTTTTCCTACATGCATAAATAATTTTCCATGCTCGTATACACTTGATGTATAATAATCATGTATACTACTGCCTTGAACTCTGTAGCAATTTCTTGATAAATTTTGGAGTTTATCTTTAAAACTTTCGATAATCTCCTGTTTAGAATATTTGAATTCCACATTTGGTTTAAATTCTTCATACCATTCATCTTTTGGAACAACTCCTATGCACGAATCGAAAACATATTCTTTGCCTCTATACTTGAACTCGACCCAACCATGAGAGTAACCTCCATTTCCCCAAATAAAATCTCCAGAAATACAAATATCTCCTCTCATAAGATAATCATTATTATTTAAACCAATAATAGCATATCCGCTATAATAATAACAACAATCTCGATATCTATAAGCTAAGTATTCTTCAAATGTTTCTATTCCTTTGTAATTACACCTATCTACAAAGATTTTTTTCATCCGTCGGCTGAAATACCAATTTGCCATCATTAATTCTAATTTTTTTAACATAAGTAGCACCTCCATAGCTATCCGACGTGTGAATTATCTGACCTTTCACAAAAAGTTTACTTTTTTATTTTACCATATTTTACATAAAATAGCAATATTAATCCAATTTTTCAAATAAATAAGTATTTTATTCATTTTCATCCATCTATATTATATGCTTTTAGGTAACAAAAAAACAATCAGATTTTATTTTCTGATTGTTTTCATATCTATCTGTTCTATTAATTCGAACAGAAACGTCGTTGGTTGGAGTGTTCTTATAGGAATTTTTAGCAAATGCTGATAAAATCTATAATTACAAAGCACATAAAAAAGCATATTTACATTAAATTGTATACTTTATTATTAAAAAAGTGATTAGTATTATTTAAAAAACTAACCACTTTTCATTTTTTACATAAATAAAAAAAGAAACCCCTTACGGGGAAAAGAATAGTTTCTTTTTCAAACATGATTACTTTTTTTTCTTATGGTCGATTATGATTCTTATCCAGCCAGCTAATGTTATCAAACATGTGGCAAAAAGTGATATCTTCCACCATGTCTCAGTACCATAAAGTACCTTATTACCTAATCCAATGATTAGCCCCATTATCAAACCATACATTAATTTTACTAAAATTTGCTTTACATGTTTCATAATGATACCTCCTAAATTTTATTGTTGTTTTGTTGTTATATATGTTAAACCAAAAAAGTAAGAGGATACTTCCTCCACTAATTAGTGAATACAGGAAATAAATGTATTTAAACTATTTATATTATACAACATTTTACGTAAAATAGCAATATTAAACCAATTATTTATGTAAATAAATATTTTATTAAAATAAAAAAAATTTTTAAAGAACGTGTTGACAAAGTATATTACGTGTGATAAAATATAGACGTGTTAAAGAGAGAACAACGTGAAAAGGAGTGGTAAAATGAATGCAAGTAATAAAAATATGCGAAATATATCTTTTAAAATAAGTGAAGAAGATTATGAAGCTATTAAAAATTTTGCAAAAGAAAAAAGAAAAATGAATTTAAAAGGTTATCTTATATGGCTTGCTAAACAAGATATGAAACACCCTGATTTTGATATAACTAATAAAGATACACAAGTTGAAAAAATGAAAAAATTAGAACAATTAGTTGATATACAAAATCAAGAAATTTCTAATTACAAGAAAATCCTTACAACTATTGAATTTGCAATAGAAAATTACAAAAAATAAATAAAAAGCAAAGGAACATTTTTCTCCCCGACCAAAGTTTGAAAAATGTCCCCTATTTCACACATAGATACGCAATAAGTGTATCTTATATGTCTATAACTTATTTTAGCATATAAGACGCTTGTTGTAAATACACAACAGGCGTTTTTATATATATAAATTTAAATTTAACTCTATATATTTATAGGGTAGAAAGGAGAAAAGCTATGACAGAAAAATATATAGTTACAGCTACAGGAATTAAGGACAATACACCATACGCTATACTATCTCGTGTAATTAGTGGTGTTAAAGACAATGGCGATGTGTTTGAATTTGCTGACAGCAAAACAACTCAAAGGGAAGCAGAACAAATACCACTTGGTACAATAGTCCAATATCAAACAACAAGAGTTGTACCCAAACAAACATTAAGTATTAACAGCAAGTTTAAAGAAGATTAAAATTTAAAAAGTCAATAGGAATTTAAATGTCCCCTATTGACAGAAAGGAATTTAATATGATTAAAAAATTTAATAATGATACAAAAGATAAAATTATAACATTTACAGATTTACTTGGATTATTTGAAAAACACAAAGGAAACGATATTGAATTACAAAATAGTTTCAATAACGATAATTATTCAGTTCAAATTTATTCTAACGGAGTTGAAGGGAATTTTATTATAAATAATGTCCCTAAATTACATATAATCTTTTACACTAATGACTTATCAGTATCACTTGTTCCTTGTAAAGAATATGGTGTATATGATTTAAAGGAAAGCTTTACTTTAATGATGAAATATGAAATGAAAGAAATTCAGGATTTAATCGATACTGATTTTATGAAGGCTTTAAAAGATTATATAGTAAAAAATAATATGTAAAAAGAAAGTGAGGAAAAACACTGTTGAATTTATGTATGAATTTATGTATGAATTTATATATGAAATTTCGTAATTTCATATTAGATATTATTAGGACAAGAACGATTCCACCTAAAAAATGGAAGAAAACTGTTGTAATTAGAAAAATTATGCGTATTTTCTTATTTGTTTTTCCTTTTTTAATTTATTTATTAACTGCATTTATATTATGGAATACTCTTGATATGACACAAATATTTCGTATTATATTTATTGTTATTGCAATAGTGTTATTTATTTTATTGTTATATATTATTTTGAAATTCAAAGCACTTGTAAAGAATTATATTATAGACGAATACATAGAACATTTTAAAAATGTAGGTCTAATAAACAAGCAAGGAAATTCTCCTATATATAGAAAAATGAAATATGATATTAAAAATGTTGGTCAAGAAATCTACTATTTTGACGACGTTGATATAGATTATGGGAAATTTAGTGAACCTATTGTTATTCGTGGTTTAAGAAATATTTTTAGAGGATTTGTAAGTCCTGACGAGGGTAATGATTATGGCATTATTCAATTTAATGTGCTTCCCTCTTGTAAATCAAGTTGCAGAAATCTTACTGTCAATGACCTTTGGCTAGTGGAAAACTGCATACATATTCGGCATTTTTGGTTCTAGTGGCAGTCGGTAAAACTTTTCGGCATAGCGTTTTTGATAAGTTTGTATTGTGATTATGCAGAACATAATAATATTGATTTAGAACTAATCCTGTGCGACCAAAAATTAACGTTCGCACAAAAACTAGGTGTTGAAAATTCAAAATCATTTTATTATGGCGAAGATGTATTTACTGCTTTTGAAAAAATATATGCTGATTTTGAAAAAATAAAACTAAATCCTGACGGAAAAAGACGAATAATAATTTGTGATGAATATGTAACTCTTATAGATAAATTAGATAAGAAACGTGCTGACCGTTTACGTTTATTATTAGGTGTTCTTATATTTGAAAGTAGAGAATATAATTATACTTTTATTTTGGCACGGACAAGCACGGACACGCTGAAAGATTTTCTTCTGGTATGAGAAATTCTTTAACTGATTTAATTTTCTTCGGTACACCTAGTCCAACAGAACAAAAAATGATTTTTCCTAATGATATTGGATTAATGGACGCACACAACCATACAGGAGAATTCTATATGCGATTAGTGGGAATGCCTTATGTAGAAAGATTTAGCATACGCAACGCAGTTCCCCCATTTGCTGAAATTGGCAAAAAAATGCAAAAATATATGGCTTAAATAGCACAGTATAAATAAGGACGTGGCGTAGCGTAAGCGAAAGCCACGCTCCCGATATGTAATACGGGAGTAACAAATATAAAGAAAGGTGGTATAAATGGCTAAAATAGATTATTTGACAGTAAGTCTTGCAAAGAATAAATCAAAATTTTATTTAACTACATATGACGTTTTATGCGAATTTGCTAAAATACTACCTGATTTATATAAGCAAACTTACAAAGACCCTATATGTAGCAGAGGAACAACTAACAGAATTACACAATATGGTATAACAGTTTTTAAACAATATGGAACAGCAAGTCAAAGAGGTTGGAAATACAATGTTCAATTATCAGGTGCTTATTGGAAAGCCATTGATTATAACTTTAATCTAGTAAAAAATATTCTTGAAGGACACACAGCATATAGAGTATCAAGATTAGATTTAGCCAAAGATGTATGCGTTCCTTTAAGTCAATGGCAAAAATATTATAAATCAGCATTTAAAACAGGATTATATATTTTAAATGGTAAAAACGACGCAAGAACAGTATATTATGGTAGCAGACAAAGTCAATTTTATACACGTGTATATAATAAATCTGCTGATGACCCTCTTAACTACCCTGCTCCTGAAAATCAAGTAATAATTCGTTTTGAAATAGAAATACATAGAATTCGTGGAGATTTAGTTTTAGATAATGCCTTTGATGAGGATTTTACAAATAGAATATTTGAACAAAGACTAAAAGTAATTACTAAAAAAGATAATTCAAATTTTATAAACAAGTATTTTTTAATGAATAAAAATCCTATTAAAATAAGGACAGTAAAAAGACAATTAGGAAATATTGAAAAAAGCGTAGATTATGTGTTTGACGCATATAAACCTTATATAATTGCAGGATTAAAAAGTGAAGCATTTATAAATAAATATAAAGATTTAAAAATTCTACCTAAAAAGGTTGAAAAGATACTTACAGTTTTAAATGAAAAAGAAAGAAAGGAGTAAATCAATGGAACAAAAAGAAAGAAAAATTACATATAGTTCATATCAAATAGGAAAATTGACAGCAGTTGTATGTGCTATATACAAAACTGAAAATGCTCCTAACTTGAATAGAATTTTATTAAAGCTTATGCAGACTGATATTGAAAATACAAATAATGATACTTAACTTTGCAATAGCAGGTTAAAAGTAATATAATAATAAATGTAATGTAAATATTGCTTTTGACTGTGCCGAAAGGAGGAAAAATGAAACAGTCAAAAAGTAAAATAAATATAAATAATACCGCAGCACTTTATTTACGTATAAGCCGTGATGATGGATTAGATGAAAGTTATTCAATACAAAATCAAAGAAAATTATTGCAAAAAGTAGGACGAGAAAAAGGATTTATAAATTTCATTGAGTTCGTTGATGACGGTGTATCAGGAACAAACAAAAATCGTAAAAATTTTAAAAAAATGATAGAACAAGTAGAAAATGGTACAGCAATATTTTCAGCAGTTATAGTAAAAGATGTTACAAGATTTGCAAGGGATTATATAAGAGCAGGACTTTATATTGAGGAAATATTCCCTGAAAATGATATAAGGTTTATCTCTGTTGGCGAAGGTATAGATAGTGCAGAAGGCGAAAATCCTTTTATTGGATTTATGAATATTACTGCTGAATACTATTCAAGAGATATAAGCAAAAAACGTAGATTAACTAACTTTGTAAAAGGTAATGCAGGAGAACCTCTCGCTCTCCCACCTTATGGCTATATAAAAGACCCTAATAATCCTAAAATGTGGATTATTGATGAAGAACCCGCAAAAATTGTACGTAGAATTTATAACGAGTTTTTAGGTGGCAAAGGAACTGAACAAATTGCAGAAGGATTAACTAATGACAATATCTTAACACCTATGAATTATTGGAAAAGTAAAGGATTAAATCGTGGTGGATTAAGAAATACAGAAAATCCTTGCTTTTGGAATTCTTCTACCATTGTAAAAATACTAACTCTACAAGAATATGTTGGAGATGTCATAAACTTTAAGACATATTCAAAATCTTATAAATTAAAGAAAAGATTAAAAAACAAACCTGAAAACATTGCAATATTTAAAGATGTTCACACCCCTATTATAAGTCGTGAGGATTTTGAACGTGTACAAGCAAAACGTGGCAAAACAACAAGAAAACGTAAAACATCAAAAGGAGAAACAAATATATTTTCAGGATTACTTACTTGTGCTGACTGCGGTTCTAATCTAAACTATCATTTTAATCAAAAAAATCACGATATAAAATATTTTAATTGTTCAAGTAATAATAAACGTGGTAGTTGCACACAAACACATTATATACGTGTTGATTTTTTAGAACAAGTTATAATCAAAGAAATTCGTAGATTAACAAAATTTGCTACGCAATATGAAAAAGAATTTGCAGAGGTTATAATGGGTAGTGCTAAAACATCAGTTGAAAAGAATAAACAAAGCAAACAAAAAGAACTTAATTCTTTAATTAAAAGAGATAAAGACTTGGACAATATTTTTAATCGTATGTATGAGGACAATATATCAGGCAAAATAGATGATAAAAGATTTGCAAGAATGTCTAAAACATATACAGAGGAACAAACGGAAATTGCAGAAAAAATCAAAGTATTACGTGAAGAATTAGACAAAGAAGAAGAAAAGAACATCACAGCAGATATGTTTATTGCTACTGTTCACAAATATACAAGAGTGAAAAAATTAACAAGACAAATGTTAAACGAACTTATAGACGAAATTAAAATAAATCACGCTGAAAAATTAGCAAATGGCGAAACAGTACAAATTATAACTATATATTGGAATTGCATAGGAACATTAGAAATTCCTGACTTGCCAAAATTACCTGATGTTAATGTATCAATAAATACAAGAAAAGGCGTAAATGTGAAATACGCCCCTAAATTATTAGCATAAATAAAAAGATGTCTTTATAGAACTATAAAATCCTATAAAAACATCCATACTGGTGCGGATGAGAGGACTTGAACCCCCACCCTTTCGGACTAGATCCTAAGTCTAGCGCGTCTGCCAGTTTCGCCACATCCGCATTTCCTATCGACATTATTTATATTAGCACATTTTGCTCTTTATTGTCAATAGGTATTTTTAATTTTTTTGCTTTTATTTTATTCTAAATTTCCTTAAATATTTTTAAAATTTCCAAATAAAACAGCTTTAAAATGACCCCAAAAATACCTGGACCTTTTGGGGGTGTTTTTTATTTCATTACTTCACTCATTACTTTTGCTAAATATTTCATACTCCCTAAGCATTGTTCCATAGTGTTTCCTGTAGCACCAACTTCAATTATGCATGCTGCTCTTGTTAAATGTTGATTATATCTACTATTTCTTAATATTATTGGTTTAAATAAACCTGGGTACAATTCATTTGCTTTTTCTTGTACCTTTATTGCAAATTTTAGATTTTGATTCCAATTTGGATGTTCTAGCCCTCCTCCATCTGTTCCTATTACAAACATTAATTGAGCAACTTCCTCTTCTCCTATTTTTACTTTTGGACTGTATGAATAATCTCCTATTGCATCACGATGTAGGTCTATTACTACATCTGTATTTGTATTTTGACTTAAAATATCTTTTACTGTAGTTAAAGATCTCCCATATGACCCACTATATGCGGGGTAATCATGATATGTTGTATTATGTAATACTTTATAACCATAGCTATTTAGTTGGTTTGTAAGTTCTGTTCCTACTTTTACTACATTATAATTTAAGTCTGTAGTTCTATATGTTCCTGTTTGTTCATAATTATATTTTTCGGTAGGTGTATAACTTTCACATGTGTGTGTATGAAATATTATTATATTACTGCTGTTTACTGTTATATCTGGGTTTAACATTTCTTGTGTTAAATTATATGAAGTCTCATTTTTTACTTGTACACCGTTATATGAATTGGTAAATTTAGTTGGAACGTTATTTTCTATAATTTGAGTTGAAAGGCCTGTTTGAGCTTGTTCTATTTGTTCATTTTGCACATTTGATTGATCATTATTTTCTTTATTCTTGCTTTCTTCTTTCGGTTTTGTTTGACTTATCATATTTAATTGCATATTTACTATTATATTTAATGGATTTATTTTTTCTCTTTGCTCTTCTTCACTATTATTAGAATTAACTTGTTTTATTGCTGGTATATTATCATCTATACAACTAATTAATTTTTCTTTTTCTATATTGTTAATAATTTTATCTGTTCCTTTAGAAATTGGTATAAAAAATTTGGTTATAAAAAATAGTATTAAAGCTACAGCTACTATTTTTAATATCCATTTTATAACATCTTTTCCTTTTATAACTAACATTCTTTTTCCCCTTGTACAAACCTATTATATATTAGTATATGCTTGTACTTAGGAATTTATGCTAACAGAATTAGATATTTCAATCATATACAAAAAAAGTATATATATTCCAAATAATATATATACTTTTTTTAAATATTGTTATTTAATTTTCTTAATTACTTCTTCTATTTTTAGAGTTTCTTGCTCTCCTGTTTGCATATTTTTTAAAGTAACTGTATTATTTGCTATTTCATCTTCTCCTATTACTATAACATATGGAATATCAAGTTTATCTGCATATTTGAATTTAGCTTTTATTTTTTTGTTTTCTAAATAAACTTCTGCGTTTATATTCTCGTTTCTTAATTCTGTTGCTACTTCTAATGCCTTTGAATTATCTTCTACCATTGAAACTACTAAGACTTTTGCGATTGAATTTTGCTCTTCTTTTAGTGCATTTAGTTCATTTAATTTATAAAATAATCTTGTTAATCCTATAGAGATTCCTACTCCAGGTAATTTTTTATCTGTATAATATTCTGCTAAATTATCATATCTTCCACCTGAACATACACTTCCTAATTCACGATATTCATTTAAAAATGTTTCATAAACTGTTCCTGTGTAATAGTCTAAACCTCTTGCTATTGTTAAGTCTACTTTAAAGTTAGAATCTGGAACACCAAAGGCTTTAACATATTTTACAACTTGTTTTAGTTCTTCTAAACCTTCATTAAATATTTCATTAGTATAATTTAATTTTTCTAATGAATTTATTTTTTCTTCAGTTGTTCCGTCAATTTCAATAAAGTTTATTATAGCATTTATTTGGTTTTCGCTTAATTCTAAATCTTTTAAGCATTCTATAACGTTTTCTTTGCCTATTTTTTCAATTTTATCTATTATACGCATAATATCTACAGATTTTTCTTCTAAATCTAGCTCCTTGAATAGACCAGATAATAATTTACGATTGTTTATGCATATTGTAAAATCTTCAAATCCTAAATCTTTAATTGTACTATATATTACAGCTGGCATTTCAGCATCATTTATTATGCTTAATTCTCCATCACCTATAATATCTATGTCACATTGATAAAATTCACGGAATCTTCCTTTTTGAGGTCTTTCTCCACGATATACTTTCCCTATTTGATATCTTCTAAAAGGAAAGCTTAAATCGTTATAATATTCAGTTACATATTTTGCAAGTGGTACTGTTAAATCGAAACGAAGTGCCAAATCATTGTCTCCTTTTTGGAAACGATAGATTTGTTTTTCTGTTTCTCCTCCAGCTTTTGCTAAAAGTACATCTGACATTTCTATTATTGGTGTATCTATTGGTAAAAAGCCAAATTTTTCATATGATTTTCGTATTTTTTCTTTCATTTTATTAAATAGAATTTGCTCTTTGGGTAGCAGTTCCATAAAGCCTGGCAATGTTCTTGGTTCTATTTTACTCATTTTATTTCCTCCTATTAAAACTAAACTATTAGGGACGGGCCTTTTTAGTTTAGTTATATATTTTCTATTTTTTACCTATTTGATTACTTACTAAACTAAAAAGGCCCGTCCCTAATAGTTTAGCTTTAATCTAATCTTGGTTTTAGTTCTAAGTATATTGGTTCTTCTTCTCTTATTGTTGTCATTCTTCCATGACCTGGATATACTATTGTGTCATCCGGAAGTATTGTTAGTTTTTTGGTTATTGATTCTATTATATCTGGAAAACTGCTTGTTGGCAAGTCTGTTCTTCCCCATGTTCCTTTAAATAATGTATCTCCTGAAAATAATAAAGCTTCTTTTTCGCAGTATAAACATGTTCCTCCTTTTGTGTGCCCTGGTGTATGAATTACTTTAAATTCTAGATTTCCTAAATGGATTATATCTCCTTCATCTACTCTTGAATCTGCTTCTAATTCTATATCTGCCATTCCTATGTAATAAGTTAGGCTTATTTCAGGATTATACAATCCTTCCGCATCGTCTCTATGAATTAATACTTTTCCACCTTTTTTTGCTTTTACTTCTAATATTGCTCCAAAATGGTCTCCATGACAATGTGTTAAATATATATATTTTAACTTGTCTATTCCTAATGTATCTAGCATATCTATAATTTTATCTGCTTCTCCACCCGGATCTATAACCATTGTTTCTCTGCTTTCTTCATCTTCTACTATATAGCAATTTGTTGGCTCTCCTAATGCCGTATTTACTTTTAATCTTTTTAATATCATTTGTTTTTCCTTCTTTTTAAATATATTTGTATTAAATCTGGATCATTTTGATTCTCTGGTAATTTATCAATATCAAAGAATTTCATATTTTTAGACTCATTGTCCCATTTTAATTCTCCTGAATATTTTTTTATGCAATATAAAACTGTATTATTAATTACCACATCTCCATTTGGATAATCATTTCTTCTAGATTCTCCTGAAACTATATCTACTAGTTCTAAATTTTCCTCTTTTACATCTAAATTAGTTTCTTCTTTTATTTCTCTAATAATAGTATCTTGAAATCTTTCTCCTAATTCTTGACAACCACCAGGAAGTCCCCATTTATCTCTATCTGCTCTACTTTGTAATAAAATTTGATTTTTACTATTTAATATAATAGCAGCTGCACCATCTTGTAACAAAACAAATCTGTGCTTTAGTTCTCCCATACATAATCTAGTAAATACGGGATATCCTATAATATTGCTTAATTCAATTATTTCATCAGAAGATAATTTTTCTATTATTTTCTTCAATTCATCATAAGACATATTTCTTTGTTCTTGTAAAGATAAATTTCTAATTTTATTTAGTATTTCTTTATTATTCATGCCTACTATTCTCTTCTTTCTTCTAAAACAAATCAAAAACGAGTAGTACTAGGCATTGAAAGCTGAAAAAACGGAGGCGTACGTTTTGTACGTCGAGTATTTTTCAAGTTTTCAATAACGAAGTAATACGAAGTTTTTCATTTGTTTTACCTATTTTTTACGTTTAACTTCATACACACTATCAACTTTTCTAATTGCCTTTAATACATTATTTAATTGTTCTAAATCTTCTACTTCTATTGTTATATCTGTTATTGCAATCCTTTCTTTATTTGCTCTACAGTTTACCGCAACTAGTTTTGTTTTTGTAGTACTTATTTGAGAAATTATGTCTGCAAGTAATCCGCTTCTATCATTTGCAAATATTTCAATGTCTACATTATATGCCGCTTCTTTTTCTGTGTACCAATATACATCTATCATTCTGCTTTCTTCATCTAAAAATAAATCTTTTAAATTTTTACAGTCTGCTCTATGAACTGATACTCCTCTTCCTCTTGTTATATATCCTACTATATTATCTCCTGGTACAGGATTACAACATTTTGAAAGTTTTACTAAGCAATTATCTATTCCTTTTACCACTACACCAGATTTTGAAGGTTTTGCTGTATTTTTTTCTTTGCTTAATTCTTCTAATTTTTGTTCAACATTTTCTTCTTTATGTACTTTTCTATATTCTTCTAGTATTCTTGCTATTACTTTTCCGGAAGTTATTGCTCCAAATCCTACTGATGCATACATATCTTCTATGGAGTTAAATTTATATCTATTTAATGCTCCTTGTATAAATTCTTGCTTAAATAAATCATCATAACTCATTCCTATACGTTTTATTTCTTTTTCTATTAAGTCTTTTCCTTTTACTATGTTTTCTTCTCTTTGGTTTTTCTTAAACCATGCGTTGATTTTATTTTTTGCTGTAGAACTTTTTATAAATTTAAGCCAGTCTCTACTTGGTCCTTTTGCATTATCTGATGTAATTATTTCTATTATGTCTCCATTATGTAATTTTGTTATTATTGGCATCATTTTACTATTTATTTTACATCCTGTCATATGATGACCTATTTCAGCATGTATGCTATATGCATAATCTATTGGCGTACTACCACTTGGAAGTACTTTTATATCTCCTTTTGGAGTAAATACATATACTTCATCTTCAAATAATTCTGTCTTTAATGTATTTAAAAATTCTTGTGGGTCTTGCATATCTTTTTGCCACTCTAATGTTTCACGAAGCCATGCTAACTTGTCCTCTGAAACTTTTACATTTGCCTTTTTCCCTCTTGCAAAGCTTGCCTCTTTGTAAGCCCAGTGTGCAGCAATTCCGTATTCTGCAATTCTATGCATATCCCAAGTACGAATTTGTACTTCAAATGGTGTTCCTTTTTCTCCAATTAATGTTGTGTGTAATGATTGGTACATGTTTGGTTTTGGAACTGCAATATAGTCTTTAAATCTTCCTGGCATTGGATTATATAGTTCATGCACTACACCTAATGCTGCATAACAATCTTTTACTGAATTTACAATTATACGAAGTGCAAATAAATCATATATTTGGTCTAAAGTGATATTGTCCCTTTTCATTTTTCTATAAATACTATATAAGTGTTTTGCACGTCCTGTAATTTCTGCTTCTATTTTTTGTTTTTTTAGTTCTTGTTTTATTTGTTCTTCTATTTTGTCTATAAATTGTAAACGTTCTTCTCTTTTTCTATCTATTCCTTCTACTATTTCTCTATATTCTTCTGGATATAAATATTTAAAAGATAAATCTTCTAATTCCCATTTTAAAGAATATATACCAAGTCTATTTGCAAGTGGTGCATATAAATCCATTGTTTCTTTTGCATTTGCTATTTGTCTATCTCTTGATAAATATTTTAATGTTCTCATATTATGAAGCCTATCTGAAAGTTTTATCATTATAACACGTATATCTTTTCCCATTGCTAGGAACATTTTTCTGTAATTCTCAACTTGTGCTTCTTCTACAGATTCATAATTTAATTTGCTAAGTTTTGTTACACCATCTACCATTTCTGCAATTTCTATTCCAAACTCATTTATTAAGTCTTGATGTGTAACTTCTGTGTCTTCTACAACATCATGAAGAAGCGCAGCACAAATAGTTGCATCGTCTAATTCCAATTCTGCTAATGTATAAGCAACTTGAATTGGATGAATTATGTATGGCTCTCCTGATTTTCTTAATTGATCACCATGATTTTCTTTTGCATAGTTGTATGCTTTCATTATAAGTTTTATATCTGATTTTTTGTTATTCTTTTTCATTTTATTTACAATATCTTCTATTGTATATTGTACTTTTGCTTCTTGCATTGCATTCACTTCCTTTTATTGACTTTCTTATATAACTTTGATATACTCTTTTATGTAACTCGTTAACATACGTTTTATATAAAGGAGATAGTATATGAAAATTTTCATTATTATTATTTGTTTAATTTTAGCTATGTTGTCAGGTTATTTACTTCATAGCACTATAGCTACTTTAAAAGAAGAAGAATTCATTTTTACTAGATATTTTCTTAACGTTTTACCATCAAATGTAATTAAATGTATCTCTTTGAGCTTAGCATTTTTTGCAATGGCTACATTTCTTTTAATTGTTACTATTTAACTTTATTGTAGACATCTCTCTTTAGAGGTGTCTTTTTTAATATGATTTTCTTAAGTCTTTCAAATTAATTTGTACACTTTCTCTTCCATTAAATCTATTTATTTCAAGTGAACCAACCACATCCACTTTATCTCCAATTTGATATTCTTCTGCTAAATGTCCTAAATTAAATCCTATTGAATCCACAATAAAATGATTATCTTGTAGTGTTAGTTTTATATGTTTACCTTCTGACAAAGTTCTTATCGATTGTATTTTCAAGTTTTTATACATAAATAATGGCATTTTATTTGCTTCACCAAATGGCTCTAACATGTTTAACTCTTCTACTGCTTTTATATTAATATCTTCAAGCGTTATTTCTTCATCAATTTTAATAATAGGTATTATATCACATATATTGCTATTTTGTGCATATTTTTCAAATTCTCCTTTAAATTTTTCAAAATTTTCTTTTTTTAGGCTAACTCCTACTGCCATAGCATGTCCGCCAAATTTTTCTAAATATGTATTACAATTCATTAATGCTTCATGTAAGTCGAACCCTGGAATGCTTCTTCCCGAACCCTTTCCTGTATCTTCTTCAAAACAAATTAATATACTTGGTTTAAAATATAAATCTGTTATTTTCGATGCAACTATTCCTATAACTCCATGATGCCATCCTTCTTTTCCTAAAACTAGTACTTGCTTATTTTCTTGACTTTCTACTTGTTCTACTGCTTGCTTAAAAATCTCTTTTTCTATTTCTTGTCTTTCTTTATTATATTCATTCAATTTTAGAGCAATAGAATATGCCTCTTCCTTGCTTTTTGTCATAAATAATTTTAAAGCTACTTCTGCTTCACCTATTCTTCCACATGCATTTATTCTAGGTGCTAAACCAAATGAAATTGTTGTAGAATCTATCTTTGAATACCCGTGACACTTCTAATAAAGTTTTTAATCCTATATTTTTTGTTACTTCAACTAGTTTTAATCCAAGTTTTGCTATAACTCTATTTTCATCTACTAATGGCACTATATCTGATATTGTACCTATACAAACAATATCTAAATATTTTAAATATTCTTTTTCTTCTAATTCTAATCTTTGAGATATTGCCTGAATTAGTTTAAAGCTAACTCCCACTCCAGCTAATTCTCTAAAAGGATATGTATTATCTTTTCTTTTTGCGTCTACTACTGCTATTGCATTAGGTAAATTTTCTCCTACTTCGTGGTGGTCTGTTACAATAACTTTTAATCCTAAAGAATTTGCATAATCTACTTCTTCTATCCCTGAAATTCCACAATCTACTGTAATTATTAAATTTACACCATCATCTGCTATTTTCTTTATTGCTTCTTTGTTTAGTCCGTATCCCTCATTTAATCTATTTGGTATATAATGTGAAACATTTGCTTTTCTTTCAATTAAAAAGCTTTTTAATACTGTAATACTTGTAATTCCGTCTACATCATAATCTCCATAAATTAATATTTTTTCATTATTATTAATTGCTTCTATTATTCTATTTACAGCCAATTCCATATCTGGCATTAAGTATGGATTATGAAAATCGTGTCTCGTTGGTTTTAAAAATAAATCAATATCTTCTTTTTTTATTAAATTTCTATTAACTAAAATTTTAGCAAGTAAATTGCTTATTCCATATTCATTTTCAATTTTTTCCACATTTTTAATTTTTGCATTATCTAATTCTATACATTCCCATTTTTTATTCATCTTCCTACTTTTTTCCTTTTTTACACTTTTGCACTATTTTATAACATTTTTACTTATTTTTAAAGTCTTTTTTTAAATTTTAAGGACGGGTCCTAAATTTTTAAACCCGTCCCTAAAATTTAAAATTAGATTTTTAATACTCCACCAATTGTTCTATTCATTGCATCTTCTCCCATTTCTTTACTAGATACAATTGATGCTCCACCTGCTATAACTACTATGTCGCCTTCTTGTACATAACCTTTCATTTTTGCTTCTTCTATTCCTGCTGAGATTACATCATTTGGTTTTGTTTTTTCTTTTACTAATATTGGTGTCGTATTCCAAGAAAGTGATAATTGCCTATATGTTTTTTCGTTGCTTGTTAGTGCATATATCGGACAGCTTGGTAAGAAACTTGCTACCATTCTTGGTGTATTTCCTGTTTCTGTATATGCAAATATTGCTTTTGCTTTCATTTCCATTGCTGTTGATGTAACACTATGACTTAAATTAAATTCATAGTTCATATCTGTTAAATCATGCTCTCTTCTGGTAAATCTTTTCCAATATTTTATATTTTGTTCTACTGCAGTTGCTATTTCATTCATTGTCTCTACACATTTTACAGGGTATTTTCCCATTGCACTTTCACCAGATAGCATTATTGCTCCTGTTACGTCAAATATTGCATTTGCAACGTCACTAATTTCTGCTCTTGTAGGATTTGGATTTTCTGTCATAGAGTCTAACATTTGTGTTGCTGTTATTACCATTTTTCCTGCATCATTACACTTTTGAATGAATTTTTTTTGCATAATTGGTACTTCATAATATGGTATCTCTACTCCTAAATCTCCACGTGCTACCATTATTCCATCACTTAATTCTATAATTTCATCTAAATTGTCTATTCCTTCTTGATTTTCTATTTTTGAAATTATTTGTATGTTTTTTCCACCATTTTCATCTAATACTTTTCTTATTGATTTTACATCTTCTGCACTTCTTACAAATGATGCTGCTATAAAGTCAAAATCTGCCATACATCCATCTTTTAAATCTTGAATATCTTTTTCTTTTAATGATGGTAAGTTAACATGTGTTCCTGGTAAATTAATGCTTTTTCTATTTCCAAGCATTCCACCATTTGTTACTTTACATACAACATCTTTTCCTTTTATTTCTATAACTTTTAGCTCTATTTTTCCATCATCTATTAGTATTTGTGTTCCAATTTCTATATCTTTATATAAGTCTTTATATGTTACACTTACTTTTTCATTATTACCAACAATATCTTCATTTACAAGTGTAAATATATCATCTGCTTTTAAATTTACAGGCATTTGTTCTAATACCCCTGTTCTTATCTCTGGACCTTGTGTATCTAGTAATAAAGCAACAGGCATGTTCAATTCTTCTCTTGCTTTTTTAATATTTTCTATATACACCTTTTGATCTTCATAATTTCCATGTGAAAAATTAATTCTTGCAACATTCATTCCTGCTAATATTAATTTTTTTAATGTTTCTACTTCTTTTGTAGCTGGTCCTATTGTACATACTATTTTTGTTTTTCTCATAAACTTTTTTCCTCCTAAAATCTTTTTATATCATTATCATACACATTATATCATTAAAATATTTTTACTTCAATAGTAAATTTTAGGGACATGCTTAAAAAATTAAATTTTTAAGTCCGTCCCTAAAATTTAAAAAGTTTTTTATTTTACTATCCATTTTACTAAATTTAAATTTTCGCTATCTAAAAGCATTTCATGTTTTGGCATAACTCTGAATGTGTAACCATAGTCTCCACCTGTTGTTAATTCTATTTTTGCTTTATATTTATATTCTCTTTCATCTTCATTTTGTTCAACTAATTCCATTGGAATTACAGCTATTTTTTCTACAATTCCATTTTCTCTTATTTTTCCATAATATACTTGTGCTTCTACATTTTCTTTATTAATATTTGTTGGAAGTTTTACTTTGCAAGAAACTTCTATATTGTTTCCTGCGTCTATAGAAATATTATCTAAGTTATTTTCTTCTTCAATTATAATATTATCCCAATTTCTATATAATTCTTCTTTAAAACTATTGTAACTTGCAACCTCTTCTAAACTTTCATAATGTTCATGATATAAATTAGCAAGTGGCATATAAAGCTTATTTGTATAATCTACAAGCATTCTTGCTGTGCTATATCTTCCACCAGTAGATATTATAGAATTCTTCATATACTTCATCCAATCTGCTGATATTCCTTTTTCATCTTTATTATAATATGTTGGTATTATTTTGTTTTCTAATGTTTGGTAAATGCTCTCACTATCACAATTATCTTGTATTTCATAACTTTCATATTCCGCATTTGTTCCTATTGCCCAACCATTTTGTTGATTGTATCCTTCTGCCCACCATCCATCTAATATACTAAAGTTTACAACTCCATTTACAGATGCTTTTTGTCCGCTCGTTCCAGATGCTTCCATTGGACGTCTTGGTGTATTAAGCCATACATCAACTCCGCTAATTAAGTATCTTGATAATTCCATATTATAGTTTTCTAATAAGAATATTTTTCCTTTAAATTGTGGTTTCATTGATATTTCATGTATATATCTTATTAAATCTTGCCCTTCTTTATCTGCTGGATGTGCTTTTCCTGCAATTATTATTTGAACTGGTTTATTAACATCATTTACTATTTGTGTTATTCTTTCTAAATCTCTAAATAATAATGTTGCTCTTTTGTATGTTGCAAATCTTCTTGCAAAACCTATTGTTAGTGCATTTGGATTTAATTTTGAAGTAATTTCATTTATTTCTTCATAACGATAACCGCTTCTTTTTAATCTTTCAGTTATATTTTGTTTTGCAACTTCCATTAATTTTTGTTTTCTTATCATATGTTCATTCCATAATTTTTCATTTGGAATTTCTTCTATTTGTTTCCATGTTTCATTTTGATATATGTGGTCTTGCCAATATGGTATTAAATACTCGTTGTATAATTTTTTTAAGTTTGGAGCAAGCCATGAGCATGTATGTATACCATTTGTTACATATGTAATTGGTGATTCATCTGCTGCTATTTCTGGCCAAACATTATTAAATAACTCTCTAGATACTGCTCCATGAAGTTTGCTAACTCCATTCTTTTTTCCTGCAACTTTTAATGCTAAAATTCCCATATTAAAACCTGCATTTGGACTTGGATCTGGTTCCATTCCCATTGCTAAAAATTCTTCTTTAGATATTCCTAATCTATCCCAATAATCTTTAAAGTATTTTTCTACTAATTCTAGTGGGAATATATCATTTCCTGCTGGAACCGGTGTGTGTGTTGTAAATACAGTTTGAGAAGATACTATATCTCTCGCCATAGCAAAAGATACTTGTTTTTCTTTCATAACATTTTTTATTAATTCTATAATTAAAAATGATGAGTGTCCTTCATTCATATGATATACTGTTGGTTTTAAGCCTAATTCTTTTAATAACCTTACTCCTGCCATACCAAGAACTATTTCTTGAGATATTCTCATTTCTTGGTCTCCACCATATAAAGTTGTTGTTATATTTCTATATTCTTCATTATTTTCTTCTATGTCTGAATCCATTAAATACAAATTAACTCTTCCAACTTCTATTTTCCAAACCTTTAAATATAATCTTCTTTTTGGAAATTTAACATATATTATTAAGTCTTTTCCTTCTGCATCTTTTACAGGTTTTATTGGAAGTGTATTTAAGTCATTTTTTCTGTATTCTGTTTCTTGAGCACCATATCCATTTATTTTTTGATGGAAATATCCGTTTTTATATAATAATCCTATTGCAACTAGAGGTATACCTAAATCGCTTGCTGATTTTAAGTGATCTCCTGATAAAATTCCTAGTCCTCCAGAATATATAGACAATATTTGATCTAATCCATATTCTGCTGAAAAATATGCTATTAGGTCTTCTTTATTTTCTGGATAATTTCTAGAAAACCATGTAGATTTACTATTTATATATTCTTCAAAATTTTCTGCTACTTTATCATATTCTTTTAAAAATTCTGTATTTTCTGAAGCTTGTTCTAATTTTTCTTGTGATACTTGTCTTAGGAATTTAACAGGATTTTTTCCTACTGTTTCCCATAAATCCCTATCTATTTTTTTAAATAATCTTAAATATTCTGTATTCCAAGACCACCATAAATTATTAGATATTTTTTCTAATTTGTTAATTCTTTTTGGTAGTTGAGGATTAACAGTTATCTTATTAAATACATACATTTTATTTATTTTTCCTCCTTTGTAAATTACGAACTTTATCTTTTAGTTTTTCCTTTTTTATTATCTATTAACTTTATTTATTTGTCAAACGTTTTTAATCATTTTATAAAATTTCTTTTCGACTATATTCTTCTGGTTTTAGTCCAACTCTACTTCTCATATAATCTAATAATAACACAAACCCAGCCGTAAATATACAGCCTATTATAATTAGTGTATATGCTGTTGGTATAATTTCTAATATATAAGATGCTCCAAAAACAAGTATTGATGCAATTGCATTCTCTATAATATTATTTGCTGTTGAAATTTTTACTCTTTTTTCACTATTTGTAAAATTATTAAAATATTGTTTTATTAAAGTATAATAAGGTCCTTTCATGATATATTGTACAGCAGATAACGCCAAAATTAATACTATTAATACATTTGTATTAAAATTACTTAACAATGTAACTCCCATTAGTAAGCAAGAAATTGCCATTGGTAATGATAGAAAAGTTAGAGTTTTATTTCTATATTTTTTATGAATTTTACCTTGATTTTTTGTAGCTATTCCTGTAACTATTCCAAGTGCTGCAAATATAATTCCAAAGTATTGCTCAGGCATTCCTATTTCTATTAAAACTGTATTTCTTAAATTTTGTAAAATTTTTAATAATGCTATAAAAATAGCATTAAATAGTAATAAGCATTTTAATCTTTTTGATTTTAATATATTTCTAAATGAGTTTCTTATATTTTTGATTTCTTCTTTTATTTGCATTCTTCCTTTTTCTTTTTGTAATTCTTCAAATTTTGTAGACATTACAAATGAAAATAATAATATAATAAAGCATATTAACATTGGTATATATGGATTTATTACAAATAAAAATCCTGATAATATAGATGAAATTGCATCTATGTAATAATATCTAGACGTTGCTTTTCCATCAATTTTAGCAAATTGTATTCCTCTTTTTTCTCCATGTTCTAATGAATCATATAACATATCACTTTCACATGTAGCTTTGGTTACATATGAAAATGCACATAGTAATTGTGATAACAACAGCATAGCAAAACTTTTAGAAAACATTATTATTAAAATATGTATTGTCAAAATAAAATTTGCTATTATTAGGCTTCTTCTTTTTCCTACTTTTTGTATAATTAATGTAGATGGTATTTGAGTTAAAAATTTAAACAAAATATAGAACGCATCAAATTGCAAGACTTGCGCAGGTGTAATTTTCTTTTCTATTGTTAGGAATAAATATATTATTGCATAATAAAATAATAGATCCCATGAAAAAATTTTATATATCTTATATATCTTTATATTGTTTTTTTTCTTTTCTTGTAATTTTATTTCTTCTTTTGTAATTTCTTTTGTTTCTTGTAATGTTTCCATTATTTTCTCCTATTTTATTTTTTTGTATTATACCAAATCTCTTTTTTTAGTGCAACTTTTTTTCATTATATTCCCTACATTTTTGTTCTAACAATT
>ULTB01024704.1_pt1 | contig 22876 bp, 18 predicted proteins | sample 1957251 | NCBI WGS metagenome assembly ULTB01 (sample SAMEA4835724, study PRJEB28245) | human gut metagenome | biome: gut microbiome; material: fecal sample | place: Denmark | collected 2008
CGCATCTAACTAACTTACACAGTTTAGATTACACTCTCGGTGGTGGCTTTGCCTCCGGGGCACAGATTTACCAATACTTTATTAATTATGGACTTTGGTGTTTATTGCTTCCACTAGTAACCCAGGGTCTCTATGCCTTCTTTTTCTGGTATGGGATGCGTTATTCGTATCGGCATAAGGTCTATGACTATCGGGCCGTAAGTAATTCTATGTATGGTAAGTTTAAACCCCTTATGTCCAATCTTTATGAACTGTGTTACTTGATTATGATTGGTACAGCCAGTGCTGCAGCTTTTGCGACCGGTGGTTCGACTTTAAATACTTTACTGGGAATTCCTTACTGGTTGTGTACTTTTTTTGTGGCAGCTTTCATTTTTGTGATTGCTCTTTTTGGAACAAAACTGGTACGAAAAGCTGCTTCTACATTAAGTGTCTGTATTTTAGTTGGTTTATTATTGGTACTACTTCCAAATATCCTGGTGCAATTTCCAACCATCATTTACAATATCTCTTTGATGGCAGGTGGACGGGTTTCGGTTTTAGCCAGCAAGACGCCAAGTTTTCTAGGGGCCTTATGGATGGCTATCTTGTATTTCTTTTTCCAATTGCCTTCGGTATCGGTTATGTACCAACATATGGAAGATGTTCGTTCTGTCAAAGAAATCAATCGTGCAGCCATTCTAATTTTTGTTTGTAACTTCTTTGCGATGGAATTATCAATTTTCGGATTATTAGCTGTTGCCTTTGTGCCAGCACTAAAAGATGCTTCTGTGCCAATGTTGGTTATGGTACAAAATGGGGTTGGTTCCTTGCTTCTAACGCCAATTATTTCTATTTTGATTATCTTGGGTTCGATTTCGACAGCTGTAAATATGATTTCCGGCATCGTTACCCGCTGTGTAAATCAAATGGAACATGGTAAAAAAGTTTCCGAAGATACACATTTAGTACACAATGCGATCTTTACCTTACTTTTTACTTTCATCGCTTTTGCGATTGCTCAATTTGGCTTGATGGCCGTAGTTGTGAAAGGGTATGCATACCTAGGCTATGCAGGTTTAATTACCTTGTTCATTCCAATGCTGGTACGTTTGATTCGTTATCGCTGCAAGGATATTTAATCGAGGCTGTTTATTCAGCCTTTTTTCTTTTGTGCTCGTTTGTATCTGGCTGTTATTTCGTGTATAATTATTTTTGGCTTAGATTAGGAGGAATAGTATGGAACCATACTTATACATCTCTTTATCTGGGATTGCAGGACTTGTCGTTGGAATGGGCGGAATGATTGCTTATTCTAAAGCAGGTTTAAATAAGAATCAGCAAAATGCAGAACGAATTTTAAAAGATGCAGAAAATGAAGCACAAGCGCGTATTAAACAAGCTGTGCTAGATGGTAAAACGCAAGCTCATGATTTGCGTGTTGAAGCTGAAAAGGAAATTAAAGATCGTAGACAAGAAGCGACAAACTTGGAAAATAAGTTATTACGTCGCGAAGACAATTTGAATTTTCGAGAGGAAGCTTTAGGCCAAAAAGAACATCATATTGATGAAAAAATGCAGAAAGTAACTGATAAGTTGGCATCTCTAGATGAAAAAGAGAAAGTTTTACAAGAACAAATTGACAAACAAATTGACGTATTAGAAGGCGTGGCAAAGATGTCCAGCCAAGATGCAAAAAAAGAATTATTTGCCAAAGTTGAAAAGAAAATGCAACGTGAAACGGTTGCTTACATCAAAGATAAGGAAGATGAAGCAAAAGAAACCGCAACGCGTAAATCGCAAGAAATCATTGCCTTATCCATTGAAAGAATGGCTCAAATGGAAACCCAAGAACGTACGGTTAGTGTCGTAAGTTTACCTGGGGAAGAGATGAAGGGTCGTATTATCGGTCGTGAAGGACGGAATATCCGTGCCTTTGAACAAATGACTGGTGTTGAATTAAATATCGATGACACCCCAGATGTCATTACGATTACATGTTTTAACCCCGTTCGTCGAGAAGTGGCTCGTCTTGCTTTGGAACATTTGATTCGTGATGGTCGTATTCAACCAGGTCGTATTGAAGATGTGGTTAAAAAGTACCAAAAAGAAGTGAATCAAGAAATTATTAAAGCTGGAGAAGAAGCCGTTTATAAATTAGGCATCGGACGTATTGATCGCGAAATCATTAAACAAATCGGTGTATTACGTTACCGTTATTCGTATGGTCAAAATGCCTTACAACATTCTATGGAAGTAGCTTATTTAGCTGGTTCTATGGCTGCTGAACTTGGCTTGAACCAACAAATTGCTAAACGTGCAGGCTTGTTACACGATATTGGTAAAGCGTTAAATGTTGAAGAACACGATGGTTCTCATGTGGAATTAGGTTATAAATTCTGTAAGAAACATGGGGAAAAAGACATTGTTTTAAATGCCATTCAATCGCATCATGGCGATGTAGAACCTAAGTACTTAACGAGTCATCTGGTTATTGCCGCTGATACAATCAGTGCAGCTCGTCCTGGAGCTCGTAAAGAAAGTGCCCAAGCTTATATTGATCGCTTAGAAAACTTGGAAAAGATTGCCAAAGAACATGGTGGCGTTAAGAACGCATTTGCGATTCAAGCTGGACGTGAAATTCGTATTATGGTCAATCCAGAAGATGTGGATGATTTGAGCTGTGTTCAATTAGCTCGTGATATTCGTGATGAAATTGAAGAGCAATTGACATATCCTGGTCAAATCAAAGTCAATGTCATTCGTGAAATTCGCGCGCAAGAATTAGCTAAATAGTTCGTAAAATTTGTAAAAGGCATAATGGATGTTATGTAAGTTTCGACTTACTATTTTAACTTGAAACCTTCTTGAATTCTAATATACTAATAGGTAGTTAAAGTTAGAAACAAAAGGAGGACATTGTTATGGCTGTAACTATTGATAAAGATGCTTGCATCGGATGTGCTGCATGTGTTGGAGGTTGCCCAGTTGGAGCTCTTTCAATGGATGGAGACGGTAAATCTGAATGTGATGCTGGAAGTTGTATTGATTGTGGATCATGTGTAGGTACATGTCCAGTTGGTGCAATTACTCAATAATTTATCTTTAGGGAGTCAGGTAAAAGCTTGACTCCTTATTTTTTTTTGAAAGGATATACTATGAAAATAAAAGCAGATTGGATTTTGCCTGATTTAAAACAAGCGCAAAAACGTACCAAAAAAGAAGTAGAAAGAATTGATCATTTTGAAATTCCGGAAAATGCGCGTTTTATTGGACAAGGGAAGAAGTATTATATTTCTACCTTTGGTTGTCAGGCCAATGAACGTGATTCCGAAACGCTAGCTGGTATTTTGGATATGATGGAATTTGTCCCATGCGATGATCCCAGCCAGGCCGATCTTGTTTTAATTAATACCTGTGCAGTTCGTCAAAATGCGGAAGAAAAGGTGTTAGGCGAAGTAGGAAATTTAAAACGTTTCTATCGCGATAATAAAGATTTTGTCATTGGTATTTGTGGCTGTATGGCCCAAGAAGAAGCTTTGGTACAAAAGATCATCACGACTTATCCTCAAGTTCGCTTGATGTTTGGAACCCATAATATTCAAGATCTTCCAAATATGTTGTATCGCGTAATGTTCCAACATGAACGATTGATTCAAGTTTACTCTAAAGAAGGGGAAGTCTATGAAAACCTCCCCGTACATCGCTTTGGTAACTATAAAGCCTGGGTCAATATCATGTATGGATGTGATAAGTTCTGTACTTATTGCATTGTTCCTTATACTAGAGGAAAAGAACGCTCCAGAACCATGGATCAAGTCTTAAAAGAAGTGCAGGAATTAAAAGATGAAGGCTATCAAGAAATTACTTTATTGGGGCAAAATGTAAATGCGTATGGAAAAGATCTTCATACCGATTATGATTTTGCGACCTTGTTAGAAGAAACCGCAAAAATCGGTATTCCTCGGATTCGTTTTACAACGAGTCATCCATGGGATTTTTCGGATGCGATGATTGACATTATCGCAAAATACGATAACATCATGCCATTTGTTCATCTTCCCATGCAGTCCGGGGACAGCGATGTATTAAAGCGAATGGGACGTCGTTATACGGCAGAATCTTATAAGGAACTCTTCGATAAGATTTCCAGTCGCATACCGAATGTTGCTATTAGTACCGATATTATTGTAGGTTTCCCAAATGAAACGGATGAACAATTCCAACATACTTTAGATATGGTGAAGTATTGTAAATTTGATAATGCGTTTACCTTTATCTATTCACCTCGTGAAGGAACGCCTGCAGCACGTATGGAAGATTCTATCTCAAAAGAGACGAAGTCCAAACGTTTAGCCATCTTAAATAAGACATGGAATGATTTTGCCTTAGAAAAGAATCAAGCTTATGTCGGCCGTACCGTAAAAGTTTTAGTGGATGGACCAAGCAAAAAGAATGAAAACGTCTATACAGGCTATACCGACACCAATAAAATTGTAAACTTTACGGGAGAAAATATTGCGGTAGGTCAAATTGTCGATGTGAAGATCGAATGTGCCAAAACCTTCTCTTTAGATGGAAAAGCAGTGTGATATAATAAAAACAAAAAATAGAAAGAACGGAGGACTTATGCCAAATACTTCCCGTAAACCAGTTTTAAAGAAAGAAAAAATTCGTATTTTTACACTTGGTGGGCAAGATGAAGATGGAAAAAATATGATCTGTGTCGAAATTGACCAGGAAATTTATATCATTGAAGCTGGAATTAAATTCCCAGATCCGAAAGATTCTTTGGGTATTGAATTTATCATTCAAGATTTCACATATTTAGAAGAAAATAAAGATCGTGTCGTTGGGGTATTTATCACTCATGGACACGATGATGTAATGAGTGCCTTACCTTATTTATTAAATGTAGTTCCAACTACCGTTTATACTTCACCATTGGCGGCAAAAGAAATTCAAAAGAAGATTCGCCGGATGAAGATTAAAAATTGTCGTGTTACTACGGTAAAACGCCAAGAAACACGTAAAGTTGGTTCGCATAAAGTGGTTTTCTATCCGATTACGCATGCGTATCCTGGAACGTTTGGATTGGCCATTTCAACCAAACAAGGATACATTGTCTATTCGGGTGAATTTATTGAAGACTATGATGACTTAGATCTTGCGTATCGTGGCGACTTAGCTACTTTATCCAAACTTGGTACCGAAGGGGTCTTCTTGTTGATGCAAGAAAGTAAAGGAGCTGATCGTTCTGGTCATACTTCACCCAATCATCGTTTAGCTCCGCATTTTGCGGAAGTACTGCAACACAATGAAAAGAAACGTATCTTTGTCAGTGTTTATCTGCAAAGTGTCTATCGGCTTCAGGAAATCATTGAGACTTGTATTGCTTTTAATCGCAAGATGTTATTCTATACCCCAGAATCCAAACGTTTGTTGCAATCGTTAACAAACATTGGTTACGAGGTAGATGAAAAATATATTCTTGATGAAAAACACTTTGATAATAAGATGAAAAATGTAGTTGTGATCATTTCGCAACAAGGACCATCTTTATTTAAAACCATCAACAATATTGCCAATAATGAAGTCGATCATATTGATTTTACCCACGATGACATTATCTGTATTGCCAGTCCGGTTGTACCTGGTGCGGAAAAAGACTATAGCTCTATGGAGAATGATATCTGTAAAGAAGGCGGGGAAATTGTTAACCTTGCTTCGAAAATTGTCAGCATGCATCCTTCCATTGAAGATTTAAAGATGATGTTATTCATGCTTCGTCCAAAATACTATATTCCGGTCAAAGGACAATATCGTTTATTGTATGCGAATGCCAAATTGGCAACCGATATGGGATATAATCCGAATCACATTCTTATTTTGGATAATGGCCAGGTGGCACAATTTGAAAATGGTAAGTTAGTGAGTTGCCGTCAGGAATTTGAATTAAAAGATACCCTGATTGACGGAAAAGAAAACTGGGATATGGCCGGTGTGGTTTTAAAGGATCGTGAGATTCTTTCTACTGATGGTGTTCTGATCTTAGCGATTGGAATTGATGCCAAAACTAAGAAAGTTATCAATGGACCCGATGTGCAAACCCGTGGTTTGATCTATTTAAAAGATGCCGATTATATTACCAAAGATGTCGCAAAAATCATGGAAGATACCATTGAAGAAGACGTTAGCAAGAAAAACTATGACAACATGGAAACGCGCGGTCGGATCCGCGATAAAGTCAGTCGCTATCTGTATAAACAAACCGCAAAACGACCAATGATTTTACCGGTCATTATGGAAATTAATCGTAAAAAAGCTTAGAAAGTGGTGATTTTATGGCAGCTGCCAAACGTAAAAAGAAAAGTACGAAACGTAAAACCACCAAAAAGAAAACAACTACACAGACACAATCGAATTTAGTTCGAGTGTGTCTGTTACTTTTTGGCATTGCATTATCTATTATCACAATTATGCAACTTGGCATTGTAGGTGAACTTCTCTATGGATTCGTAAACTATCTATTTGGAGTTTTGACGATTCCTTTATTGATTCTAGCCATGGCCTTCAGCATTGTATCTTTAGTGAAACGCGATGGTCTTAAAATTCCTGCTCGCTATAGTGTCGGTGTTGGCTTATTGTTAGTTGCCTGGTTATTGTTTGAATCTATTGGAGAGTTTAAATATGCACCGGAGATTTCTAAATTTGGCAATTTCATAAAAACATTGAGCAACTTTAGCGATATTGTGATTCATGGCAGGGCAACGCCAGCTGGTTTATTGGGCGCTTTACTCTATTGTGTATTTGTTTCACTTTTTGATGTTATCGGCTCATATGTCTTTGTCTTCTTGTTTGTATTAATTGGTTTGCTATTGATCAGCTATGATGTTTTATTGGATGCTTTGCGGAATCGAAAAGCAAAACCAAAGGCAAAAGAAGTCAAAAAAGTGGTTAAGAAAAAAACGAAAAAAGAAGTGGAAATGGATGATCTATTGCTCGATATGGATCAAGCCGAAGAAATCAATCCTTTTCAAGAAGTTCATGTTCCAGAACCCATTGATTCCAGTCAAGATGAACCAGTTGTAAAAAAGCCTAAGAAAAAGGTGGTAAAGGAAAAGAAAAAGGAACCGGCTCCAGTTTATATGCCATTTAAAGAAGAAGTGTATAAAGACTATAAATTACCTTCTTTATCGGTTCTTGATCCAGTTGAAAAGAAGTCGAAGAACAGTGTAAATGCCACGGCTGCAAAAGAGCAAGGACGCAAGTTGATTGAAATTCTAAATGAATTTGGTGTGGAAGCGCAACTTGTTAAGATTCATATTGGACCAAGTGTCACAAAGTTTGAAATCAAACCAGAACTTGGGGTTCGGGTGAATAAGATTTCGAATCTTCAATACGATATTAAAATGGGCTTAGCTGCTACCGATATTCGTATCGAAGCACCGATTCCAGGCAAAAATGCCGTTGGTATTGAAATTCCCAATGTGGAAAACAGCATGGTGCAAATGAAAGATTTAATGCGTTCGATTCCTAGTAGTGATGCCAATAAAAAGCTTTTATTCTGCTTGGGAAAAGATTTGATGGGAACCAATGTTTATGGGGTTTTAAATAAAATGCCCCATCTATTGATTGCCGGAGCAACGGGCTCTGGTAAATCGGTTTGTGTCAATTCGATCATTTGTTCGCTTTTAATGCGTACGCGACCAGATGAAGTGAAGTTGATCTTAATTGATCCAAAAAAAGTGGAATTCACGCCTTATAAAAATGTGCCGCATTTGATTGCACCAGTCATTACCGATGGGGATATGGCCAACAAGGCTTTAAAAGTTGTCGTCAGCATGATGGATCATCGCTATGACTTGTTTGGAGAACTTGGGGTGCGAAATATTACGGCTTACAATAAGTATATTCAATCGCATCCCGATGAAAATTTAAAACCGTTGCCAAGTCTAGTCGTTATTATTGATGAGTTAGCTGACTTAATGCTTGTAGCCGCAAAAGAAGTAGAAGCCAGTATTCAACGTATTACCCAATTGGCACGTGCGGCTGGTATCCATTTGATTGTCGCAACCCAAAGACCAAGTGTTGATGTCATTACGGGTGTCATTAAAGCTAATATTCCAAGCCGAATTGCCTTTGCGGTTTCGCAAGCGGTTGATTCACGTACGATTTTAGACCAAGCGGGGGCAGAGCGTTTACTAGGTAATGGAGACATGCTCTATTTACCTAATGGCAAGACCAGTCCGGATCGTATTCAAGGTGTCTTTATTAAAGATGAGGAAGTGAATCGAATTTGTGACTATGTGAAAGAACAGGCCAAACCACAATACGATGATGCTTTTATTCAATTAAGAGAAATTGCTTCGCAAGGGGGCCAGGTCCAAGAGATTTCCAGTGATCCACTCTATGAAGATGTGAAACATTTTGTGATTCAATCACGGAAAGCCAGTACTTCTTTAATTCAGCGAAGATTCTCAGTAGGTTATTCACGTGCGGCGCGTTTAATCGATTGTTTAGAGTTGGAAGGCATTATTGGTCCAAGTCAGGGAAGCAAGCCACGTGAGATTCTTGTGCAAAATACTTTGGAAGACCAAGACCAAGACGTATAATACAGTTGAGGTGGTCCTATGAATGTATTTTTAAAAGCGAAAAGTCATAATGCGGATGGGTTTTCGAATATTGTTGCGTTAGGAGATTTTGTCTTTGTGTCTGGACAACTCGGACAAGGAAAGACATTTGATGAACAATGTCGTTCGGTATTTGAAAAGATGGAAGATTTGTTGGCATGTTATAATTTGGCTTGTCGGCATATTGTAAAGATGACTGTTTACTTATCGAATTTGGATAATAAAGGAAAGTTTCTTGATATGTTTAAAGAAAGGTTTGAAGCACCTTATCCAGTATATTCGATTGTGGAAGTGAATCACCTTGATGAAGATGCATTAGTGATGTTTGATGCGTGTGCCATCGATACTTTGCGTTATGAAAAGAATTTAAAAGAGTCTTCCTGTCAAGGATGCAAGGGATGTTAGAACCGTTGCACATATTGACCGATGGATTGAAGAATATGTTTAATTCGTTTTGAATTAGCACAATGTAAAGCTGTATGATCTAGAAAAAAGATGGTACAGCTTTTTTTTCGATAGTTGACATAATCAATCGAGTAGTAGTTGATCCAAATGCATTCAGGATCAGCAACGGCTTTGGTGGGGAAATAAATCAAACTGGAATGAATACGAATGGGAATGAATTTAGACTGATGCATGATGTACTTGTAGGCATCTTTGCGGCCTTGCAGACTCGATCCATTTTCCAAACACAATTGATTGAGATAACTGGGAATGTTGCTGGCTTTCACAAAATCGGATTGATCTTCTTGGACTTTGCATACCGAGCTGCTGGCATAGTCATAGTAAATAAAATTGTTCATAAAAAAACACCTCCATTTGCATTCTAACAAACAGAAGTGTCAAAGTTCTTACAACCACTTAATCGTATTTTCATTTCCGTCACGAATTTTTTGGATATTGGAATGGTGGCGATTGATGACTAATAAGGTCATACACCAGCTGGCAATCAAGATAAAACATTGATTCACATCCATGATTTGACTGGTTCCAGTAATATATAAGCTGGATGTAATTAAGGCGGTAATACTTGCCAATGAAACAAACTTAAATAAATACAGGATAATCAAAAACATGATCAACGGTAAAATGAAATAAAAGGGCGAGCGGAAGATAAAGATAGAAATAGCTAAGAGAAAACCATAGGTACTAGCTACACCTTTTCCGCCTTTAAAGTGCGCAAACACTGGCCAACAATGACCAACCACACAGATAAGTCCTGTCCATGTCGCAATGGCACTTCCACTTACGAGCTGGGCAATTCCAACGGCTAAGACAACTTTTAAAGCATCAAAGACAATGACCAAGGCGCCGACTTTTTTGCCTAAGACGCGACCGGCATTGGTTCCTCCTAGATTACCTGAACCATATTTTCTTACATCGGTATGATAAAAGACTTTTCCTATGACTAGGGCAAAAGGAATCGATCCTAATAGATAGCCAAGGACAAGACAGACGATATTTGTAACCATATATTCACCTCGCAACCATTTTAACATAAAAGTAGTTAAGTGTAGTTGCCAGTGCGGAAAAATTTGAGAAATGTGCTTTTTTCCCGTATAATTTTAGCTTGGATGAAAGGGTGATGACATGCCAAATAATGCATACAATGAACAAAGTATTGTGATTTTAGAAGGCTTGGATGCGGTCAGAAAAAGACCCGGAATGTATATTGGGTCAACCGATTCAAAAGGTCTTCATTATTTAGTATGGGAAATATTAGACAATGCGATTGATGAAGCATTGAATGGATACGGAAATGAAATCCATATTACCTTAAATAAAGATCAAAGTGTAACCATTGAAGATCATGGCCGTGGAATGCCAGTTGGTAAACACGCCAGTGGGGTTTCTACTTTACAAGTTATATTTACTGTTTTACATGCAGGAGGAAAGTTTACCAGCCAAGGTGGCTATCGGAATGCAGGTGGTCTACATGGCGTTGGTGCCAGTGTTGTAAACGCCTTAAGCCAATGGTGTAAGGTTACTGTCTATGACGGAAAAGATGTCTGGTCGATGACCTTTGAGCATGGAGATAAGAAAATCAGTCCTTTAAAACATGAAGGAAAAACCAACCGAACCGGAAGTACGGTTACGTTCTTACCGGATTTTTCCTTGTTTAAAGCGGATCGTTTTTCTTTTTCCAAGATTTGTGAAAGAGCCCAAGAAGATGCGTTCTTACTAAATGGTTTAAAAATCGTGGTTACTGATGAGCGCAAAGAAAAGCGTCAAGAAGTGTATCAATACGAAAAAGGTCTACAGGCCTTTATTGAAGAAATCAACAAAGACCGTACAGCTATGCATGATCCGGTGAACTTTGATGGAGTTTCCAATGATATTCGAGTAGAAGGTTCTTTTCAATATACCGATCAATACCAGGAAAATATCTTTTCTTTTACCAACATGGTACGAACGCACGATGGAGGTTCGCATGAAACGGGTGCGAAACAAGCTTTTACGAAAGTCTTTAACGAATATGCTCGTAAAAATGGTTTCTTAAAAGAAAAAGATAAGGGTTTTGATGGTTCAGATGTCCGAGAAGGTTTGACCTTGATTATCAACTTAACGATTCCAGAAGATTATCTACAATTTGAAGGCCAAACCAAAGAAAAACTGGGAACACCTGAAGCCCGTCAGGCTACGGATACGGTTGTCAGTGAAAATTTACGGTATTTTCTAGAAGAGAATAAAGAAGTGGCGGATGCTTTGGTTCGCAAAATTATCTCCGCTGCCAATGCCCGTCAGGCTGCACGTAAAGCCCGTTTGGATGCCCGCAAAGGCAAAGGGAAACAACGTACTGAACGAATCTTGTCGGGAAAACTAGCTAGTGCCCAATCGAAGGATGCTAGAAGAAAAGAATTGTATCTCGTCGAAGGGGATTCTGCTGGTGGTTCGGCAAAACAAGGTCGTGACTCAAAATACCAGGCGATTTTGCCACTCAGAGGAAAGGTCTTAAATACCGAAAAGGCAAAATTGGATGCCGTAGAAAAAAATGAAGAGTTAAATACAATTATTCATTGTCTGGGAGCTGGGGTAGGAAAAGAATTTTCAGCAGAAGATTCCAACTATCATAAAGTCATTATTATGACCGATGCCGATGATGATGGGGCACATATTCAAAACTTATTGTTGACGTTCTTTTGGCGCTATATGCGAGATTTGATTTATAAGGGCATGCTTTATATTGCCTTACCACCTTTATATCGAATTGCCAAAGGAAAAGAAGAATACTATTTATACAGCGATGATGAACTGGATCAAAAGCGAAAAGAATTAAAGAGTGGCTATACGCTTACCCGTTATAAAGGGTTGGGTGAGATGAACGCCAATCAATTATGGGATACGACAATGAATCCAGAAACCCGAACGCTGCTTTGTGTATCCATTGATAATGCCGCTTTAGCCGAACGTCGTGTGTCCGAATTTATGGGAGATCGGGCTGACCTCCGTCGTGCCTGGATTGAAGATAATGTAGAGTTTACTCTGGAAGATGATTATGTACAGGAGGTGGATTAATGGCAAAGAAACAAACGATAGAAGAACATATCCTGCACGATAATTTAGAAGATATCATGTCGGATCGCTTTGCGCGTTATTCCAAGTATATTATTCAAGAGCGTGCACTTCCTGATGCCAGAGATGGTTTGAAGCCCGTACAAAGACGTATTTTATATGCGATGTATGAGGATGGAAATACCTTCAATAAACCGTATCGAAAATCGGCTAAAACCGTAGGTAATGTAATTGGTAACTATCACCCTCATGGGGATAGTTCGGTCTATGAAGCCATGGTGCGTTTATCGCAAAACTGGAAAATTACCAATCCTTTAGTGGATATGCAAGGAAACAATGGATCTATTGATGATGACCCAGCTGCTGCCATGCGTTATACCGAAGCGCGTTTAAGCGAAATTTCGAGTTATTTATTAGAGGATATTGATAAGGATACCGTAGAGTGGGCACCAAACTTTTCTGATGAAAAGTTAGAACCAACGGTTTTACCGGCTCGCTATCCTAATTTATTAACTAATGGAATTACCGGAATTGCTTCCGGGTATGCGACCAATATTCCACCCCATAATCTCAATGAAGTCGTGGATGCCTGTATTTATCGAATTCAACATGCCAATTGTACTTTAGAAGAATTGATGCAATTTGTGAAAGGTCCGGATTTTCCTACCGGTGGTATTGTCATGGGTCTGGATGGTATTAAACAAGCTTTTCAAACCGGTCGCGGCAAGGTAATGGTGCGTTCGAAAGTTCGGATTGAACAAACGCGTACCATTCAACAGATTGTGATTTATGAGATTCCTTATGATGTTGTGAAATCACAGATGGTTAAGAAAATCGATGAAATTCGTTTGAATAAAAAAATTGATGGCCTCTTAGATGTTCGTGATGAAAGTGATCGTACCGGATTGCGCGTTGTGATCGATGTTAAAAAGGACATTGATACCGAACAAATATTGAATTATTTGTATAAGAATACCGACTTACAAGTTTCTTATAACTACAACATGATTGCCATTGTGGATAAAGCCCCTGTGCAGATGTCACTGGCAGATTCTTTGGATGCCTTTATTAAACACCGGGAAGATGTTGTATTAAAGCGCAGTAAGTTTGATTATGAACAAAAATCAAAACGTGCGCATATTGTCGATGGCTTGATTCGTGCGGTTTCGATTATGGATGAAATCATTCATTTGATTCGTCAATCTAAAAATAAAGCCGATGCGAAAAAGAATTTGATTGAGCGTTTTGACTTTTCCGAACAACAAGCCGAAGCCATTGTGACAATGCGTTTATATCGTTTAACGAATACGGATGTAAAAGAATTGAAGCAGGAACAAAGCTTGTTGAAAAAAGAGATGAAACGTCTGCATGCGATTTTAACGGATGTGAATACTTTACATCAAGTCTTGATTGAAGAATTAGAAGAAATCAATGCGAAGATTCATACGCCACGTTTGTCAGAAATTCAGGCAAAAGTGCAAGAAATCGTTATCGATAAGCGTGCGATGGTAGCGGATGAAATGGTTATGGTTCCCATTACGCGTGATGGCTATATTAAAAAAGTATCCATGCGTAGCTACAATGCTTCTAATACCGATCCAACGGGTATGAAGGATTCGGATTCAGTATTGGCGTATGGTTCTTGTAGTACTTTGGATACTTTGTTGTTCTTTACCAATCGAGGTACATATGGATATCTTCCGGTTTATGAAATCGAAGAAGGTAAGTGGAAAGATCTAGGCTCTCATTTAGGTAACTACATCAAGATGGATTCGAATGAAAAAATCATTCAAGCTTATTTCTTACGTTCTTTTAATCCAAATGTACAGGTCATTATGGCAAGTCAATTTGGCATGATTAAACGTTCTCGTCTCAGTGATTTTGAAGTCAGCCGCAACAATAAGTCGATGGTTTGTATGAAGATTGGTTCTATGGATCAAGTTGTGAGTGTTACTTTGTCGTATTCACCAGAAGATAGTATTGCGGTAGTCAGCCAACAAGGCTATGCCTTACAATATAGTGCGCAAGAAGTTGCGATGATGACTTTACGTACGAAAGGGGTAAAGGCTATGAATCTGGGAAAAGAGGATTGCATTGCGGATGTGACAATTCTTCAAGCCGATAAACAAGTTCTCTTAGTTGGGGATAAGGCGCAGATGAAACGGTTGAAAGTTGAAGAAATTGCCCAATTAAAGCGTCCAGCTAAAGGAAATCGTTTGTATAAGTGGGTAAAATCCAATCCGGTATATGTAAAATCTATTTATGCGGTTGAAGCAAATCAAGGCTTTGATTTAATGAGTGAAGATCCAATACATTTTGAAGCCAAAGATATTTCTTTAATGAATGCTTCGGCTACATTCTCAACACCATTTGGAAAGCTGAATGAGTTCACGATTCAAAGTCCATTAACGCATATTCAAGAAGGTTCTTGGCCCGAAGAAGAACAAGAAGCCTATAAACAAGGAACCTTATTTGAATGATTTTCACACATTATCACATAGTTCTTTAAATAGTTGATAAAGCCAAAAAAAGATAGTAAAATAATCAAGTAGATAGCGAGGATGAGTTTTTTATGTCGGGATTAAGTTCAATTTTATTTACATTAGTAGGCGTTATTATTGGAGCTTTTTTAGGTTTCTATTTCACGAAAAAGAAGTTTGAAAAAGAAATTAAAGAAAACCCACCTATCAATGAAAAAATGATTCGTGCAATGTTTCTACAGATGGGACGTAAACCTAGTGAAGCACAGATTCGTCAAATTATGAAATCTGTGAATCAAAACCGATAATGGATGATAGAGTGCGAATGCACTCTTCTTTTTTTTAAGGAGGTTCTATGAAAAAAATTGGCCGCATACTATTTATCCTTGTGATGGTTTGTGTGTTTGCCCTGGCCGGTATTGCTTTATATGGCTATAAAGAATATAGAAGCTATTCAACGCAAGCACCTATCACAACCCTTGTTGATCAAGTCGAATCCGATCCAACTTTTGTTTCGTATGGGGAATTGCCAAAAACCTTAGTTCGGGCTACGGTTTCGATTGAAGACCGACGCTTCTTTGAACACGATGGAGTGGATTATAAAGGCTTAGCTCGTGCTTTGGCCAGCCAGGTATTACCAGGATTATTAAAATCCGGTGGCTCAACCATTACTCAGCAACTGGCAAAGAATCTTTATGGAACGTATGATTCGAATCTGCAATGGAAAACGGCGGAATTCTATTTTGCGAAGGAACTAGAAGGACGTTACTCCAAAGAGGAAATCTTTGCGTTATATGTGAATGTAATCAATTATGGAAATGGGTATTCTGGTATTTATGAAGCCAGTCAAGGCTATTTTGGTCAAGTACCAGAAGATTTAACAGATGCACAATGTACGATTTTAGCAGGCATTCCACAATCACCTGCTACTTATGAATTAACTTCGGCGGAAAATGTACAGAAAGCTAAAGCTCGGCAAAAACTGGTCTTGGAAGCTATGATGGATAAGAAATATTTAAATCAGCCCCAAGTGGATAAAATATATAGTACGACGATCTGGGATAATTATGCAGACTAAAAGGCACCGAATTCGGAAACAACAAAATCACACACAAAACCACTAAATAGTCAGATATCCTTTATTTATCGTTTCAAATGAGTTTTGTTCACGATTCTTCTCTTAGACAAAACATTTACGTGTACAATAGGTTCATAGTTGTGTTTTGTACACGTTAGAATGGAAGAAAGGTAATAGTGTTTTGTTTATGTAGAGAGTTCTCTTGTGCTAAGAGTATTGTTCAGAGACCGGAAAGAGATAAGAAAAAGGATACCTGCTCATCGTTTAAAGTATTAGACCGCAATTTGAGGCTGAAAAAGTGAAGGCTTGAGGATACGATTGATTTATATTAGAGACAAAGTGAATACATATGAATAGATACAATATTAATGATATCGTCATCTTTATATCGAATGGACACCATATCCGAGAGACCACTGTAATTCGCGATGAAGGCTTCTGCACAATTAAGCTCATTGACAATGAAACACCAGCAACAACAACTAGAGCCCGAGAACCTTTTGCATTATTCAAAAAAATATGGTATATTATAGCCAGTAACGGGGCCGCATGAGATTATGCCGTTGAAATTGAAAGGTAGCTCCTTTTAAATGAGGCAATGTCAACTAGGGCGGACGGCATGCATTTGCCGGCAGAAGGATATTTCCTTCTGCTTTTTTTTGAAGGTGAAAATTTATGGCAACCATTAATAAAGAATATAAAACGATTAATGAGCGTATTGGGATATTACAATCTAGAGGACTGTTATTTAAAAATGTAAATAAGGCCAAAGAGATTTTATTAGAACATCCATATTTCGATATTATAAACGCTAATGAAAAATTATTTTGTAGACCCAATACTTCTTCTAAAGAATATTTTTCTCATATCTTTTTTGAAGATTTATATGGTGTTTATTCATTTAACAATGAATTATCTAAGCTTACAATGAATTCGCTTTTATCAGCAGAATCAAAGTTAAAAAATTCACTAGCATATCGTTTTTCTGGTAGATATTGTTATAATATTTCCCGAACTGAAGAATATCTGAATCCCAATAATTATATTCAGCCGACTCAACGAGCGCTTTATTACAAATTTTCTGATTTCACACCTTTTACCGATAATAACTATGTTCAAAAACTAAAACACCAGAACAATTATATGTCTGCTTATGATAAATTACCTTTTTGGATTGCACTAAAAGGAATAGTTTTAGGAACAACCATCTTATTTATCCAATTTTTAGACCCTATAACAAAAAATGAAGTGAAGAAGGATTTAAAAATGGATAAATTTTCAGATGATGGATTTGAATTTGGTATATATATTTTAAAAGAAATTAGGAATTCTTGCGCACATGGAGCTATGATTTATAGATTTTCAAAATCTCATAGAATATCTACAGTGAACGTTCAAGCCGGCATAAACGAATTTCATTTAAGCCAAAGTGCAATAAACTATATGGATACATTGAAAGTTCTATCTTTTTTTTCGACAGCCCGAGAAATCAGAGCAATTAAAATGAGCATATTTAAATTTTACTTAAAATACACAGTAAGAGGCAAAAGATGGATGGCTAAAAAAATTCTTGGTAAAATGGGAAATCAACATATAACCAAATGGTTGAAAATATAATATTATTCTAATCCTATTAATTCTAATGTTTCCTCTTTCAATTTTGAGTGTTTTAATAATTTCTTTTCTAACTCTTTGCTTGAGATTACAGTTGGAGAAAATGGTTTGATTCCTAATATATTTACGAGTTTTCTTCTTTTGTATTCAGGTATATGTATTACAAAATATCGCTTGTCAAAATTTTGTATACCGTCTTCTTCGTTAAACTTTAAATACGGATTGTTAGACTTGATTCTGGATACCACAGTCGTTCTATTAATTTCTTTGTATATTGTGCAGTTTACAGGACTGCTATCCAGAACTTATGGATGAGTGGTGCGAGGTAGAAAATCTTTTCTTAGGGCTTTTTCCTGACGAAGTACTGCCTACAAGCAAAGAAATGGTTTACTGGCAATGCAAAGACTGTGGCCGAAAATATCAACAAACAATCGCTATGCGTGTAGAAAAGCTTGAGCGTGGTTTCGTTTCTTGCACCTATTGCAACGGCCGTCGCCCAAAAGAAACTTATAGGCTTCTCTAGCCTGCTAAAAAGAAAAAGAAGTATGTCCAATTCTGGAGTCATACTTCTCTTTTTTTGCCCATGAAACAAGTTAAAAAACAGGGGTTTTGTAGATTTTTCCCGTTTTTGTCCAATTTAGAAAATTAGGTTCATGTAAAGGTTTTGTAGATTTTTTCGATTTTTCCCTCATTTTGAAAATTTGGTTCATGTAGGGGTTTTGTCGATTTTTTCGTTTTTTCGGCTAAAAAAATTTTTTTCAGTTACAACTCAGTGCCTATTTTTTCAGCATATCAAGTAATGAGGTTTGACGTATGTGCTTTTGTTTAATCTGGATACTATTTTCAAAGAGTCTTTTTTGGCCAATGATAAAGAGCTCTTTTTTGGCGCGCGAGATGGCTGTATATAAAATTCTTTGATTGTACATATGGGTCGCACTTTGATCGACGATGCAACAAACCACTGGATATTCACTACCTTGAGATTTATGAATGGAAATACAGTAGGCATGTTTTAAATAATATAAGAGGTCCATTGTAAAGTCGACCATACAGTGACCAAAGTCTACACTGACACAATAGTCTTGTTTATTCTTTTCGATGGATACAATGGTTCCCATATCTCCATTGTATACTTCTTCATCCGCTAGATTTTTTAATAACATGATCTTATCTTTTTCCCGAAAGGTGGTAGCACCAATCGTGATTTCTTTTTTATCTACACTTTTGGGATTGTAGATTGCTTGCATTGCCTGGTTGATTTGGTCAATACCCGCAGCACCGCTATATTTTGGGGCTAATACTTGCAGGGTATTTGCATCGTAATTTTGTGCAATACGTAAAACGGTGGGAAGAATTTCATTGGTGTAGTTTTCGATGAATTGTACACCGTCCTGGTATTGACATGGTTGATTATGGCGAATTTGCGAAGCTAGTTCGACAATTCCACTCCCATGACTCTGTCGATAGATCTTTTCTAAATGGACAATTGGACAAACATTTGCAGCAATGATATCTTGGAAAACTTTTCCTGGACCTACGCTTTCTAACTGATTTTCATCACCAATTAAAAGGATTCGACAGCGACTTGGCAAGGCCAGTAAAAGATTGGCAAAGAGATGGGTATCTACCATACTGAATTCATCGACGATTAAAAAATCTGCGGTTAATGGATTGTCTTCGTTATAGCCAAAGGTATTATCTTCCATATTCCACTTTAATAAAGAATGGATGGTCTTACTGTTACAACCGGATAATTGGGCTAGACGTTTAGAGGCTCGTCCGGTTGGGGCACAACATTGAATGATGGCTTCCGGATAAATGCTTTTACACATTTGAAGAATCCCTTTCACAATCGTTGTCTTTCCAGTTCCAGGACCACCATTTAGAATCATACAGGATTTTTTGAAGAAGGTATTAATTGCTTCTTTTTGAATCGGATCGTATGCTATCACATTCGCAAATTCGATTTCTTTAATGTATTGATCCAAGGTTTCTTGATCTACGGGATCCACTTTGAATTGATGGGCTTTTAATAGATCTGCAATGGCTTTTTCTTCCTCATACAAATGAAATGGATAATACTTTTGTTCCTTCTGGGTGATCACATCCATACCCACTAAATGATCTAAAGAATCCATAATTTGTTGCGGATTGACTTGCGGGAATTGGGCAAAGAGCGTAGAAGCTAATATATAGGTATTGCCTGAACGCATCGAAAGGTTGCGTAAAGTTTCATAGATAAATGCATCTTGGCGTTTTGTGTCTTTGGCATCTACTTGCATACCATCGGCTATTTTACAGGCACTTTTATAGCCAAACCCATAGACTTCATAATACGGACGAAAACAATTCTCCTTTAGCGTTGTGAGAACATCTTCATAATTTTGTTCTAATAAGGAAATTTTAGCTGGCTCAAGGCCATAAGCGATCAATTCGGAATAGGTTTTAGAAAAACCATCATAGGATTGAATGCCTTCCACTAAAATATCGATACGTTTTTGTGTGAGTTTGGGTACCTTATGCAGATTTTTAGGATGTTCTTTGATCTGCATGAGACAATCTTCCCCTAGCGTTTCAACAATCGATTCTGCGGTTTTCTTACCAATGGTAGGAAAGGTATCGCTACAAAGAAAGCGCACGATTGCTTCATTACTAGAAGGTAATTCGTGTTCGGCTTTGATGAATTGAAATTGTTTGCCATATCTTGGGTGAACGGTATAGTTACCAGTTAAGGTATAGACTTGATCTTCTTTGGGTTCAAACATCGTACCAGTAGCGGTAAATATATGATAGGTATCGGTATCGGAAAACTGGCCAACCATATAATGATTGACCGGATTTTCAAATATGATATAAGAGAGTTTTGCGTGAATGACTTCATCCATTGTTTTTAGCCTCATATGTTTGCAGAATGGTTTGGTTTAAATCTTTGTGATCGCGATAGACTTCTTCAATCACGCCACCACCTAAACAGATATTTCCATCATAGAATACGGCTTCTTGTCCACAAGTGACGGAAGCAATTTTTTGCGGATAATAAACCATTGCGGTCGTTTCATCGATGATTTCTAATTGAATATCTTGATCTTTTTGGCGATAGCGGAATTTAGCTGTACATTCTTTTGGAATCGTATAGGCATCATCCACTAACCAGTTAATATTTTTTACTAAACAAGAATCGGAATATAACCAGTCTTGGTGATCGGTATGACAGACAAATAAAATATTCTTTTGTACATCTTTTCCAATCACAAACCAAGGACCACGAACCGTTGAAATGTTTAGGCCTTTTCTTTGTCCAATTGTGTAATATAAGACACCTACATGTTCTCCAACAACTTTTCCGGTATCAATATCGACAATCTTTCCTGTTTTACTTGGAAGATAGTTGGATAAAAATTGACGGAAGTTTCTTTCACCAATAAAACAGATACCTGTACTGTCTTTTTTTGTGGAAACCGAATCTAATTCTAATTCTTTGGCAATTTTACGAACTTCGGGCTTTTCCAGATTTCCCAATGGGAAAAGGGTATGTTGAAAAGCATCTTTATCCACTTGACATAAAAAGTAGGTTTGATCTTTATTTTGATCCAAGGCTCTAGATAAATAGTTAAAATTATTTTGATAGGTTGTCGATGCATAGTGGCCAGTGGCTACCATGTCAAAACCAAGATCCATGGCTCTTTTATAAAAAGAATCAAATTTTATATATTTGTTACAAAGAATATCAGGATTTGGTGTACGTCCTTTTTTGTATTCTTCTAGGAAAGTCGTGAATACATGATCCCAGTATTCTTTAATGTAATCGACACGTTGTAAGGGAAGATCTAATTTTTTCGCAACGGCTAAGGCATCCATATAGTCCTGTTCTTGAGGACAAGTATCATCCTGAATGGTGGGATTTCCGGCAATGTCGTTATTGGCAAAACTATCCCAATTACGCATAAAACAACACGTTACATCGTGTCCTTGTTTTTTTAATAGATAAGCTGCTACAGCTGAATCTACACCACCACTTAATCCGACAAGTACTTTCATAATAAATCCTCCTGGCTTGTGAGCTTATTATACAATTATAATAAAAAAATTCCAATTTATACTTGCATTGTAGGACTATTTACGTTAAGATAATTGAGCAACGCCCGGGTGGTGAAACTGGTAGACGCAGTGGACTCAAAATCCACCGGTAGCGATACCGTGCCGGTTCGAGTCCGGCCCTGGGCACCATTTGCGTAGAAACGAGCGTTGGCTCGTTTTTTTTATGAATTGTTTTACCTTTCCTATGCTAAAATAATACCGTTAAGAGGTTCAGAATGGATAAAGATACAAAAAATGAAATAGATGATTATACAAAAGCTCTTTTGGATTCCCAAAAAGAAAGCCATTCTTCTACAAAAGAGGAAAAAGATCTACCTTTGAGTCCAGAAGAGAAAATGGCTGCCGAAGGTCGCTTAGAAAATGCTTTAGACCAATTACGTAAACAAAGAGGACAGAAACCGATTCGTCAGGAAGAAAAAGATTATCGTAAGAAACATTCTTTGGATATTCCGGATTTTACAACCCGTTCGATTCAATACGATAGCGATGATGATTCTTTGAAATCTATTCAAAAAGAATTGGATCAAAAACAAAATCGCGATCGTCATACGATTACGCGTACGCGTTTGATTCGTGTGGATGAAAAAGATCGTCCATTATCGAGACAAAGAAAAAATACCCATGACTTGTCTTTGACGGATACTTTGATTCGTACTACACAAACCGGTCGAATAAAATTAGAGCGTCTGCAAAGAACGTTAACTGATCCTGATGATGTAGAAACGCATGGTGTTTTAACCGAATCCGAAAAACGCCGTTTCCGTTTTAAGACACGTTTGATTTCTATTCTTGTCTGTGTCTGTGTTTTAGCTCTTTTATTAACAGGCTATGCATATAAGACATTGGTTTATGATCCAGCGCATACCATTACGCCATCTATGCAAGAAACATATAATAAGTTGCAAGAATATGCGGATGAATGGGATATGTCCAGTGATACGGAGAAGAGTGAGTTATTGGGCTATAAGACAAAATACAATCGCTTATTGGATTCACAAAAGCAGGATATCAATGCGTATTTTAAAGAACAAACTGGTTCTAAGCTAACGAAGATCTTTAAAGAATTGAAAGTGAAAAACCAACAATCGAAGCAGGAAGCTTTGACCCGTCTTCAAGATTATATTTCTAATTGGCTCAGTTATACTGATCAAGAAAAAGAGATGATTTTAAATTATGTGGATGTGTATCAATCTCTATCCGATGCGGATAAACAGACGATTGATAACTTGGCTACAGAAATCACGGGAACAAATTTCTCGGATTTAGTTGATCAGGAACAAGCTTTGGCAAATAGCTATGAAGATGAAATTGCGGATTTAAAAGCCCAATTAAAAACATATAAGGAATACGGAGAATCTTTATTGAGCTATCAAAGTGATCCGGAATCGTATGGTTTTACTGAAGAAGAGCTACAAAAAGAAATTGATTCGAACAATGATATGATTTCATCAATCAAACAATCCATTAAAGATTATCAAGCC
>ULTB01050182.1_pt1 | contig 22710 bp, 23 predicted proteins | sample 1957251 | NCBI WGS metagenome assembly ULTB01 (sample SAMEA4835724, study PRJEB28245) | human gut metagenome | biome: gut microbiome; material: fecal sample | place: Denmark | collected 2008
CTTCCCAACCTGCGAGAAGATAAGCATTGACTATGCCGTGATGGAGAAGTCGAAGGAAATCTATACCTTACCAGCCGAGTTTGGTTGGAGCGACTTAGGTAGCTGGGGCAGCCTCCGCACCTTGCTCACACAAGGTGAGAATGGCAATGCCAAGGTAGGTAAGGACATCCGATTGTATGAATGCAAGAACTGCGTGGTTCATGCAGCTGATGAAAGCAAGGTGGTAGTTCAAGGCTTGGATGGCTATATTGTAGCCGAGAAGAATGGGCAACTGCTTGTTTGCTCATTGAAAGAGAAACAGAAGATAATGGAATTGGGAAAGTAGTAATACTGCGATACGAATAAATTAGTAGGTGAAAGCGGAAAAGAGAGATGATTTTAGTATTTTGTATCCGATTTTCCTTATAATAGTTGTCTCGTAGCATCCGAGTTTTATTATTTTGAATGTTTGGATAGGGGAAAGCTAAGGAAGGATAACTTATAATAAATAAAAAGAAAGTGAGTAATAATAAACAAATAGCAAAGAATATATTCTTTAATGTTGGATCATTTGGAGTAAATCTGTTCATTTCTTTTTTCTTTACTCCGTATTTAATACGTGTCGTAGGAAAGGAAGCTTATGGATTTTTTCCATTGGTAAATAACATTATTGGATATAGTAATATTGTGACAGTAGCCATAGGTTCTATGGCAGGTAGATTTATAACAATGCATCTATATAAAGATGACATAGAGGGTGCAAATAGTTATTTTAACTCTGCGTTGGTAGCAAATATCGTAATATCGATATTTTTTAGTGTCTTAGCCTGTATCACAACCTTTTATCTTGATAGTATATTAACAATACCATCAAATTTGGTTAGTGAAGTGAAATGGTTGTTTGCTTTTGGATGTGTGAGCTTGATATTAGGTGTTTGTACGTCTGTATTGGGTGTTGGAACATACGTAAAGAATAGGCTGGATATGCAAGCGTCTTGTACTGTAATTTCGAATTTTGTTCGAGTCGGTATGATTCTTCTTTTGTTTTGGTTATTGCGCCCTTCCATTGTATATATGAGTCTTTCTGCTGTAGTGGCTTCTTTGTATCTGGCTGTATGCAATATAAACTTTAAAAGAAAGCTTTTGCCAGAATTGTCGTGTTCCATGAGAAGATATTTTTCTTTCTCTAAATTGAAAACGATGCTATCTTCAGGTTTATGGAATTCACTTACTCAGTTGAGCCATGTGTTGTTGACTCAGTTAGATTTGGTTGTGACAAACATATTTATAGGAGCGGTTGCTGCTGCCGATTTTTCTATCGCGAAGACAGCACCAATATTAATTTTGAGTCTACTGACTGTCATAGCAAATGCTTTTGGACCACAATTTAATATATTGTATGCTAAAAAGGAGTATGAACAACTTATTAGGGAAATTAATAAATCTATAGTGTTTGTAGGATTATTTATTAGTGTACCAATTGGATTCTTGTTGGTTTTTGCAGGCGATTTCTTTAAGCTTTGGGTGCCGACTGCATATAATGATAATATCTATTGGTTGTCATTTCTAACGGTAATACCTTTGATTTTTGGTGCAAGTATCAATCCTGTTTATAATGTATTTACTGTTACTAATAAGTTGAAGGTTCCTTCCCTTGTTCTTTTGATAGCGGGAATACTATATACTATCGTTGTATTTGTATTTTTAAAGACAACAAATGTAGGTATTTGGATTATCCCTATAGCAAGTGCAATTCAACAAATTGGTAGAAATTTCTTCTTTACTCCTGTTTATGCAGCAAAATGTCTGTACCAGAAATGGTCTTCATTCTATTTAGCGCAGTTTAAAGGTATTATAGCATTAATAGTGACTGTTGCAATATCATTAATGGTTAGAGCTATTATAATACCTAACAATTGGCTGTTGTTAGGAACTTCTGTATGTATTATATCTGCATTCTCGCTCTTTATTAATTCATTTGTGATATTAAAGAAGTCAGAACGTATGCATGTTATAAATATAGTAAAACAAAGATTAAAGATTAAGTAATTATGAAGACTAGTGTTAAGTGTAAGGCTTTTGCCTTGATAGTTGCTGTATTGTTTATATCAGTATTTCTAGTGATATATCCTCTTAATAAAACTCCTACTACTATAGTAAATATCAGTATAGATGACGTAGAACTATCAATGAAAGATTTATATGAAAATCCGAAATATAAATCACTCTTCGAACAACCGTTTTTTAGGTATTTGAAGGACTGTCATGAGAAATATAATTGTACGTTTACTTTGTATCTGTATGCTAATATGGGGGGGCAGTATTCTAATAAGTTTAAAAAAGAATTTTTAGAGAATAAGGATTGGCTGCAATTTGGATTTCATGCAGTCAAACCAGTCTTTGATAAAGCAGAAACTAGTAATATTATTATTTTTTCTGAAGCATATGAACATTTAGATTCTTGTATAGTAATATTTGCAGGTCCTGAGATGAAAGCTTCTGCATTGAGACTTCATTACTATTATGCAACTCCAAAGGAAATTTCTTTTTTGCATAAAAAGGGAATTAACAGACTTTTGGCTGCAGACGATGATAGAATTAGCTATTCGTTACCCAAAAGACTGAATGATAGTTTAAGGAAAGCAAATACCATGTCATTTAATGGTATGAATTATAGGAGAACCAATTTGAGGATGGAAAAAATGTTGTTTCCTCCTGTTGAATTACGGAATTTGCCTAATGATACTATTGTGTTTTTTACTCATGAGTGTCAGTTAAATGGTAAAAGAGGAAAATTGAAGCTTGATTATTGTCTTTGGTTTTTCAATAAACAAAAATGTAAATTTAGATTTGTTTAAATATAATGGATAAGATTAAAAGATTTATCGATTTTTATGTTCCAGTTACATCTTGTACTTTTAGATGTCATTACTGTTACATTACTCAGCATCGCTTGTTCTCAAGCGGTCTTCCAGAGTTGAAGTATACTGCAGAACAGGTTCGTCAAGGATTGTCTCTTAAACGAATGGGAGGACCTTGTTTGATTAATCTATGTGGAGGTGGCGAAACTTTATTGCCACCTTTGGTGATTGATTATATTCGAGTTCTGTTGGAAGAAGGGCATTATGTTATGGTAGTTACTAACGCTTCTTTGTCTAAGCGTATTGAACAATTGTCCGCATTGCCAGCAGAACTTCAAAAAAGACTGTTTTATAAGTTTTCTTACCATTACATGGAGCTTAAAAAGCGAAATCTTGTAGAAAAGTTCTTTGCTAATGTGAAAATGGCATCTGATGCGGGAGCGTCTTTTACATTGGAAGCAACTCCTTCTGATGAGTTAATTCCTTATATTGATGAAATGAAGGAAGAAGCTTTGAAGCATGTTGGAGCAGTAAACCATGTAACAGTTGCTAGAAACGAAGCTGCAACAGGTAATTTGCCAATACTAACTTCTTTTTCTAATGATGAATACAAGAAAATTTGGAGTAGCTTTAAGAGTGAATTCTTTGATTTTAAGTATTCTATCTTTGGCAAAAAGAGAAAAGAATTCTGTTATGCTGGAGATTGGTCTTTTGTTTTGAATGTTGGAACTGGTATGATGGCACAATGTTATTGCTCTTACTATATGCAGAATATTTTGGATGATCCTACAAAGCCTATAAAATTTTTGGCTGTAGGTAACAATTGTAACCAATATCATTGCTATAATGGGCATGCATTTTTATGTTTGGGTGATATCCCAGAGTTGGATACACCAACTTATGCAACTATTCGCAACAGAAAATGTGTTGATGGCACAGAATGGTTGAAGCCTGAAATGAAAAGTTTTATGTCAACAAAGCTTTGTGAATCTAACGAACTATATTCTTCTTCTAAAAAGTTTAGAGTTAATTGTGAAGTAAGAATGAGGAAGATAGTTACAAAGATTTCTCATATACCATCTTTTATAATGAGATTATGTGGATTGAAGAAAAAAAACATCAGCTCCAGATGATTATTAAGGAGCAATTGTCTCCTTTAATTGATAATGATTATATTTTCATAGATTTGCCTTATTATAACAATATTGGTGATGTCTTAATTTGGGAAGGTACGGAAAGGTATTTGAAAACGGTTTCGCATCGTTGTCTTTACAAAACATCATTCAATAATTTTGTTCATAAAAAAATAAGTAAGGATACTGTTATCCTTATGCAAGGTGGAGGTAATTTTGGAGATATTTGGCATGAACATCAGAATTTCAGAAAACAGATAATAAAGGAGTATCCTGAAAATAGAATTATTATCTTGCCGCAGACAATATATTATCAGAATGAAGACAATCTGAAAAAGGATGCAGAGGATTTCTCTTATCACAAAAATATATTTATATGTGCACGTGATAGACATTCTTATGATGTATTTAATAAGTATTTTTCAGCCCAAATACTCTTGATGCCTGATATGGCTTTCTTTATAGATTTGCCATTAAAAAAGCAGCGTACTAATCGTGTGTTGTATTTGAAGAGAAAAGATAAAGAACTGAATTTAGTAAAAATGAAGATTGAGGTTCCGGAAAATGCTGAAATACATGATTGGCCAACTTATGAGCGAAATTTTAATGTTGATAGAGTTTTATACTATTCGTCTAAATTCCTTTCTAAGTTAAATAAAAATATTTGTCGGATATGGATTGACTTTTATGAAGATAAATTTATGCGTTGCTCCAAATTAAACATAGGATATAGTTTTTTATCCAATTATGATGTTATCTATTCTACCCGATTGCATGTTGCAATATTAGGCTCTTTAATGGGTGTTCAAGTTAAATTTATAGACAATTCATATGGTAAGAATAAAAACTTCTATGATACGTGGCTAAAAGACTTGGATACGATATCTATGATTGATAAGTTATGAAAAAGTACAAACTGATATTTTCACTTATTCGCAATATAATTCCTATTCTTCGTTTCAACTTTCATTACTTTCCTTTTTCGCAGGCAATAAAACTGCCGGTATTTCTCAATAATGCTCATTTGCATGTGATGAAAGGAACGGTAAGGATTGAAGCCGATAAAATACGACCTGGTATGATTAGACTTGGTTTTTCTTGGACATGTATGAAACAGAACAAGGGCTTTCATTGGCTAAATTCGGGGGGGTGATTCTTTCTAATAATATAATTATTGCTAATGATAGTGTTGTAGAAATAGGAAAGAATGGTATTCTTAAAATCGGAGAATGTTCAAGGTTTAATGGTGGCTTAAGGCTATCTTGCCAAACGTCAATTACGATAGGAAAATCTGTGTTGGGAAGTTGGGACATATCTATGTTTGATACAGACTTTCATAGAATGAAGAACTGTGAGACTAACGATAAGGTAAGTTCTTGCTCTAAGCCAATCATTGTGGGTAACAATTGTTGGATAGGTTTTGGAGTGACCATCATAAAAGGTTCTCAGATTGGAAATGGATGTGTTGTTGGCGCCAAATCTCTTCTTACGAAGGATTACTCTAATGCGACGAATACTGTCTTTGTCGGAAATCCAGCTTTACCCATAAAGACTGGATTCTATTTGGATCATAATGATTGTAAACCAGAATATGAAGATTAATAATAATCAATTACATAATGGTGTTTCAGGCATCATGCGTGTGAAAAATGATGCAGAGTTTATCGAGGCAAGCATAGATTCTTGTATTGATGCTTTGGATGAATTGGTTATAGTTTATAATGACTGTAGCGATAATTCACCAGAACTGATATATAAGAAACAAGCACAATACCCCGACAAAATCAAGGTATATGAATATAAGCATAAGATATATTCTATTAATTTAACGAAGGAGGAATATGAATATGCTAAATCTTTACCTTCAGACTCTCCTCATCTTTTGTGCAACTATTATAATTTTGCCTTGTCTAAGGTAACTTGCCAATATGCTATGAAAATAGATGCTGACCAAATCTATTTTTCTGATAAACTGAATGAATGGTGTGATGTCTATAGACATGGATGTAATGTTTCCCTTCTAGAGAAGATAATAGGAAAGGGGATATGGGCATATTCTCGCATCATAGATAAAATTAATGTAAAACGTGGAAAGGTATCTCATGGCTTGCCGCAATCTGCCGTAAAGTGGCTTTATCCTTATTATATTAATTACATTAAGTCTTTGGTGTCAGAAAAAAAGGTTAATGTATCGCTTTCAGGCCTTGATGTTGTTTATAGTGACAAATGGCTTGTCACTATAGGCAAGAAGAACGATATCATTAATATCCTTCCTCCATACAATGGTGTAGGTGATCATTTAATCTTCAAAGTTATGGACGAAGTATATTACAGACCAGATGATTGTCAATTCTATAATAGTTTGCGTTCGGATAGCTATTCCTTTATAGAGCGTTTTGTATGTAAGGATAAGAATTATCGTATAGGTGTCTTTTGGTTCCATCTTAATGGAATGCGTAGTAATGTCAGAAATAGAGTTATAGAAGCTATACATAAATATCCTAATTACGTGATGTCATTAGATTCTTTTTCTATAAGCGATTATGATAAAGATATTGAACCTCTTATAGATAGAGAAATGATGCTTACTTATCAACGATCTATGTTTCAATTTATCCATCAGGGAGAAGCGCATCTTTTGCCATCACAGTTTAAATATTTGTCAACGATAAAATTGTAAAGAATATGAAAGTAGTACTTTTAGCAGGAGGTTTCGGTTCCCGCATTTCAGAGGAATCTCAGTTCAAGCCAAAGCCAATGATAGAAATCGGTGGTATGCCTATCATCTGGCATATCATGAAGGAGTATGCCTATTATGGTTATACTGAGTTTGTAATTTGTGCTGGTTATAAGCAAGAGTATATCAAAGATTGGTTTGCCAATTATTTCTTGCATAACTCAGATATCACTTTCGATTATCGCAATGGTAAGAATGAGATGACCGTTCATCAGACCAATATGGAACCGTGGAAAGTGACTGTGGTTGATACTGGTTATAATACCATGACTGGTGGCCGTATTAAACGCATTCAGAAGTATGTGGGTAACGAGCCTTTCTTGATGACATACGGTGATGGTGTTTGCGATGTGGAAATAGACAAGTTGGTTGAGTTTCATAAAAGCCATGGAAAATTGGCAACATTGACAGCTGTTAAGATGGCGCAGGATAAGGGCGTACTTGACATCAGCGGAGATTTTGCAGTGAAGTCATTCCGTGAGAAGAATGCTAGCGACGGTGCTCCTATCAATGCAGGATATATGGTACTCCAGCCAGAGGTCTTTGATTTGTTGGATGGTGATTCTTGCGTTTTCGAGAAGACAGCCCTTGTAGAGCTTGCTAAGCGTGGTGAATTGATGTCTTACGTACATGAGGGTTTCTGGCAGTGCATGGATAATATCCGCGAGAAGAATATGCTCGAAAAACTCCTTGCAGAAGATAAGGCTCCTTGGAAGCGTTGGGAGCGTTCTATTCCTTCAATAGAGGCTCGAAAGTTAACTGGTAATATTTAAAAATACAGGAATAATTATGATAGACGTATTTGATGGATTTTTCAAGGGCAAGAAAGTCCTTGTAACAGGTCATACAGGTTTTAAAGGCTCCTGGTTGTGTATCTGGCTTCATGAGTTGGGAGCAGAGGTAGTAGGTGTAGGTCTAGACCCATATTCAGAGCGTGACAACTTTGTTCTTTCAGGCATCGGTTCTAAGATAAAGGCAGACATCCGTGCTGATATTCGTGACGGAGAGAAGATGAAGCAAATCTTTGCAGAGTATCAGCCTGAGATTGTATTCCACTTGGCAGCACAGCCTTTGGTTCGACTCTCTTACGAGATTCCTGTAGAGACATACGAGGTGAACGTCATGGGAACAATTCATATAATGGAAGCTATCCGTGCTACCAAGAGTGTGAAGGTGGGTGTGATGATTACTACCGACAAGTGCTATGATAACAATGAGCAGTTGGAAGGATATGTAGAGACCGACCCATTTGGTGGTTATGATCCATACAGTTCTTCTAAGGGTGCTTGTGAGGTGGCTATTCAGTCATGGAGACGTTCTTTCTTCAATCCTGCTGACTATGGAAAGAAGCATACCGTGAGTCTTGCATCTGTAAGAGCTGGTAACGTAATCGGTGGTGGTGACTGGGCTAAGGATCGCATTATACCTGATTGTATCCGAGCTTTGGAAACAACCAAGGTGATTGATATCCGTTCTCCAAAGGCTGTTCGTCCTTGGGAGCATGTGTTGGAACCATTGTCTGGCTATATGCTCTTGGCTCAGAAAATGTGGAATGATCCTACAGGTTACTGTGAAGGATGGAACTTTGGTCCGGAAGCAGATAGTGTATTGACCGTTTGGGAAGTGGCTTCTGCCATCGTTGAGAATTTCGGTTTTGGTGAGTTGAAGGATGTTTCTGATCCGAATGCTCTTCATGAGGCAAACCTTTTGATGCTCAATATCAATAAGGCAAAGAGCCGCTTGGGATGGAGACCAAGACTGAATGCCAAGCAGTGTGCCATGCTTACCTCTGACTGGTATAAGAGATATAAAACAGAAAATGTATATGACCTCTGTGTGGAGGAAATCAATAAATTCATAGGATAATGAAAATTTCAATTTTAGGAACTAACGGATTTCTTTCTACTGCCATTGCCAAATATGCCAATGAAGCAGGATGGAACTTAGATATGTATGGACTGGATGAACCAACTGCCCATAAGTTTGACAATTTCTATAAGGTAAACTTGATGGATGCAGAACTCGATTGCTCAGGCTTGCTGACTTCTGACATCATTGTTTATGCGATTGGCGCAGGTATTCAGGCAAACCTCAAGGAAGGTTTCAATCTGATTTATAACCTCAATGTTACAGCCCCTGTCACCATCTGCAATAAGTTGAAGGAACTTGGATATAAAGGCCGTTTCGTTACTTTCGGCAGTGTCTTTGAGATGGGCGAAACTCATGAAGAGCGTTTCTTCACGGAAGAAGATGTTCTCACATCTACTTGTCCTGCTCCTAATGACTATACTGTCAGTAAGCGCATGTTGAGTAGTTTCGTTTCTTCATACAAGCATGATTTCACACACTGGCATTTCTATATCCCAACGATTTACGGTGCAGGTGAAAATCCAAAGCGTTTGATTCCATACGTAATCAATGCTATTCGCAATGGTGAGGAACTTCATTTTACAGCTGGTGACCAAACTCGACAGTATGTACATGTCAGTGAGGTACCACGTATGTTGGCTCAGGCATTTGATAAGAATCTTCCATCTGGCCTTTATAATATCCAAGGTAAGGAGACTGTAACAGTTAAGGAGATTGTAACGGAGATACATCATGCTATGGGTAAGGAAGTGCCGGAAGGTTGTTTTGGTAGCGTACAACGTGCTGATGTGGGTATGAAATATCTGGCATTGGACGGTAAGAGACTGCATGATGCTACAGGTTTTGAGGCAAGCATTAAGATAACAGATGTAATCGACACATATTAAGGATTAAGTATGTCACAGATAGATAAAGTAAGAATCATTCCTCGTCGTCTCATTGCAGACGACAGAGGCTGGTTTTTGAAAGCAATTACAGGAACAGAGGAGGATATACCTTCTCATACAGGAGAGGTTTACCTTACTATGGGTAAGCCTGGTCAGGCTAAGGGTGGTCATTATCATCCGGAAGCAGTAGAGTGGTTTACCATCATTGAGGGTAGTGCCATTTTAAAATTGGAGGATATGGAAACGCATGAGCGAAGAGACATAGAAATGCCTTTTGAAAAGGCTCAGACCGTTTTTATTCCCAATGGAGTAGCGCATATAGTAGTAAATAACAGCGATAAGAATTTTATATTGTTGGCTTATACAGATAAATTGTATGATCCGGCAGATACGATATCATTTAGTTTTTAACGATTATGAGAATATCATTCAATATCCCGACATATAATAGAGCCAAGTATCTGAAGCAAAATTTGGATATATTGACAACACAAATCAAGGAACTTCATAAGGAAGATGAGGTGGAAATCAACATCAGCGACAATGCTTCTACAGATGAAACAAAGCAAATATCTGAGGCATGTATTGCCGCTAATCCCCATCTGCATATATCATACCATTGCAATGAGAAAAACCTAGGTCCTGACGGTAATTTTATAGCTGCCATGCATTTGGCAAAAGGCGAGTATTCGTTGTTGTGGGGTGATGACGATTTCTTGAAAGAAGGCGGACTCGCACGAATCTTTGAACTGGCTGAGTATGGGGATAAGAATGATATTCAGCTTATGCTCTCCAGTACGTCTTTATACGATAAGAATGGCAACTACACAGGAGAAAAGCCTTTCTTGCGTGAAGATATTGACAAGCTGGCGGTTGATTTCTCTGACTTGACTCAGGCTCGTGCTTATTTCTTCTTGTTGAAGGATATGGGCGGTATGTTGAGTTTTATCTCGGATGTAGTATATAAAACTTCTATCATCAATGAGATTCCTTTCGATGAGGATTTCATGGGCACCCATTATGCATTCTTGTGCTATTGGTGGGGATGGCTAGCTAAGGGTAAAAAGCTCTATTACAGTAATCAGTCATTTTTGAAAGAAACAGTTCAGTATCAGCCTGCATATGGTTATGGTGTTGATAGAGTTATGGTTGATTATAAGGGATATACTTTGATTGCAAATAAGGTCATTGAAAAAGAAACCCTTAAGAAGGATTTCCTGGCAGCATTTCAACACTTGCATGATTTACTGAATGTAATGTATTTGGTTTATGGCGATGGTGAAAAGTATAATCGTTTGTTGGTTCCTAAGTTAAAGGAGTGTGGAGTAAGCGAAGAAACTATTGCTGAAACAAAACGATTCTGTGGAACCAAAAGTACTTTTAAACTGTTCCTGTATTCATTTGTTCCTACATGTATTTTTGATGTTTTAAAAAGTTTGAAGAAACGATGATAGCTACAATAATTAGTATATGTTTGTTGCTTGCAGCATTGATTCAATACAATAAAGGTAAGTATGCATGGCCTTTGTTTATTCTGATATTTTTTGCATCAGATGCTTTTATTATAAATTTAGGTGAGGCACCTGTTAAGTATAAAGATTATGGAATTCTGCTTCTCTTAGGTTGTTGTTGTATTGGATTTTTAAGAAACTCATCTTTCTTTTCAATAAAAGGGTTGAGTGGTGCTAAAATCTCTGCACTGTTCTTGGTCTTCTTTATATTTGAGTTTTTATATGCATATCTTATCAATCTAGATACGATTGGAAATATTTTAGCTGTATCTCGTGATTATCTGTATGCATTGACTTATTTTGTATTTAGAAAAATTCCGGTAGAAGAGTCGCAAAAAGGCATACGTCTTATATTTAAAGGTGTGATATTAGCGTGTATATTATTTGTTACCCAATATATTACTCATCTGGAATTGACTAACTCATATGTTTCAGAAACAAATATGCTTGCAGGAAATTATCGAATGCAAAGTACACCTCCTTTTATAGCTATAGTTCTTTTGACTGTATTGTTTTATTTGAGGAAAATGAGAGGAAGATGGATGCTCATTGTTTTGTTGTTTAGTGTATTCTTGATATCACAGAACAGAACACCTCTTTTGGCTCTATTTTTGGAAATTGGATTGTTTATTTTGTTGGCAAGAAATACTAAATATAAAATGCCAATAATGATTGCAGTGATGATAGCTTTCCCTTTTATGAATTCTATGCTGGCTTCTCGTTCGTCTGAAGAGGGCGGTACAAGTAATATAGATGTACCAGTGCTTACCTATATAAGTCAAGGTAATTTCCAAGGATTAGCTTCGCAAAGTACTTTTATGTTCCGTATAGCTTTGATTGCAGAGCGTGCTGATTATTTAATTTCTAAACCTGAAAAAATGGTCTTTGGTGTAGGACCTATGCATGAAAATACTGCTCAGAAGCACTTTAATTTTAGAATTGGAACTAGTAATATTGATAGTAATGGTCAATATATAACTTGTCAGTTGGATTCTATTGACACAGTTTGGGGACCTTTACTTATAAGGTATGGATTTATTGGCTTGGTTTTACATGTTTCGGTTGTTGTTTGGATGATTCTTGCATATTATAAGAAACGTGACAATCCTATCATGATGTTAGGCTTTTTGACTTATGTCGCAGCTATTGCTCAATCATTCTCGGCAGGAGGTATGTTTCTCTTGTTGGGAATAACAACTATGATGGGATTCTTGATAGCATATGATAGGAATATTGCGTATTCCATTTCAAATAAAAAATAGAAATAAATGATAAATAAGTTTATGATGCCACCAAAAGTTATTCATTATTGTTGGTTTGGGAGAAATCCCTTACCACCTTTAGCCTTGAAGTGCATTGCTTCATGGAAAAAGTTTTTCCCTGATTATGAGATTAAAGAATGGAACGAAGATAATTTTGATGTTAATATGATTCCTTATATGAAGGAAGCATATGAAGCAAAAAAATATGCTTTTGTTAGTGATTATGCCCGATTCTGGATCTTGTATAATTATGGAGGATACTATTTTGACACAGATGTTGAAATAGTAAAGTCATTTGAGGATATAGAAGATAAAATTCCGTTTATGGGAGCTGAACAAAAAATCTATTTCAAAAATGATATGTATAATGTGAATCCTGGTTTGGGATTGGCTGCTGAGAAAAATAATTCTATTTATAAAGAAATTTTGGAAAAATATGAAAGTTTGCATTTTTATGATGAAAATGGTAATGTAATTCCCAAAACAGTTTGTCATTATGTGTCTGAAATATTAGAACTGCATGGGTTGAAAAGAGATAATAATATACAGAAAGTTGATGGTATTACCATATTTCCTGCAGATTATTTTAATCCTATAGATTTTGTTACGCATAGAATGCATATTACTTCGCGAACCCATTCTGTTCATTGGTATATGGCATCATGGAAAAAACAGAATCTGCAAACAAAAATTAAAGAAACCAGTAAGAAGATTATACCAGAGTTTCTTCAAAGAATTTTTAATAAGCAAAAGAATGATAGACTCAAAAGATAAATTAAAGTATTACTTATTGATGGACGCCAATAGATATAATGGGCAGCTTCCTAAGTTTCGAGATTTTATTTTAGGTAATGAAAAATGGTATATCTTTCATTATATAAAGGCTTTGAGATATGTGGAATATTATCTTAATACTAAAGGTAAACGAAATCTAAAATTTCTATGGCATTGGTTCATTTATAAAAGATTAGGATGGAAGTTAAATTTTGTAGTATTCCCAAATACTGTAGGTCCTGGCTTTCGTATCTTTCATTCTGGCAATTTTACTAATATAGGTCCCGATGTGAAAATAGGCAAGAATTGTACGCTCTTAACTGGTTGTGTTTTTGGACATAAGCATGAAAAAGATGTTCCTACTCCAGTAATAATTGGCGATAATTTCTATGCAGGTTTAAATGTTGTCTTTGTCGGATCAATAAAAATTGGAAACAATGTTGAGGTTGGGGCTAATGCTGTTGTTACAAAAGATTTTCCGGATAATGTAGCAATTGCTGGCGTCCCAGCAAAAATAATCAAAAGAAAGAAAAATGATTAGATATTTATTCTTAGTTTTATATTATGGTTTTGCCCAGCATTTACCTAGTTCGTATTCGATATGGGGGGGCAAGTTTTGTAATATGATTAGAATATTCTGTTGCCGTAAAATTTTCAAGTATTGTGGTAAAGTATCCACAATAGATAGGCACGCTTATTTTGGAAATGGTAGGAATGTTGAAATTGGTGATTATAGCGGTATTGGTGAAAATTGTGTTATTCCAAATAATACCGTAATCGGAAAATATGTAATGATGGCTCCAGAAGTTCATATCGTAGCTAACAATCATACATTTAGTGATACAGAAAAGCCTATGTGTTTTCAAGGTTCAATTGAAGGGGTAACACCGACGGTTATTGATGATGACTGTTGGATTGGTGTAAGAGTAATCTTAACTCCAGGTCATTGTATAGGCAAGGGAAGTATCTTGGCTGCTGGAGCCGTTGTAACAAAAGACGTAGAACCTTATTCTATAGTTGGTGGTAATCCTGCCAAATTAATTAGAAAAAGAAAATGATTATGGAAAATAAAGTAGCAATAGTTACACAGTCGTATAAAAACGACTTTAAAGAGTGTAAACTTCTATGTGAAAGTATGGATAAGTTTGCACCTGATATAGACCATTATATCTTTGTGAATGATGAAGATGTTGAGATGTTTATGTGCTTGCAATACGGTAAGCATGTTGTCTTAAAGAAGTCCTTGGTACTTTCCTGGTTCTTGATTCGTGTTCCTTGGAAAATGATGGGGCATCATTTCCATGTTAGTCCTCTTACGATTCCTGTTCGAGAGTGGATTATCCAACAGATTTGTAAGTTGGGGGTATTTGAAGTGATTGGCAAAGAGTATGAGGCGGTTTTTAATATAGATTCAGAGACTGTATTCATGAAACCTTTCGACTTGAAAATGTGGAAGAAAAATGGTAAGTATCTCATGTATCGTGTAAAGAATGTAAATGAACCAAGTCATGATGATTATTGCCATGCGGCGGTAAAACTTCTAAATTGGCAAGGTACGTATGAGGATATAAGCTATTATAATTATATGAATACCCCTGTATGCTTTGTACGCGAGAATACAGAAAAACTTCTCAGAGAAATAGCAAAAAAATATTGGATGCATAGTTGGAAGTTGGCTTTATGTAATACTTATCGATTTAGTGAATACTATACTTATGCTATATTTACAGATAAACTATTAAATATGGAAAATCATTTTTTGATAGATTATCATATATTTCCGCAGATTGATATCTCAGAATGTTCGGGTATCGTTGAGTTTAAAGAAAAGATGAAGCTGTCACTTTCAGACGATAAAGCTGTTGGCTTATGGCTTCAGAAAAAAGACAGAAAACTTCTTGCTGACAAATATTTAAATTTCGAGGAAATTGAGAAAGTGATAAAAGAAAGTTGGTTATAAGTAGATGGCAAAGATATTGATATCTCGTAAACTTGACAATTCTGCCCTTGGTAGTTGGGCTGGTTATACCTATCAGGGATTATGTGGCTTATACCATAGTCTAAAACTGATAGGTGAAGACAGAGATAAATACCAGCAATATAAGTTATATTTGGATTCCTACGAAGACTTTGCCATCATGAACGGCTCTGAGAAACTTGTAAGCCTACATCAATGTAAGGATGAAAAGGGAAACACTGATTATGCCGACGAATATAAGAAAATGATGGCTAAGAAAAAAATGTTAAAAAAGAAGGGCTTATGCACTACTGATTGCAAACTCTATTTTCATGCAAATAAAGCCGTAGATGTAGGTCGTGGTGTTATTCAATATCCTTTTACGGATACGCAAAACTATTGTGAGCCAGGAATGTTAGTGGAATTCATTTATAACCAAGTTGCAAGTATTTTGGGTAAGAATGATGCAACGGTGAAAAAAGTGGTCTTTTCTCTAGTTGCACTGATAGACCAAAAAGTTCTGGATATTCATCAAAAGTATATTCCTAAAAGTAATCGAAAGGCTTTACGTGAAATAGCCAAAGAGCCGGCTTCCTGTGTCGAGTTTCAGACAATACTTGAAAGACTTTTTGCCGAGGAAGAGGTGTTTGCTTATGACCGTGATAGCTATGTAACTCGTATCAAGTATAAACTAATAGAAGATTTGCTTACTATTTGTGAGGATGAAGATAACGAGGATTTAACGGAAGAACAAAGTGGGCATATACGGTTCTTGGTTGAAGGGCTTCGACGTTTAGATGTGGATGGGATGGAAAATTTCTTAAAACGGGTCCATCCTATTGATAATGTAACAAATAGAAGTATTGACGATTTTGTGAATATAGCCTCTGATACCAAAGTACAGACATTATTCAATGTGGTTTCTGAACTTGAACAATTGGAGACAGATCTTAGTTGGAGTACAGAAAAAGGAAAAGAAACACCCACTTCTTTGAATTCAAATTTCAGTACTCCTAAACTCTGTAGGAAAATTTTGAAGAATGTTATCAATCAAGATTCTCTTTACGAGTATGATTGGTTGGTTGGAGATGTTCGTGAAAACGTTGACAACATAGCAAGCTATCTCCCTACTATTGATGATGTAAAAGGTAATGGCAGGGATGGAAGTAGTATCTTCGAGACCAAGAAAGTGGGATTGGTGACTAAACAAAATAAGAAAAATGGAAACTATTGATGAATTGATTTATTCGGAATTTTCCAAAGTTGAATATTCTGTTATTGGTAGAATTGCTAATGCTCCTATATTTGCCAATAATGACAACTCTGATTTTTGGCTAATAATGGATGACTATGATATAGATGTAGAATTTCAGAAAAGTTTAGCTGATAATTATGAAGGCATCATGGATGGATATATTGCAGCAGCAAAGAATACCTCTGTACTTGTGTTGAAGAAAGTAGAACATATAAATGAGGCAAATAAGTGCTGGGCTGTTGAAGTGGAAAACGATAAATTCTTTTTTAAGAAGTATGTTCTACTCTATACAGATTTAGCTTGGAATATGCTGAAAGATAATATTCTGGTTAATAAGGAAAAGTGTCTTTCTGCTTATTTGGTAGAGACAGAAAACTTTGAAAATTTGAAGGCAGATACTCCCGATGGAGCGTATTCCTTGTTATATGGCATTGCTCATAAGTTGCCTTTTTTGTTGGTGGAAATGCAAAAGTCTAAATTGAAATTGTCTTATCCTGCATTTTGGTCTTCTTCTGATGTACTTAAAACAAATGATTGGGTAAATGGTATTTCTGACGAGAATGACGATATTGAGAAGTATTTGGATGAAATTATAAATTCAATAGGTAATGAGCAAGATTAAAATTTTATCCGTTTCTTTTGAGAATTTCAAAGGATTTGAGAAAGAAAAAGTATTATTTGACCAGTATCAAGCTATTGTTTTGGCTGGTAAAAATGGCTTTGGTAAGACGACTGTCTTCGATGCTATAGAACTTGTGTTCACTGGTAAAATCAAGAGATATGATTCTTACTTGGCTTTTCATAGACAAAATACGTCTTTAAGTCAAAGTATATTGCCTTTGGTTTATGATAGCAAAATCCTGCATATTCTTGTATCTGTAAAATTGCAGGTGGAGGAGGATTATGTTACTTTATATCGAATGGAGCATACTGATGCTATTACGAACCCTATTCACTTTGACAGGGTGTTCAATGTGTTGAATATTCAGTATAAGAAAAACGGAAAGACAATAGACGAAGTTTACAATGGTCAGTTCGGGTTAAATGATTTTCTTACCTCCTATACCTTTCTCAACTATGTGAGTCAGGAAGAGACAACGTCTTTCTTGAAAAGTAAAGAGACAGATAGGGCTAAGCAAATCAATGAACTGTTTAATACATCCCAGATAGATAAACAGCTATCTAAGATAAGTGTGATAGATAAGAAGCTTAAGGATACTGCTAAGGTGTTGAAATCGCAAATTTCAGATTTGACCCATGAACTCTCTGAAATGGAAAAGGGTGAAGAAGGACCAGAATGTGAGTATGTTCGCCTAGTAGCAGAGAAAGAGATTGATTGGGATAAGGAAAACACACAACTTTCTTATGAAAAATTTAATTCTCTACTCTGTGAAAGTGGAACTTTAGACCAGTTGATATATTTCTATCATCATCGGGTGGAATATACAAAATGGGTTGCTAATAAGAAAATCGATGATTTGTTAAGTTCTCCATTGTATTTGAATTTTCCTTATTATCTACTTTTGCAACCTCAGCAGAATCACTATAAACTATATGATGTTTTTGTAACGAAACTTCTGCCAGCTATCAATAGAGTTACTGTTGATAATTTGGTTGATACTATATCTCCTATATTAGAGGATGAATTGGTAGGTGAAGTAAGTCTAGATAAAGTTGAAGAAATCAAGTCTGCGTTTCAGAACATTCAACCAGTAGGGCGATCTGCTTCGATTCTGGGTAAGACACTTGCTGGTTTGCAAAATGAGCGGAAAAAGTTTAAAGCTGTTTTTGATAAATCTTACGCAATCCTTAATCTTACGAAATGTCCTCTGTGTGGTCAAGATTATAAGCAAAATGATGTCTTGAAAGAAAAGATAGATAATTATGAACGAGTATTGTCTGAGGCTTATCCTGAGTTGCAAGAAGGATTAGGACGTTTAATGAAGGAATTGAGAGAGCTATTGACATCTCTCGTTGAGACTTTTCAAACAAAATTCAAGGAATGGAATCTTACCGAAGAGGGATATGATAAATTCAAGGAGATTGATTTTGATAAATATACGTCTTATCTGAAAGAGATAACTAAGTTTGGGGATATTTCTTTTGACTCAAGTAAAACGGCTGAAGATTACTTTCGCTTTTTGCGACAAAGGCTGAATAATGCTAAGCAGGACATAGATAATAGTCTGGATTATTTGGAATTAGAAAAAACATATACTTCGTTGGCGAAGTTCATGCATCCAGAAGACTTGACGTTAGAAAACATCGAGAAAAAACGCAATTATTTGTTGGCTCAATGGAATTCTATAAAATCTAAACTCTATAAACAGAAGGAAGACCAAAAGAGAAAAATTGAGAAGAAGAAAGATTTTTGCGACCAGAAAATTCAGAATTTAAAGGATTTGAAGACTGATTTGGTTGATTATAAGAATGCATATTTGGAAAAAGTTATTTCGGATATAGAGATACTTTTCTATGTATATTCTGGGCGTATCATGCAAGATAATTATTATGGTAGAGGGTTGTTTATAAAGAATGAAACATCCCCGCAGCGAGTACTCTTTGTTTCTGATTATAAGTCAGATGTTGATGCACTTTACAATTTGAGCAGCGGTCAGTTAGTTTCTATAGTCTTTGCTTTTGTCATGGCTTTGAATAAACTTTATAGCTCGCAACAGCTTATAGCCATTGATGATCCTGTACAGACAATAGATGACATCAATGTTTGGGGCTTTATAGAGACAATCCGTCATGCCTTTAAAGAAAGTTTTATATTGCTGTCCACTCATGAAGATGAATATGCTGCATTGTTGAGGTATAAGTTTGGCAAGATTGGCATACCTGCTAAGTGCATTGATATGGCTGAAATTAGAAATCTTCAAGAATAAAGTGTTAGAATATGGAAAGAAAATATATCAATAAAGAGTTGTCATCTCAAGTTCTTTTCTTAGGTGTTTCTAAGAAGACGAAGGGAGGTATGACTGCAGTTCTTGTATCTTATGATAAGTATATTGAGAACATGCGTTTTATTCCAACTTGGAAGTTGGGTAATAAGTTGGTGAAGTCTTGGTATGCTCTGCAGGCATTGGTGAGAACTTGGTTTTTACTGATTTTTGACAAGCGTATAAAAATCGTGCATATTCATGGAGCTGCTAATGCTTCATTTGATAGATGTAAGTTATTTATTCGTCTTGCCAAGAAATGTGGCAAAAAGGTGATTTTGCATGAGCATGCAGCTGACTTCGTTGAGTATTATCATGGAGCAGAAGACAAGCAAGGTATTACAGATACATTGAAAATGTGTGATGCCTTAATTGTATTGTCGCAATCATGGAAAGAGTATTTTGCATCCATCGGAATGGCCAAGGACAGGATTCATGTTCTTAACAACATCGTGTCACCTCCAGAGATAGCTCCAGAAAAACATACAGAAGATGGTAAGTTACATCTGATGTATATGGGGGAAATTAGCAAGCGAAAAGGCGGATTCGACTTATTGAAAGCTATTGTGGACAATAAGGAGTATTTTGTCGATAAGCTTTTACTTCGTATGGGAGGTAATGAGGTTGATGGTGACATCAAGGCTTATATTCGTGAGAATGGCTTGGAATCGTTTGTAACCTATGAAGGTTGGATTGCAGGTCAGAAGAAGATAGATTGTTTGAATTGGGAAGATGTTTATATCTTGCCATCCTACAACGAGGGATTGCCTATTGCTATCCTTGAAGCTATGGCTTATAGTCATCCTATCATATCTTCTCCTGTAGGGGGAATTCCTGAGATTATCAAGAGTGGTGAAAATGGTATCTTGGTTCAGCCTGGCGATACAAAGGCTATAGCTGATGCTATCAAGTTTTATATTGAAAATCGTGATGTGATTAGCAAACAAGGCAATAATGCTTTCAATGTAGTACAGGACTTTTTCCCAAAGAAAGTATTTGGAGATTTGAAAGCATTGTATTTGAAATTGTTAAGTAATAAAAATGAATAATAGAAGATTGGATGTTGTGGATTTCCTTCGAGGATTTTCCATATTTACTATTGTTTTAATGCATCTTGTACAGAGTTATCCTTTACCTGGCTTCTTGCAAAAGGCAACTTCATTTGGGGGTGCTGGTGTTCATGTTTTTATTTTGTGTAGTGGATTTGGATTGTATCTGTCTTCACTATATAAACCATTGACTTATGGACAATTCTTGAAAAGGAGATTCTCTAAGGTCTATATACCTTATCTTATTGTAGTAATAATAAGTGCCTTGTACTTTGGGTTGGTATGTGGGCAAGATGTACTTAACCCTTTGTTGGGTTCAGTCTTTCTATACAAAATGTTAGTTCCTTCTTTGGAATGTGCATTTGGCGGTCAGATGTGGTTCGTGTCAACAATTATCCAGTTCTATCTATTTTGGCCTTTAATAGTTAGACTGTTTAGAGTGGATATGGGGGGGCGAATCTCATTACTTATCAGTCTTGTTTGGGCATCGATTACAACTTATTTAGGAATAGATGATGAGAGAATTTGGAATAGCTTCTTCTTGCAATATCTTTGGGAGTTTGTTTTAGGTATGTGGTTGGCAAAGATATATTTCGAACATCCAGAGAAAATCAAAGTGCCTAAGTTTGGTATTTTATTGGTTGCAATGATTGTTGGGTTAGGGTTGACCGGTGTAGCAGGTTTTGTTGGTGGATACTGGAAATCATACAACGATATTCCTTCGTTGGTTGGCTATATGTCTATGGCTCTCATTGTTTATAAATTGAGTATCAATTGGGTTAATCGTTGCTTTCAATATACCAACAAGATATCGTATGAGTGGTATCTTATCCATATACTGATATTTAGTATTTACTTCAAATTTGCAAGAGGCATATTGCCTTTCTATGCAGATTGGGTTGTGCTGATGCTTGTATCGTATGTTGTGGCTATAGGATATCATAAGGTTTTGAAGAAGGTATAGTATGCTTTCATCTTTGATACTGATTAATATATTGCATTATGTATAAAATTCAAAATATTAAAGAAGGTATTTATAACTTAGTTTATATTACTTTTTTACATGGATCACCTTCTTATCAAGAAGGTGTAGTAAGAGATGGAATTGATCTTTTTATTGATTTTTTGAATACAAAGTCAGAAAATGAAAATTTGCATGGTCTTTCTATTGCTATTTTTAGTGCATTACAAGAATTGTTAGTAGAGAAAAAATATTCTATTAACAACTTAGATGTGTTAGCAACAAAATTGGAACCTTTTTGTCGAAAGGTTTTGATGCTTAAGAATAACAAGAAATATGATGAACTTTCTCATGTAAACCTAGCTCCTTTATTGAAACAGTTGAATATTAACTCTCAATTGTCTGCACAGGTTAGAACTACAGATTATCCTATGATGAAAGAAGAGAATCTTGAAGGCTTTAAAAATAGTCCAGAATATCTTTATTCTATTGCTATGGCTTATGTGAAACGAAATGATATTCATAATGCTTCTTTACTTGATTCAGCTGATATTATAGTTTTATTAAAACATATACTTGTTGTTTATGTATATGTTGTTTTAAAAAATCAGGAAATTATTAAGCATGAAATACAAGCAAATGGATGTAGTGTAGATGATGATGAGTCTAATTTAAAACAAAAACTATTATTTGATTTCTTTAATTATGGAGATACGTCAACGGAGTTGAAGAAACAAATAGTTAATGCATATATAGAAAATTATCTATATCAACATCCTAAGAGCTCAATTTCAACCTTAGTATCAGATTCTACTGGCTTTTTTAAAAATGTATTTACAAAAGATTTCTTTGAAAGACAAATAGATAATCTAAGAGGTAAGGGGCTGATTGTACCCCAATCTTCTGAACCGATTTCTTTATCAGATGGTTTTAAAGAGAAGATTTCACAAATACATAAAGACTATTTTGATAATCAACAGAATTTTTATTTGATCTTCGATGAACTTCTAAGTAAATATCACATTGAAATCGAAAAAAAAGCATTGTTAGATAAATTATCTGTGTTTTTTGAGCAAAACTTTAATATTGACTTAACTGAAGCTTATTGCATGGAAGATAATGCATTAGCCAATCAATATTCTGAAATATTAGATTTTTTAAAATCAATTGTTGGCGATGATGAGTATATCAATTTATTTAAAGATATTTTAGAATGCTGTGAAGATAATGATTTCTTGTTGAGAGAATCTGCAAGCAAGGTTTTCTGTAGTTTGTCTAATCCAGATAAATTTGAGAATTATCTTCGCCAACAAAATATGACGGTCTATCTTGATACCCAAATAGTTCTTTATGCTTTATGTAATACGGGGTTGCGTAATGATGGATGTGAGGATGTGCGTATGAAAGTTATAAAAAAAATGATAGAATATGCACGAAAAAACTCTAAGATAAAACTTTGTTTTTCTTCACATTATTTCCGGGAGGTTACAAATCAAATGGGGGTGTAATTTAAACTGTGTCAAGGCTTGTTCT
>ULTB01029389.1_pt1 | contig 22683 bp, 14 predicted proteins | sample 1957251 | NCBI WGS metagenome assembly ULTB01 (sample SAMEA4835724, study PRJEB28245) | human gut metagenome | biome: gut microbiome; material: fecal sample | place: Denmark | collected 2008
CTCTTTTTTCTATTGTCCGTTTTTACTGGACTTGTTCAGATTTCCGGCTCCCCTTTTTTGATAGAACAAGGCTTTGTGTTGTGCCGAGCCGGCAACAGGGCTTCCAAATAGATTCTATTAAAAATCCGGGCTCGCCACGCCGCCAAAAGATTTTATCATCTTAATCAAAAAATCCGCTGTATCAATTATTTGATACAGCGGATAATTTTTTATATTTTACACTCCGAACTGGCTGGCGTAGAGCTCTCTGTAGAAGCCGTTCTGTGCGAGCAGCTGTTCGTGCGTGCCCTGCTCGACTATCGTGCCGTTGTTCATAACCAAGATAACATCGGCGTCGCGGATGGTCGAGAGCCTGTGTGCAATAACGAAGCTCGTTCTGCCGTTCATCAGCGCGTTCATCGCCTTTTGGATATGCACTTCTGTGCGCGTGTCAACGGAGCTTGTCGCCTCGTCGAGGATAAGCACCGACGGGTTCGCGAGGATGGCGCGGGCTATCGTCAGAAGCTGGCGCTGACCCTGAGAGATGTTCTCGCCGTTCTCTTCGAGCATCGTCTCGTAGCCGTCGGGCAGTGTGCTGATGAAGTGGTGGACCCTTGCCGCCTTTGCCGCGTCAATGACCTCTTCGCGCGAGCAGCCTTTGCGCCCGTAGGCTATGTTCTCAATTATCGTGCCCTCGAACAGCCATGTATCCTGGAGCACCATGCCGAATACGCTGCGCAGATTTTCGCGCGGTATCGAGCGTATGTCGTGCCCGTCGAGAAGAATCTCGCCTTTATTGACATCATAGAAGCGCATGAGCAGGTTCACGAATGTCGTCTTGCCCGCTCCCGTCGGTCCGACTATCGCGACGAGCTGACCCGGCTCGACTTTCAGATTCATGTTTTCGATAAGCGGCACTTCGGGAGTGTAGCTGAAGCTGACATCTCTGAATTCGACCTCGCCCTTGGGCTCTTCGATCCTGGTGTCGTAGCAGTCGGCGCACTCGTCGGGCTCATCGAGCAGGTTGAACACGCGCTCCGCACTCGCGAGCGAGGACTGAAGGTTGTTCGCAATGTTGCCGATGCTGACGAGCGGCTGCATGAAGAGCTTTGAATAAGTGAAGAAAGTTGTTATGTCGCCGAGAGAGAAAGTGCCCTTTATGACATACACGCCGCCTATGACGCAGATGAGCACATAGGCTATGTTGCTGACGAAATTTAATATCGGACCGATTATGCCGGAGATGAACTGCGCTTTGTATCCGGCTTTTGCGAGGCTTACGTTTATATCATCGAACTCGTCTATAGCCTGTTCCTCGTGGTCAAAGACTTTGATGAGCGTGTGGCCGGTGTACATCTCTTCGATATGACCGTTTATGTTGCCCGTCTCGTCCCACTGGCGGCGGAAGTACCGCTTGGAGCGCTTAGAGATGATCGATATCACGAGAAGGCTCGGCGGGAGCACGGAGAGCGTGATAAGAGTTAACTGCCAGCTGACATAAAACATCAGCGCAAGCATACCGATGAAGCTCACCGCAGAGGTGATTATCTGAATAAGGTTGTTCTGCAGGGTGTTGCTGATATTGTCGATATCATTCATCATTTTGCTGAGGATATCGCCCTTCGAGTGAGAGTCAATATAGCTCAGCGGCAGGTGGGTCAGCTTGTCGTTTACCTTGTCGCGCAGATCGCGCACGACGGACTGCGTGACGCCCGCCATGATATAGTGCTGAACATAGCTGAGCACCGCGCTCAGACCGTAGATGCCGAGAATGGTCAGCAGTATTTTCTGTATCTTTGAAAAGTTTATCTCGCCGCCCGCGAGCTTTATATCCGCCTGCTCTTTTATCGCGTCGACTATGTCGCCGAGGAACATCGGTCCCGTGACGGTCAGCACCGTGCCGATAACGCCCGCTATGAGCACGACGACCATGCCGGGGATAAACGGCTTTAAGAGCGGCACGAAGCGCGAGACGGTCTCTTTGAAATTCTTCGGCTTTTCGCCGGGGCGGCGGTTGCCGCCGGAATATCCGCTGTATTTCTTTCTCGATTGCGAGGTGCGCTTTCTCTTCAGAGGTGATCTTCTGCTCATGCGAGTTCCTCCTTTGAAAGCTGGGATTGGGCAATTTCGCGGTAGACCGTGCAGGTTTCGAGCAGCTCTCGGTGGGTGCCGATGCCCGCGACTTTGCCCTCGTCGAGCACGATTATGCGGCTCGCGTCGATTATCGTTCCGACGCGCTGGGCGACGATTATTTTTGTTATATCCGGCATCCTCTCGCGCAGAGCCTTGCGGAGCTTTGCATCGGTTGAGAAGTCGAGAGCCGAGAAGCTGTCGTCAAAAACATATATCTCAGCCTTTCTTATCAACACGCGCGCTATCGCGAGGCGCTGGCGCTGACCGCCGGAAAGGTTCTTGCCGTTTTGCGAGAGCTCGCTGTCGAGTCCGTCCGGCATAGCTCTGACAAAATCTGCCGCCTGCGCGGTTTCGAGCGCCTCCCACATCTCCTCTTCTGTAGCGTCAGGTTTGCCCATGCGCAGGTTGTCGGCGACGGTGCCGCTGAACAGGAATGCGCTCTGCGGAATAAAGCCTATCTTCTCGTGGAGGGTACGCATAGACATATTTTTTATATCCACGCCGTCAATGAGAATCCTGCCGCCAGAGACATCGTAGAATCGGGGGATAAGATTGACGAGAGTCGATTTGCCCGAGCCGGTCGAGCCGATAACGGCGGTGGTCTCGCCGGGCATGGTCTTGAAAGATATGCGCGAAAGTATCGGCGAATCGGCGCCCGGATAGCTGAAGCTCACGCAGTCGAACTCAAGCTCGCTGCGGCGGTCTGCATCGGGGGTTATCGGATGCTCGGTCTCTTTTATCATCGGGACGAGGTCGAGTACCTCGTTGATTCTCTTCGCGGATATCTCCGCTTTCGGGAGCATCACGAACAGCGACGCCGCCATGGAGACCGCGTAGATTATCATTATCATATAGACCATGAACGCCTGCAGATCGCCGACGGTGTTCGCTATCTGCACGCTGTCCGCGACGGCGTCGAGCGCGTCTATCTGATCCGCCGCCATCTTGAGGAGAATGGCGACTATGACATAGCAAAGAAGCGTTGCGAGCGGAATAAGGAACGCGAAAATACGGTTTATCTTGAGCATGAGTCCGGTCAGGTCGTAGTTTGCCTTTCTGAACTTCTCGTCCTCATATTCCGAGCGGTTGAACGCGCGGATAACTCTGATTCCGCTGAGCTTCTCACGCAGGATGAGATTGAGTCTGTCGGTCTTTTTCTGCGCCTTGTCGAACATCGGCAGAACCTGCTTTGCGACGACGAGGGCGATAACCAAAATTATCGGAATAGCGATGAACATGACGGTCGAGAGCCTCTTATTCAGCGTGAACGCCATGAACGCGCCGCCGACCATGACTATCGGCGCGCTGATAATAATGCGGATCATCATCAGGATCATGTCTTGAATCTGGCGGATGTCGTTTGTCGTTCTCGTTATCAGCGAGGGCGTGCCTATCTTATCTATATCGCACTGGCTCAGCGACTCGACCTTGACGAACAGCGCGCGGCGAAGCGACAGACCGAAGCAGGCGGAGACCTTTGAAGAATAGTAGCTGCCCGCGATTGCCGCGCCTATCGCGATAGCGGAGAGCACCGCCATAACGCCGCCGATGAGCTGAACAGTGCCCATGCGCCCGTCGCCGATGCCGGTGTTTATCATCAGAGCCATCATCGCGGGCAGGATCAGCTGCATAAGATTGTTGAACAGCGAGAAAAACAGCGCCGCCACGGTAGCTCCCATATACGGTTTTAGAAATTTAACTATCTTTGTCACGAAGCGCGATACCTCCGTCTGTCGAAAAAAAGACATAATTACAATTTATTTTATCATTGAAATGTGAACGGTTCAATAACTTTGGTAAACTTTCGGCGATAAATTGAATATATATTGCACGGACTCAATAAAAAAGGGGAGAAAATATGGACTGGTATTCGATGAGCGCCGCAGACGCGGTCGGCAAACTCAGCAGCAGCGTTGACAGGGGCTTGAGCTCGCGCGAAGCGGAGAAGCGGCTCGGGCAGGACGGCGAAAACATACTGCGCGGCAAAAAGAAAAAAAGTATCATCGCGGAATTTTTCGAGCAGTTCAAAGATTTCACCGTGATAGTCCTGCTCATAGCGAGCGGAGTGTCATTTGCAACCTCGTTTCTCGAGGAGCACGGCGACTTCGCCGACCCGATAATGATATTGATAATAGTTATACTCAACGCCGCAGTCGGGGTCATTCAGCAGCGGCGCGCGGAGCATTCGCTCGAGGCGCTTAAAAATATGTCCGCGCCGACGGCGGCAGTTATAAGAGACGGAAAAGAGACAAAAATCCCTGCGTCGGAAGTTGTTCGCGGGGATATTATAGAAGTCCGTGCGGGCGATCTTGTCCCCGCAGATGCGCGGCTGATATCTTCACATTCGCTGTCGGCTCAGGAGAGTGCACTGACCGGCGAATCCATGCCATGCGAAAAGGACGCTCTCTGCCGTATTCCGGACGAAAGTCCGCAGGCGGAGCTCAAAAATATGATATTTTCGTCTTCAGTCATAACCGCAGGCCACGCCAGGGCAGTCGTGACTCAGACGGGCATGGACACGGCGGTCGGGAAGATAGCACATCTTCTGAACACAGAAGACGAACCTACAACGCCGCTGCAAATAAAGCTCGCGAAGATAGGAAAAGTTCTCGGCATCGGCGCGCTGGCGATATGCGCGCTGATATTCGTGCTCAGCATCCTGCGCGGCATGGGCGTGCTCAGCGCGTTCATGCTCTCTGTCAGTCTCGCCGTTGCGGCTATCCCCGAGGGACTGCCCGCAGTTGTCACCGTTGTGCTCTCGCTCGGAGTGCAGAAGATGGCGAAGAGCAACGCAGTCATACGCCGCCTGCCTGCAGTCGAAACGCTCGGTGCGGCAACATATATCTGCTCCGATAAGACAGGTACGCTGACACAAAATAAAATGACAGTCACTGCCGCCTGCTCGCCGTCGGGCGAAATTCAGCTGACCGGCGAAGAGGCGAAAAAGCTTTTCTCCCTTGCGGCGCTCTGCTGCGACGCAAAATACGAGGGCAAGGGCAAGGTATCAGGTGAGCCGACAGAGGCTGCGATAGTCGCGGCGGCGGAGCGATCCGGCACCGATACGGCGAAGCTCAACCGCCAAAAGCCCAGAACCGATGAAATACCGTTCTCGTCCGAGCGGAAGATGATGTCCGTCGCGATAAGAGACGGGGACAAAACAATAACGGTCGCAAAGGGCGCGCCCGATGTGCTGATAAAAAAGTGTTCCGATATAATATTAAACGGAACGAAAAGCCCGCTGACTTCGGCTCGGCGTGAAAAAATACTGAGTCTCAATGCCTCTCTTGCCGAGCGGGCGCTGAGAGTCATTGCCGTCGCCACGGGCGAGACAAACGGGGGGAAAATAAGCGAGACGGGGCTGACATTCTGCGGGCTTATCGGCATGGAGGATCCGCCGCGCGAAGAGGCATATGAGGCGGTCAAAACCTGCCGCCGCGCGGGAATAACGCCTGTTATGATAACCGGCGACCATGCGGGCACCGCCTGCGCCACGGCGAAAAAACTCGGCATACTCTCGCGCTCCGGCGAATGTCTGACGGGTGCGCAGATAGACAAAATGGGCGAGAACGAATTCGCGCGCGCCGTGCGCTCCTGCCGCGTATATGCGCGTGTGACGCCGGAGCACAAAGTTCGGATAGTCAAGGCTCTGCGCGCCCACGGCGAGGTTGTTGCGATGACGGGCGACGGGGTCAACGACGCGCCCGCATTAAAGGCCGCCGATATCGGCTGCGCCATGGGCAAGGGCGGCACGCAGGTGGCACAGAACGCCGCCGACATGATTCTGACCGACGACAATTTTGCGACAATAGTCAAAGCCGTAGCCCAGGGGCGCGGAATATATGACAACATCCGCCGCGCCATACACTATCTGCTCGGCTGCAACATCGGCGAGATACTCTGCGTCTTTGCCGCCACTCTCTTCGGCATGCCCGCGCCGCTGCTGCCGATACAGCTTTTGTGGATAAATCTCGTCACAGACTCCCTGCCCGCGCTCGCGCTCGGCGCGGAGAGGCTCGACAGCCGCATCATGCAGCGTCCCCCGCGCGACAGCTCAAAGAGCTTTTTCGCCGACCGCACGGGGCTCGACATAGTCCTCGAGGGAATGTTGATAGGCGCGCTGAGTCTGTTTGCGTTCGTCGCTGGCAACTCGCTCTTTAAAAATTCCTGCGTCGAGCTTGGGCGCACCATGGCGTTTGCGACGCAGAGCCTCTGCGAGATAGCTCATTCGTTCAATATGCGCTCGCGCCGCTCGGTTTTCAGCATCGGTATTTTTTCAAACAGAAAGCTCACTATTTGCGCCGCCCTCTGCGCCGCGCTCCAGCTCATTGTTATGACCGTCCCGCAGCTGCGGGTGCTGTTCGATGTGTCCGTGCTCAATATATATGAGTGGCTGACCGTCGCCGCCCTCGCCCTCGCACCGATAGCGTTTTCCGAACTCGGCAAAGCGGTTGGAGGGAAGAGGGAGGAATGATTTGCATGACCTGACAACCACCAACTTATCGCAAATTATAAAAACAGCCCCGGAAATCTCCGGGGCTTATTATATGTATCACTGTGTCAATCCGAGCTTCTTTGCCATCTCGGCGGTCTTGAGTTCGAGCAGTTTGGAGACTCCGTCCTCCTGCATCGTGACTCCGTAGAGGACATCGGCTTCTTCCATCGTGCCGCGTCTGTGCGTAATAAGTATGAACTGCGTGTTCTTTGTCATGCGGCGAGCATACTGTGCGTAGCGCGTGACGTTGACATCGTCGAGCGCCGCTTCGACCTCGTCGAAGAAGCAGAACGGCGCGGGAGTGACCTTGAGGATGGAGAACAGCAGTGCGATTGCCGCAAGTCCCTTTTCGCCGCCCGAGAGCAGGTCGATGTTCTGAACATTCTTGCCCGGGGGCTGAACCTTTATCTCAATGGCACATTCGAGCACGTCGAGCGGATTCTCAAGAATAAGCTCCGCCTTGCCGCCGCCGAACAGCTCCGAGAATGTCTGACCGAAGATAGTGTTTATGCGGTCAAACTGCTCCCTGAACCGCTCCGACATCTTGCCGGTCAGGTCGCCTATGAGCGTGAGCAGCTCCGCGCGGGAGCTTTCGACATCGTCTATCTGAGTTTTCATGAACTCGTAGCGCTCGGAGACCTCTTTGTATTCCTCGATAGCGCCGACATTGACATTGCCGAGGGCTCTTATCTTGTTCTTTATATCATTGAGATCGCGCTGCGCTTTCTGCGGATCTTCGATAATTATTCCGAGTTCCTCCGCCTCGCGGCGAGTGAGCTGATATTCGTCATAGAGCTTGTTCTGCGCATTTTCGAGCTCGCGCTGCATCGAGTCGCGGCGCTCTTCGAGCCTTGCCCGCTCGCCGGACAGCCTCTCGCGCCTGTCGCTGACCGAGCGCTCCTGAGCACGCAGTTTGGTGCTCTCGCCCTCGACTCCGCTTCGCTTCTGAGCGAGCGAGGATATCTCGTCTTTCTTCTGCTGAGCCTCGGCGCGAAGCGATGCCGCCTCGCCCTTGAGCTGTTCTATAAGCTCGTTCGTCGCGGTCATCTGCTCGGTTATCGAGTCAATCTCCGATTTGAGTTCATCGGCGTGACCCTCATGGGAGCTTCTGCGGCGTTTGAGCGTTTCGATAACTTCCTCTCGCGCCTGAATGTCCTTTTTGAACGCGAGGATGCTGAGGTTGATACTGCTCTCTTTGTCTGCGTTCTGCTCGCGGGTGCTGAGCAGTTCATCGCGGCGCGATTCGATTTCTGTTATCTTTTCATTAACAGAGTCGAGCTGAGCAGTAAATTCATCTATCTTCTTCTGCGCCTGAGTCTGAATCTCTTCGAGCTTTGCGGTGCGCTCTGCGGAGCTGCGCTTCTCCGCTTCGAGGTCATTGAGCGCCGACTCGGCGGTTTCTATCTTGTCGTCTATCATGCGCAGTTCGCCCTCACGGCGGATTTTTTCTTCCTGCGCTTTCTGGAGCTCCGCTGTCACGCCGTCGTATTCCGCCTGCGCCGCCGAGACTTCGCCCGCGAGCTCTTTGTATCTCTCCTGCCGCTCGGCAAGATCTTTTTCAAGCTTCGCGACGGTCTTTTTGAGCTGTTCTATATCATTGCCGCGGCTGAGTATGCCCGCGTTCTGCCCGCGCGAACCGCCCGTCATTGAGCCGCCCGCGTTCATGACCTGACCGTCGAGCGTGACGACTTTGAATCTGTGGCCGAAGCGCTTGGAGATGGCTATCGCGCTGTCGATATTATCCGCAACGGCGGTGTGGCTGAGCAGATTCCTGATTATCGGCAGATACTCGTCGTCGCATCGAAGAAGCCTGTCCGCCATGTCGATGAATCCGACGCAGGAGTCGAGTCCGTCCTCCCTGAACGGGCGCGGCTTTATCGCCGTCATCGGCAGGAAAGTCGCGCGTCCTGCGCGGCTCTCTTTAAGATAGGCTATGGCGCGCTTTGCCGCCGACTCGTCGTCGGTTACTATATTCTGCACGGCGGCGCCGAGAGCCGTCTCGACCGCCGCGGCGTACTTCGCATCAACGGTTATCAGCTGGGACACAGGTCCGTGGATTCCGCGCAGCGTTCCGCGCTTTGCTTCGCGCATGACCGCTTTAACGGAGCCGGAATAGCCCTCCATGTTCTTCTCGAGATCCTCGAGCATTCTGATTCGCGCCTGCTTCTGGTGGATGTCGAGCGTTGCGGCATCGAGCTCGCGGCGCATCTTCTCCGCCTTTTCGGAGCGCGAACGGACTATCATAGAGTAGCCGTCTATTGAATTTGAAAGTGATTCTATATTTTCAAGGCACGCATCAAGATTCCTGCGGCTGACTTCGGCCTGCTCACGAAGTGCGTCAAGCAGTCCACCGCGCGAAGCGATGACTTCATCAACTGTGCCGAGGCGCGCGGCTATCTCCTGCGCGGAGGAGCGCGCCGTGCTCTGCTCGATTTTTGCGGCGGAGAGAGACTCGTTTATGGCCTTCGCCTGCGCTTCTGCGCTGTCGCGCTCGGCGGTTATCGCGCTCTCCTGCTCCTTGAGCTTGCCCGTGCTGTCGAGCAGTTCGAGCAGCTGCGCTTGGCAGCCCTTTATCTCGGCGTCTATAGATTCTATCTCTTTTTGGGCAGCGTCGATCTGCTCCTCGAGGTGCTGCTCGGTGGCGGTCGCCGCTTCCATGTCGCGCTTTATGCGCTCTATTGTCTCGCGGTTATGTGCGAGGTTGTTGTGCTCGACGGCGATTCTGCCGTCAACTGCGGTCGCCTGCTCTTCGTCTGAAGCGGCTTTCGTTCGCAGTTCTTCTATCTGCACGGTTATTCCGCTGCCCGTGCTCATGAGCTCTTCTATCTGAGCCGATATCTGTTCGAGCTCGCGCTCCACCTGCTCATAGTCCGCGGCGGCGAGGGATATTTTATCCTCCTGCGCCCTGAGTCCCTCGCGGGAGCGCTCTATCGTCTTGAGCCAGAGTCCTATCTCAAGCTCTTTTTTCTCCCCTGCAAGCACAAGGAATTTCTGCGCTTTTTCGCTCTGCGTTTTGAGCGGCCCGACGCGTCCCTCGAGTTCGGTCAATATATCGCGCAGGCGAACGAGATTTTCCTCCGCCTGTTCGAGTCTGCGTGTCGCGTCCGCACGGCGGTATCTGAAATGGGATATTCCCGCCGCCTCTTCGAGCATATCGCGCCTCTGCGGCGAGCGCGAAGAGATAAGGTCGGCGACTCTGCCCTGGCTGACCATGGAATAGCCGTCGCGTCCGAGTCCCGTGTCCATAAACAGCTCGTGGATATCGCGCAGGCGGACAGTCTCGCCGTTCAGCTGATACTCGCTCTCGCCCGAGCGGTAGTAGCGGCGGGTGACGGAGACATCGTCCTTGTCGCAGTTGTTGAGGGTGCGGTCGGTGTTATCGAGGCGCAGAGTGACCTCGGCGAAGCCCATCGCTTTTCTCAGCGAAGTACCGCCGAAGATGACATCCTCCATTTTCGAGCCGCGCAGGCTCTTTGACGACTGCTCGCCGAGAACCCAGCGAACGGCATCGGAGATGTTGCTCTTGCCGGAGCCGTTGGGTCCTATGACGGCGGTTATGCCTTTTCCGAATTCAAGCGTTGTCTTGTCGGGAAAGGATTTGAAGCCCTGCAGTTCGAGTGCTTTTAGTAACATTTATCTGCCTGCCTTTATAATAAGTTGACTTTTTCCAAGGTTATATCGCGCGCCGAGAGAGCCGCGCTCTCTTTTATCCTGCATTCGTAGCCGAGTTCTTTTAGCTTTTCGAGGTTGCACCGCCTCTGTCCGGCGGCCTTTGACACCTCGCGCGGGGCGACATATATTATGTACCTGCCCCTCTCCCTGCCGGCGAGCGCCTTTGAGATGATATCAAAATATATATGCCCCTCGCACATCTCGCGCAGAGCCGGATGATATGCGCCGGCAACGAAAGAGCCCTCGACATCGCCACCGGAATGAAGTCCGAGACGGATGACTTTTATCCCCGCTCGCTCGAACATCGGCAGTATCTTCGCGCAGAGCACCGCCGCCTCTTCGGGAGTCTGCGGGCGGTATTCGCCATTGCGGTATAGCTCGGCGAGCTCCGTGTTTTCTATAACAACCGTCGGATATATCCGCGCGGTATCGGGTGAAAGCGAAATTATGTCCCGCGCCGTCCCGATGCTGTCCTCATCATTCGAACCGTAGAGCCCGGTCATCATCTGGAGCCCCAATTCGAAGCCGCGTTCTTTTAAAAGCCGCGCCGAGCGGAAGATATCCTCGCGCGTGTGACCCCTGCGGTTCATCGCGAGCACTTTATCATTCGTGCTCTGTGCGCCGAGTTCGACCGCCGTGACATGATACTTTTCAAGAATATCGCATATCTCGCCGTCAACAGCGTCCGGGCGGGTGGATATTCTGATGCCCTTGAAGCCGTTTTCGCCGATGAACTCCTGCGCCGAAGAGAGCAGCTCGATCATATAATCGCGGTCGATAGCCGTGAAGCTGCCGCCGAAAAATGCTATCTCCCCGTCTTTTATTCCCTCGGGGGACGAGCGCATGGCGACGAGCGCCGCGTCGCGCACATCCTGCGCTGTCGGCTGGCTCTTTGCGCCCGAAATGCTCCTCTGGTTGCAGAAGCTGCACTGGTGCGGGCAGCCCGCGTGGGGAACGAATACGGAGACGTTTATATGTTTCATGCCTTGAGCCCCATGAGCTCCAGAGCCTCTTTTGCCGCCGCCTGCTCGGCTATCTTCTTGCTTCTGCCCGAGCCGTGGCCGATGACATTGCTGTTGAGATGGACTTCGACGCTGAAGGTCTTGTTGTGGTCGGGTCCGCTCTCGCCGACGAGGACATATTCGACCGCCTCCTCGGGGTTGCGCTGGACTATCTCCTGCAAGGTGGTCTTGTAGTCCGTGACGACCGGCTTCTCCTCGTCCGCCTTGTCTATAAAACGGAAGACGAACTTCTTCGCCGGCTCTATGCCGCCGTCGAGATAGATAGCGGCGAGCACAGCCTCAAACGCATCGGCGAGGATAGACGGGCGATCCTTGCCGCCGGTGAGCACTTCGCCCTTGCCGAAGAGCAGATAGTCGCCGATGCCGAGAGTGCGCGCAAATTCGCTGAGTGACTTCTCGCAGACGAAATAAGCGCGTCTCTTCGTCAGCTCGCCCTCGGGCAGGTGCTTGAAGTGATGGAAGAAATGCTCGGCGGAGATAAAGCCGAGCACCGAGTCGCCCAGAAACTCCAGGCGCTCGTTGCAGCGCGTGCCGTCCTGCCGCTCGTTGGCGTATGACGAGTGGGTCAGCGCCTCGGTGAGCAGCTTTTTATTCTTGAAATTGTAGCCTATTTTCTTTTCGAGTTCTCTGTTGTCCATTTTCTTACTCCGCGTCGGCAGCTTCCTTGACGCTCTGTGCAATGGTGCCGACTATATTTTTTTCTGCGCAGGTCTTTGCCTGCCTTATGGCGTTGCGGATAGCTTTTGCGTCGGACGAGCCGTGCGCCTTGATAACAACGCCGTTGACTCCGAGCAGCGGCGCGCCGCCGAACTCGGAATAATCCATTCTCATTTTAAGTCCGAGCAAGCCTCCCTTGACCATCATGGCGGCGAGCATGGTTATTGAGCTCTTTTTGAAGATGTTCTTGATATTCGCCATCATCGCGCCCGCGACACCCTCATAGAGCTTTAAGATAATGTTGCCCGTGAAGCCGTCCGCGACGAGCACGTCGCAGCAGCCGTAGGGCACGTCGCGAGTCTCGACGTTGCCGATGAAGTTGACGCCTTTTGTCTCTTTGAGCAGATCGAACGCCTCATGGCGCAGGCGGTCGCCCTTGCTGTCCTCGGTGCCGATATTCGCAAGAGCCACGCGCGGAGACTGAACTTTTACGAACTTCTCCGAATATATCGCGCCCATCTGGGCGAACTGCTTTAAATGCTCCGCGGTGCAGTCTGCGTTCGCGCCGCAGTCAAGCAGAAGAAACGGCTTGTCATTAGAGGGCAGGACGCTGCCTATCGCCGGGCGTTTTACACCCTTGATGCGCTTGACGATAAAAGTCGCACCCATGACGAGCGCGCCGGTTGACCCGGCACTGACGAATGCGTCGCCCTTGCCGTCCGCAAGAGCCTGAAGTCCGACCGCCATGGAGCAGTTTTTCTTGCTTTTGAGTATCTCGCCGGGCTGATCGGTCATGGCGATAACATCCGGAGCGTCTATAATATCAATGCCCGTGAGCGATATCTTGTTCTGCGCGGCGCAGGAGAATATCTTTTCCTTATCGCCGACGAGAGCTATATCAACGCCGAGATCGTCCTTTGCGTTGCGGCTGCCCTTGATAACCTCAAGAGGCGCATTGTCGCCGCCGAAAGCATCAACTATAATCTTCATTTTTCATTCTCTCCTTCGATATATTTTCCCGCAGACTCGAGTCCCCGCTGCGAGATCTTCTCATAACGCTCCTGCTTCGAGCGGATACGCTCGTCGAGGGGCGGAAGTATTCCGAAGTTTGCGCCCATGGGCTGAAAATCCGTCACGCTCCCGTCGCTGATATAGCGTGCGAGCGCACCCATGACGGTGTCCCCGGGCATGACGAATGGGTCTTTTCCGTTTATATACCGCGCGGCGTTGATGCCGGCGAGTATTCCCGAGGCGGCGGACTCCATATAGCCCTCCACGCCGGTTATCTGACCCGCGAAGAATATTCGTCTGTCGCTCCTGAGCGAGAAATCCGCGCCGAGGAGCTTGGGTGAATTTATAAAAGTGTTGCGGTGCATGACGCCGTAGCGCACGAACTCCGCATTTTTGAGCGCGGGTATCATAGAGAAAACTCGCTTCTGCTCGCCGAATTTCAGATTCGTCTGGAAGCCGACGAGATTGTACATAGTACCCGCCGAGTTCTCTTTTCTGAGCTGGAGCACCGCCCACGGTCTGTGTCCCGTGCGCGGATCGCGCAGACCGACAGGTTTCATCGGACCGAAGCGGATAGTATCCTGCCCGCGCAGAGCCATGACTTCTATCGGCATACAGCCCTCGTAGACTCCCTTGCGCTTGTCGAACGAGTGGGTTTCGGCGCTCTCCGCGCCGACAAGGGCTTCATAAAACGCCTCATATTCCTCTTTGTCCATCGGACAGTTTATATAGTCATCCTCGCCGCCCCTGTCGTAGCGCGACTGCTTGAACGCGCAGGACATATCGAGGCTCTGAGCCGAAACTATCGGCGCGGCGGCATCGTAGAAGCTCAGATGTCCGGGGCAGATTTTCTCTATCTCATTGGAGAGCGCGTCGGACGCGAGCGGACCTGCGGCGATAATCACAACGCCGTCTGCGGGTATCTCCGTCACCTCGCCGCGGACTATATCTATAAGCGGATCTTCTTCGACTGTCTTTGTGACAAGGGCGGAGAAATCGTCCCTGTCAACGGCTAAAGCACCGCCCGCGGGGACGGCAGTCGCCTTGGCGCAGCTCACGCAGAGCGAGCCGAGCATCTCCATCTCGGCTTTGAGCTCACCCGCGGCGCTCGCGGTGCGCAAAGCCTTGAAGGAGTTCGAGCAGACGAGCTCGGCGAAATTCGGGCTCGAATGGGCGGGCGAGAATTTTTGCGGCTTCATCTCGCACAGGGTAACTCTTATCCCCGCGCGCGACAGCTGTCTCGCGGCTTCAACGCCCGCGAAGCCCGCTCCTATAACGGTAACTTTATTCATCGGTTTTTTTACCTTTTCTTGCGCTCTTTTTCGTATATCCGCAGCCCTCGTTGAGGCATTCGACAACGCCGCCCTTCTTCTTGAACAGGGACTTGCCGCACTGCGGGCATATCTCATCCGTCGGCTTATCCCAGGTCATGAAGTCGCAGCCCGGCCAGTTCGAGCAGCCGTAGAAAGTATAGCCCCTCTTCGTCTTTCTCTCGATGACCTTTGCGCCGCACTTGGGGCACTTTGCGTTCGTTTCGAGCACGAGCGGCTTCGCGTTCTTGCACTCGGGATAGCCGGGGCAGGCAAGGAATCTGCCGTAGCGTCCGGTCTTTATGACCATCATTCTGCCGCACTTCTCGCAGGGGATATCCGTTATATCCTCTTCGAGCTGAATTTTGACATCCTTCATCTCGGCTTTCGCCTTGTCGAGCGACTTCTCGAACTCGCCGTAGAAATCGTCGAGGACGGAGACATAGTCGATATCGCCGGAATCGACGCGGTCGAGCATATCCTCCATCTGCGCGGTGAACTTGACGTTGACTATGCGCGGGAACTTCTCTTTGAGCAGCTTCGTTGTCGCCTCGCCGAGCTCGGTGGGCACGAACTGCTTCGACTCGCGCTTGACATAGTTTCTCTTGACTATGGTAGTGATTATCGTTGAATAGGTACTCGGTCTGCCGATACCCTTTTCCTCGAACTCCTTGACGAGCGACGCTTCAGTGAAGCGCGGCGGAGGCGAGGTGAAGTGCTGCGAGGGGATGAGCTCCTTGAGCTTCGCGGTGTCCCCGACCTTTATCTCGGGCAGGAGCGAACCCTTGCTCTCGTCGTCGCTTATCTCATATACTTTTGTAAAGCCGTCGAAGCGCACGGAATAACCGGCGGCGGTGAACAGGCAATATTTGCCCTCGGCGGCGTCCTTTTCGTTTGCTCCGGCTATTTCAAGCTTCACCGTATCCTGGACGCAGCTCGCCATGAGGCTCGCCATGAAGCGCTTCCAGATAAGATTATAAAGCTTATACTGATCCGAAGTCAGCGAATCCTTGACGCGCTCGGGGGTTATCGACGGGGTCGCGGGGCGGATAGCCTCGTGGCCGTCCTGCGCGTTGGCTCCGGTCTTGTAATAGCGCGGCTTGTCGGGCAGGTATTCCTTTCCGAAGATATCTTCTATGGCGGCGGCTGCCTGGGCGCGCGCCTCCTCGGAGATTCTCAGAGAGTCGGTTCTCATGTAGGTTATAAGACCGGTCGTGCCGATGCCCTGAACATCGACGCCCTCATAGAGCTCCTGCGCGGTGCGCATGGTCTTCTGAGTCTGGAAACCGAGCTTCCTCGAAGCCTCCTGCTGGAGGGTGGAGGTGGTAAAGGGCGGCGCGGGGTTCTTCTTCCTCGTGCCCTTTTTGAGGGTCTTGACGGAATACGAAGCGCCGTCGAGGCGGCTGAGGATAGCGTCCGACTGCTCTTTGTTCTCTATTTTTATCTTGCCGTTTTCGTCGCCGTAGAGCGATGCGGAAAACACCTTGCGGGACGGGGCGGTGAACTTTGCGTCTATCGTCCAATATTCCTCGGGCTTGAACGCACGGATCTCCTCCTCGCGGTCAACTATCATGCGCACCGCGACGCTCTGAACGCGGCCGGCGGAAAGTCCGCGGCGTATCTTCTGCGAAATGAACGGGCTCAGGCGATAGCCGACGAGTCTGTCGAGTATTCTTCTCGCCTGCTGTGCGTTGACGAGATTCATGTCGACGGCGCGCGGATGATCCATGCCGTTCTTGATTCCGGTTTTGGTTATCTCGTTGAAGGTGACTCTGTTCTTGTCCTCGAGATTGAGATCGAGCAGGGTCGAAAGGTGCCACGATATCGCTTCTCCCTCGCGATCAGGGTCGGTTGCGAGGATAACTTTATCGCTTTTTTCAACATCTTTTTTCAGCTCGCTGACGAGCTTCTCTTTTCCTTTTATAACGGCGTATTTCGGCGCGAAGTCGTGCTTGACATCGACGCTCAGCTTCGCCGCGGGCAGGTCGCGGACATGACCCATCGAGGCGACTACCTCATAGCCGGGTCCGAGATATTTTTTAATTGTCTTCGCCTTTGCGGGCGACTCGACTATAACTAAAGTGGACATTTCGTTTGCTCCCCTGTTCAAATTTTTTTGTATCGTTTCCCTGCGCACAGACACACGAGATCTTCAAGCTCCAGCTCGGTCATCGAGCTGACAACCTCCCACGGCGCAAATCCGGTCTTTGCCGCTATCTCGTCTGCAAACAGAGGTTCTTCTCCCATTGATTCGTATATTTTCTTTGCCTTTTCAGAGAGTCCGACGGGTATCGACACGAGCTTTTTGACCCTGAACTCCTCAGGCTTCGGCTCGGGCTCGAATTTTTTGACCGATTCGTGCGGAAGCTCAACGGTCTTCGGCTCTTCCTTTGCCTGCTCCTGCGTCAGCTCGCGCTTGCCGCTCAGATATTCGAGCGCCTTCGCCATATCCTCCGGCTTTATCTTGTCGGGATAACGCACGGAGTATTCGGTTATCAGATCGTAAATTGACAAAAGCGGTCTTGCGCCGTCTCTTATCAGCCGATTCGCCCCGGCGTAAGATGAGTTGAACACATCGCCGGGCGGCGCGAACACATCTCGTCCCTGTTCTATGGCGCAGTTCGCGGTGATGAGCGAGCCGCTCTTGACTCCCGCCTCGATGACTATTGTAGCGTCGCAGAGTCCAGAGATTATTCTGTTTCTTATCGGGAATGTTCTCGCCGAGGACGGAAATCCCGGCGGAAACTCCGTTATCAGCGCGCCGCTTTGAGCCACGCAGTCGCGCAGATACTCGTTTTCCATAAGATATTTGTATCCGAAGCCGCAGCCGAGCACCGCCGCCGTGACTCCGCCGGAGTCGAGCGCGCCGTTGTGCGCGCAGCTGTCGATGCCCATCGCCGCGCCGGAAACGACGCAGATACCGGAATATGCGAGCGCCGCGGCATAGCGGTGCGCGAGGTAGCTGCCCTGGAACGAGGCTTTTCTCGTGCCGACAACGGCAATGCACACGTGCTGTGTCACGCGTTTTATGTCGCCCCTGACGAAGAGCGCCAGCGGCATGTTGCGCAGACTTCTGAGCTTCGGCGGATAGTCCTCGTCGTCCGGAGTGAGGACGGTCCAGCCGTTATTATAACAAACATCAACAATGCCCTGCGCCTTTTCGGGAGAGCATTGTTTGAGTTTTTCTATCTGTCTGTTGGTGAGTACACCGCTCAATCGCCATTCTATCTCGCCCCTTGAGTACATCTCCTCGGGGGATGGAAACACAGCGGTAATCTCATCTGTGACAGCTCCTGCGCCAAGAGCTTCCTGGAGCCAGAGCCAATAGGCTTTCTTGTCCATTGAAGCCTCCGTGTGTTATTTTGTCAGCTCCCACATAAGCACTGCGGCGGCCGCCGCGGCATTCAGCGACTCGGCGCGCCCGCGCATCGGAATAGTCACGGGCAGAGTGCAGGCGGACATGACATCGGGCGATATTCCGCTGCCCTCGTTGCCGACAACGCAGATAACGGAGCCGGAAAAACTCATATCGGTTATCCTCTTTGCCCCGTCGGACGGCGTGGAAGCTAAGGTAAGCATACCCTTTTTGGCGGCAAAAATCAAGAGAGAGGGCAAATTTCCTGTTGTCAAAACAGAAATTCGCATCGAAGAGCCCATCGCGGCGCGAAGCGCTTTCGGGTTATATATATCGCATCCGCCGCCGACTATGACGCCGCTCATGCCGAACGCCTCCGCGGTTCTGAGCACCGCGCCGAGATTCGACGGATCCTGCATATTGTCGAGCGCTATATATGTCCCCTTGGGGTCGATCGTCTCCAGCTCCGCCTCTTTTCGCTTGACGCAGATGCAAAAAACACCCTGCGCCTCGCGGGTATCGGAGAGAGTTCCGGCGAGCTCATGCGGTATCTCGAACGCCTGCTCCGCTTTTTCGGCGACGGCAGAGATATAGTCCGGATACTTTTCGAGCGCTTCTTTTGTGAAGAACGCGGTCTTTATTTCTATCCCGGTCTTTGCGACATCCGAGCACAGGCGTGCGCCCTCAAGCGCAAACAGCCCCGTCTCCCTGCGGAACGAGGCACTCTGCGACAAATGCCGGAAAAGCTTCACTTTTTCGTTGGAACGCGACGAGATCTTTTCGAAATCCATCTTTTTTCCTCCGATATGAAATAAGGGACTGCATCAGCAGCCCCTTAACTTTCAGATTGAGTCTCTACCCGAAAATCTCCGATCACTTACTTGAGGGCAGCCTTGGCCTGCTCGGTCAGAGCGGTGAAAGCGGCGGGATCGCTGATGGCGATCTCGGAGAGCATCTTGCGGTTGAGATCGATGCCGGCCTTCTTCAGACCGTTGATGAACGTGGAATAGTTCATGCCGTTGAGCTTCGCGGCAGCGGAGATTCTGGTGATCCACAGGCTGCGGAAGTCACGCTTCTTCTGCTTGCGGCCGATGTAAGCGTACTGGCCGCTCTTCATGACAGCCTGCTTGGCGGTCTTGAAAAGGCTGTGCTTTGAGCCATAGTAGCCCTTGGCAAGCTTCAGAACTTTATTTCTTCTCTTGCGAGTCATTGTTGCACCTTTGATACGTGCCATGGTTTTCTACCTCCGAATAATTAATGAGTGGTTGGCTGTCTCTTATTTGTAAGGGATAAGCTTCTTGATCTGCTTGACGTTGGTGGTGTCTGCAACAGAGGTCTTGCGAAGATTTCTCTTACGCTTTGTGCTCTTCTTGGTAAGGATGTGAGACTTGTTTGCGTGTGCACGTATCGGCTTACCGTTTTTTGACAGCTTGAAGCGCTTTTTAGCACCGCTGTGAGTTTTGATCTTGGGCATGAGTTCTTTTCCTCCTTCAACTTTTTGACCGGTATTTTACCGGGATAATCACTTTGCGCTCTTGGGAGCGAGGAACATGAGCATCTGGCGTCCCTCAAGCTTTGCCGGCTTCTCGACCGAGGCGATATCCGCGCACTTCTCCGCAAACTGAGCCATTATGGTCAGTCCGAGATCGGTGTGGGTCATCTCGCGTCCGCGGAAGCGGATCGAGACCTTGGTCTTGTTGCCTGCCGACAGGAACTTTCTGGCGTGACCGACTTTCGTATCAAAATCATGTACGTCAATGTTGGGCGAAAGGCGGATCTCCTTTATCTCGATCACACGCTGATTCTTCTTCGCTTCCTTCTCCCTCTTGGACTGCTCAAAACGATATTTGCCGTAGTCCATGATCTTACAGACGGGCGGCTTTGCCTGCGGAGCTATCTTGACAAGGTCGAGATTTTTCTCTGCGGCAAGCTTCTGAGCCTGAGCGGCGGAAACGATACCGAGCTGTTCACCGTCATTGCTTATGAGCCTGACCTCTTTGTCCGTGATCTCTTCATTGATCTGCATTTCTTTGATACCTATAACCAGCACCTCCATATGCTCTGACCGGTTCTACCGGAAAAATCAAAGCGAGGGCACAGAGATGCCCTCGCTCAATAATCAACAGAAATAAAAATCCGTTCTTATTGACCCGCGCGGACAAAACCCCGGAGGTGAGAGCTGCGGCACAATGCGTCACTCTGCTTTGTTGTACGCACTATTTTAACAGCCCGAAAGGATTTTGTCAAGCGGTTTTTCGGATTATTTTATAAAAAGTACCGACGACGCTATTATAAACTGCGCCGCATAGTAAAGAGTGTGGTTTATGACGACATTGGGCTTCGTGTTTCCGCCCTCTTTGAAATACATATTCGACAGCACGGCGTCGGAGAACGCGAACAGAAGCCCGCCCGCCGACATGAGTATCCACTGCTTTGCAAAGGAATTGTTGAGCATCGCGACCGCGCTGACGGCAAAGGTCATGAACAGAAAAAAGGTATAGACGCCGACTATCGTTCTGAACTTGCCGAACTTGAGCTTGAGCAGCTTTTCGCTGACGATAACATTTCCTATGGCGACAACGACCGAGATTATTATCGGCAGGACAGCCGTGAGCACGCTCCAGTTGCCGGCGAATTTATAAATAGCGCCTATGTAGAACACATGGCCTATCATGAACGCTATGAATCCGGCGTTGAGGAACTTCTCCATATCCTTTTCATATATCCATTTCAAATCGAGCCATATGTCGCCCGAGAGACCGAGCACAAGACCGAACACGATGAGCCCGGCATACACCTCGTGACCCGGGTTGACCGCCGCCGCGGAGAGCGCCGTAAGCAGGAAAAAGAAGCTCGCTATCGCCTTTGAATAAAGCCCCTTGAGTCCGCCGTATTTCACGCGCAGGACAAGGAAAACGACGACCGCCGCGATGCCTGCCGCGAGCGCGGCATAAAAATATGCTGTTGACAAAATGATATCCTCCTCGTTGTATCCGCTCATCAGACGCGGGAAAATTCATCCGAAATGAGTATACAACATCCGACACGATTCAACAATAAGTTGAAATGTAACATTATTGCAACAGTTTTGCTTATTTTGTCTCTGTAAGATATTGGGCTTGTTTTGAGTCGGAAATGAGAAAATCCGCCGCATCCGATTAAAGACGCGGCGGAAAAAATCTGCTTTTATTTCTTGCTGACGCCGAGAGTCATCTTCTCGCCGTTGATGTTCCACTCCTTGGAGCTGTCGCCGCCGAGGGAATAGACTATCTCATCTGCGAGGACGTCATGCTTTATGGACTCGGCGTTCTTCTTGATGATACCGTTGAGCTTTTCATTCTCGCCGGTGTAGAGAACGATCTTGTCCATAACATCGAAGTCTGCCTCTTTGCGCATGGTCTGGATCTTCGAGATTATCTCTCTGACGAAGCCCTCTTCGATAAGCTCGGGGGTGAGGTTCGTGTCGATAGCAACGGTGATGCCGTAATCGGAGACCGCGAAGCTGCCCTCTTTCTGGACGGAGTCTATGAGCAGGTCGTCAACGCCGAGCTCTATCTCGTTGCCGTCGACGCTGAACTTCAGCGCGCCATTTTCGTCAAGCTCCTTCTTTGCGGCGGAGCCGTCGAGGGAGGCGAGATGCTCTTTTATCTTGCCGAGGAATCTGCCGTATTTCGGGCCGACGGTCTTGAGCTGCGGCTTGAAGCTGTAGCTGACGAAATCCGCCTCGCCGTCAACGAATTCGAGTTCCTTGACATTGAGCTCGTCTTTGATTATCTCCGCATATTCGCCGCCGAGAGCCTCGTCCGCGCGGACAAACATCTTGCCCAGCGGCTGACGGTTCTTGATGTTCGCGCCGTTTCTTGCGGCACGGCCGAGCACGACTATATTGAGCGCCTCGTTCATTCTCTCCTCAAGAGCCTTGTCAACATATGCGGCATCCGCAACGGGATAGTCGCACAGGTGGACGCTCTCAGGAGCGGACTTGTCGATACTGCACACGAGGTTGCGGTAGATATCCTCGGTCATGAACGGAATCATCGGAGCGGCAAGCTTCGAGACGGTGACGAGCGCGGTGTAGAGAGTCATATAGGCATCTATCTTGTCCTGGCTCATGCCCTGCGCCCAGAAGCGCTCGCGGCAGCGGCGGACATACCAGTTGCTCATCTCGTCGACGAAGTTCTGCAGCGCACGCGCCGCCTCGGGGATGCAGTAATCCGCAAGGTAATTGTCAACGGTGGTGATAAGGGTGTTGAGTCTCGAGAGAAGCCATCTGTCCATGGTCGGCAGCTCCTCAGCCTTGCGAAGCTCATGCTTCGTGGCGTCGAACTCGTCTATATTTGCATAGAGCACGAAGAAAGCGTAGATGTTCCAGAGCGTACCCATGAACTTGCGCTGACCCTCGATAACAGCCTTGCCGTGGAAGCGGTTGGGCAGCCACGGGGCGGAGTTGGTGTAGAAATACCAGCGGACTGCGTCTGCGCCGTAGGCGTTGAGCGCATCGAACGGGTCAACGGCGTTGCCCTTGGACTTCGACATCTTCTGTCCGTTCTCATCCTGAACGTGACCGAGAACGAGGACGTTTTCATAGGGCGCTCTGTTGAACAGCAGGGTCGAAATGGCGAGCAGCGAATAGAACCAGCCTCTCGTCTGATCGACAGCCTCGGAGATGAACTGAGCCGGGAACTGCTGCTTGAACAGGTCGTGATTTTCAAACGGATAGTGGTGCTGCGCGAAGGGCATAGAGCCGGAGTCGAACCAGCAGTCGATAACTTCGGGCACGCGGTGCATCTCGCCGCCGCACTTCGGGCACTTTATTGTAACCGCGTCGATATAGGGGCGGTGCAGCTCGATATCGTCGGGGCAGTTCGAGGACATACTCTTAAGCTCCTCGATAGAGCCTATCGAATGTCTGTGACCGCACTCGCATTCCCAGACGTTGAGCGGAGTTCCCCAGTAGCGGTTACGGCTGATGCTCCAATCCTGGACGTTCTCTATCCAGTCGCCGAAGCGTCCCTTGCCGATGCTCTCGGGGATCCAGTTGACGGTGTTGTT
>ULTB01047384.1_pt1 | contig 22471 bp, 23 predicted proteins | sample 1957251 | NCBI WGS metagenome assembly ULTB01 (sample SAMEA4835724, study PRJEB28245) | human gut metagenome | biome: gut microbiome; material: fecal sample | place: Denmark | collected 2008
AAAAAATAAGGGTAGATGAATTAAAGTCGTTAATTCCTGTGGTGAATGAATCGCCTTATACGGTAAAAAAGGCAGTAAAGAAACTAAGGTATATTATTTTAAAAAAATTAGTATGGCATTTAGATTAATTCTGGTGTTTTTATTCTGTAAGTATTGCAATTTATTAATTTGAAAATGATTTGTGAGCATAGCAGGATATTGTTAACGGAAATGGGGATTATCAGTTTTTGGGTGGGGGCTTTTCCTTTGCTTTTAACAGGATATGTTATTAGTACTTACAACTATCTGAATGCTTGATATTCAATCTAATAAAATAGGGATTAAAAAAGATGAATCAAGTGTTTGGGTTAAATTAGGTAATTTAGATTTATATTGAACAAAAATAATAAAGAAATATAGGTTTTAATATAGAAGGAGCAAGGGGCAAATGAAAAGTTCTTTAGATAACTTGTTAAAGGTAAATTTAACATATGCTAACTTATGGATGGGAGTTATTATAAGTATATTTGCATTCATCCTTTGTTCATGTCTAATCGATACAGGTATAGCAAGAGTTGTTGCGAAGTCAGTATGTTTAGGAATGTTTTTATTATGCTTTTTGATGTATTTTTCCAGATATGAATGGAAGATTCCTTTCGATATTTTACGTAAAAATTTATTCGATGTTATTGCGTTTAGTGCAATAATTTTTTTTCAAATTTTAGATGGAGATTACTTACCATATTATGCTATAAAAATAAGTGCATGGTTATTATTGCTTAAATATTTGCTAGCTAACCCAATAACTTTAAAATTAAATGTTTTGTTTGATAGACTGATTATTCTTTCTTATATTTTGTTTACCATACTGATTATTTATAATTTTTTATTTAATTCTTCTTTCATTGATAATGAGATTGTTTTTAAATCAATTAAGGATAAAAATTATACGGCTATTTTTATATTTCTTTATTTTATCTTTTGTTATCACTTTAAATTAAAGGTTGGTTTACTTTTGGGCATTATGTATTTTTTATTTTATAATTCAACTAGAAGTGTAATACTATTATTATTTTCTTTTTTTCTTTGTATTACTTTTAGGGGGTATGTATTTGAGTTTTTCAGAAAAATTAAAATGGAGAAATTTTGGAAGCTTTTTTTTGTGTCGACTCTATGTATAATAGGATTTTCCCTTTATTGGGTTTCAAATGTTTCAACCAGTACACTTCAGCCATATAGGCAGGGCTTAAATGATGAGTCAAATAAGATACGATTTACCGCTAATGTGTATGCCCTAGATATGATGCAAAAAGATAGTAAGTTGCTTTATCGGGGCTATGGATTGGACCTTAAAAATGTTATGGGAGTAGCAGACGAAGATTATGCAAAACATCCTAGAGTAAATGATGTACGACTCGTTCAACCACATCACAGCATAATTAATGTCTTGCTTCGTCTGGGAATTATTCCGGGAATTTTTTATTTTATTATTGTAGCTTCAGTCCTTGATTTTTTATATAATAAGCAGACTGTTGAATTTATATTTCCATATTTGTTAAATACAATGTTTATGCATTCATTGCTAGATGGATTTGTTTTTGCAATATGGTTGATTATTGTATATATGGTGTGGTTAGAAAAGAAGGTTAAATCAAATGAATCTCGAGAATAGAAGTGCTTTCTATAACATTTTAGGTCCCGTTATTCTAAATGGTATTAACTTCTTTACTATTCCTATCTTTACTCGTCTTTTGGGACCAGAACAGTACGGGGTTGTTTCTGTTTACACTACATGGGTTGGAATTTTCTCTATCATTTTGGGATTGCAGGTACAAGGAAGTATCGGAACTGCTATGGTGCAATTTGAAGCAAAGGAGTTGAAGTCTTACCTTTCCTCTATACTTATTTTTGGACTCCTGTTTGCTGCATTCTGCTTATTTCTGGGATGGATTTTTTCGGAATTTCTGGCAAGGTTGCTTTTATTAGATGGCATAAAGCTAGGCCTTATGGGTATTCAGTCAGTGGGAGGATTTGTTATAGCTTTTTCTGGAATTGCTTTTATTTTCTACAAAAAGGCAAAGAATAGCTTTTTGGTAAATGTATCTACTGCTGTATCAACGACAATTCTCAGCCTGATACTTGTCATATATTGTTTCCCGACAGACCAGATGTATCTTGGGAAAATGTACGGCATGGCAGTGCCTATAGCTGTGATAGCGGCAGGACTGGCCGTATATTTTATTAAAGAGGGACGTGGTTCGTTTAATTTTCGGTATGTGAAATTTTGTATTCCTATCTGTTTTCCTCTTATATTCCATGGTCTATCTCAGATTGTTCTAGGGCAAAGTGATCGTATTATGTTGCAGCACATGATGGGAAATGGACCAACCGGGATTTACAGCTTCATGATTACGTTTTCTGGTGTTCTGATGGCTATATATGGCGCATTGAATAATACCTGGGTTCCATTTTATTATGATGATCTTAAAGCAGGATTTTTAGAGAAGATTGCTGCAAAAACCAAGAATTATATCTTTATCTACAGTATTATGGTGATCGTTTTCTTACTCTGGGCACCAGAAGTAATTAAGATATTTGCTCCGCCGCCATTTTGGCAGTCGATTGACTTATTGCCTCTTTTTGTATTGGGGAATTATTTTAACTTCTTGTACAGTTTTCCAGTAAACTTTGAATTTTTTCATAAAACAACGTATACTATTGCTATTGGTACTATTTCAGCAGCGGCTGTTAATATTGGCGCCAACTATTTCTTAATTCCGCAGTGGGGGGCTTGGGGCGCTGCATTGGCAACACTTCTGGCACATATTCTTTTGTTTGCTTTTCACGAAATCATTGCTGCCTATGTATTGCCTTATAGCTACCATTATTCCATGAAAACTTTTTTGCCTGGGGTTATTGTGGTGCTTATTGCGGTTATGGGCGCAGTAGTGTTAAGAGAATTCATTTTGATACGTTGGATGATAGGGGCTGTATTGGCCTGTGTTTGGCTTTATTCTATTTATCGGAGAGGGAGTTTGTTTTGATGGAAAAAAGTAAAAACAGAGTTTTAGCTGTGGTACCGGCACGTGGAGGTTCCAAAGGCATTCCCAGAAAAAATGTAAGACTGATGCATGGAAAACCGTTGATTGCTTATGCAATTCAAAATGCGACAGCTTGTCCTGCTATTACTGATTGTGTTGTGAGTACGGATGATGTTGAAATTGCCAGTGTTGCAAAATTATATGGCAGTCAGGTACTTTTTCGTAATCCCGAATTGGCAAAGGATGCAGTAACGTTAGATCCTGTGGTATATGATGCGGTTTTACAAATGGAACAAAGAAATGGCGTTACTTACGATGTAGTGGTTACGTTGCAGCCGACATCACCACTTATGACTGTCAATACGCTGAATCAAGCTATGGAAAATTTTTTATTTGGGACGGATGATACGGTGATTAGTGTGGTCAATAAACCACATTTGTCTTGGAGCAAAAAAGAAAATCAAATTATTCCCAATTATAAAGAACGTTTGAACCGACAGCAGTTACCACCTAATTATTTAGAAACAGGAGCCTTCTTTATTACCAGACGTAAATTTGTTGTGCAAAACTCTCGCTTAGGGAAGAAAATTGGCGTCTTTGAAGTTTCTGAACAGGAAGCAATTGACATTGATTCAGTAGAGGACTGGGTAATAGCTGAAAGTATATTAAATAAAAAAAATATTATATTCCGCGCAGACGGTATGAAAAGCTTAGGGCTTGGTCATATTTATAACTGTATTACTATGGCTTTTGAAATGACGGAACATAATGTATTGTTTGTGACAAGGAAAGATTGTTTTGAAGGTTTAAAAAAAATTCAGGCTACTAATTTACCTTATGTAACGATTGAATCCGAAGCTAATGTTGAAGCTATTATTCGTGATTTTAAACCAGATATCTGGGTCAACGATTGCCTGAATACTTCAGAAGAAGAAATGAAATTATTGAAAGCAAAAATTCCTCGGGTTGTTTCGATAGAAGATGTGGGGGCAGGAACAAGATATGTAGATGCAGTCATTAATGCTTTATATGAAGGAAAGGACACTTTTTGTAAGAATACCTACGAAGGGAGTAATTATGTATGTTTGCGTAATGAATTTTTGCTTGAGCAGCCAAAGAACTTTTCAGAACAGGTTAAACATATTATGGTGATGTTTGGCGGAACAGATCCCAGTAATCTTAACAGTAAGATTTATAAGGCTGCAGAGCAAATTACTTCTGATTACTCTAATATTGCGTTTGATTTCGTCACTGGAATTGGTTATGATGCTGATGGTAATGGGGTCGTTTCTAATCCAAGAAAAAGGCTTTATGTACATAATAATGTTCCAAAAGTTACTGACTATATGAAGATTGCTGATTTAGCAGTAACCAGTCAGGGGCGGACCGTTTTTGAGATTGCCAGCATGGGAGTTCCGGCTATTGTACTAGCGCAAAACGAAAGAGAGTTACAGCATACTTTTGCTACTATGAAAAATGGGTTTATCAATTTAGGGTTAGGAAAAAATGTTAGCATATATGCCGTTGTTAATACCTTGAAATGGCTGATTGATACACCTAATATTCGTTACAATATGCGTGAACTTATGCTTCGGCATGAATTACGAAAGAGTAATAAAAGGGTTAAGGATATTATTTTAGGAGAAGATTATGGCTATTAATATTATGAAAAAACGCCTTCAGGAAGGGAAGTTTATTTTAATCGCAGAGATTGGTGTTAATTACTATGACATTGCTCAAAAACTCCACATTACGCCGATGCAGGCTGCTAAAATGATGATTCTGGAAGCTAAAAATGCAGGAATTCATGCCTGTAAGTTCCAGACTTATAAAGCGGAAACGTTGGCGTCGAAAAATTCACCATCCTATTGGGATACTTCGGAAGAAAGTACTACTTCCCAATACCAGTTATTTAAAAAATTTGATGCTTTTGGAGTCAAGGAATATACGGAACTTAAAGTTTTTTGCGACCAGATAGGTATTGAATTCTGTTCTACTCCTTTTGATTTTGAATCAGCAGATTATTTAGATAAATTGATGAATTTCTATAAAATTTCATCCTCAGATTTAAGTAATCTTCCTTTTATCGAACATATTGCAAAGAAGAATAAACCTATATTGCTATCAACTGGAGCCTCTAATTTGGATGAAATTTATGAAACAGTGTCCTTGATTCAGAAATACAATGACAAGAAATTAACATTACTTCATTGTGTATTGGAATATCCGACGCCGTATGGGCATACTAATCTCAGTAGGATTGCCAGTTTAAAGAAGGCATTTCCAGATTTATATATTGGATATTCTGATCATGCGAAACCGGATTATTCCTATAACATTCTTAAAACCGCTTATCTGATGGGGGCACAGGTAATTGAGAAACATTTTACTTTGGATAAAAAATTACCTGGAAACGATCATTACCATGCCATGGATACTCAAGATGCGGAAGAAATTCTGAAGCAGATTGAGTATGTAAATACTCTGCTTGGGGATCCGACTTTACACTGCCTAGATAGTGAAAAAAAGGCTCGACTTAATGCGCGTCGATCTATCGTGGCGTTAAAGGATATTCCACAAGGAGAAGTACTTACACGAGATATGATTACCTTTAAGCGTCCGGGTACGGGCATTTCGCCAGCAAGATTGGAAAAGATACTTGGTAAAAAGGCCGCAGTAAGTATTACGGCTGATGATATCTTGCAATGGAATATGATAGAAAAATGATGAGAAGGGCTATTATGGAAAAGCAGCGTAGTAGTATAGTATTTTTTATGTAAATCGATTGTTTGTTAATAATAAGTTTAGCGCAAAGCACTTTAATAGACTTTCTTAGCATAATTGTTGCATTTTGTGTGAAAGTAATTTTGTAAAGGAAAATAATATGAATGAAGATATAAAAGTCATAAACTTACTTGAATTGGCAAAATTATTGTATGTTTACAAGTTGTTAATCATTTGTTTTGCTATTATTGGGGGCATTCTGGGGTTTGGGTACGCATATAAAACCGTTATTCCGGCATATAAGTCTTCAATTGAGGTTAAGTTACCCTTATACTGCGATGATAATACAATTAAAACCGCTGTTAGCCTTGCAGGAAACCAAAAGTTGTTTAATGAAAGTTATAGTAAAATTAGGCTTGATGGCGAAGCAGAAAGAAATAAAAGTGGTATCATAAGCAATGAGAAGCTTGAAATTCGTCCTATACGTGTAAATGGTACAACCATTATCCATGTAGAAATTGAGGGGAAAAACCCTCAAATGATTAAAACGTTTGCCGATATCTATCAGGATGACTTGTCTAATTATTTAAACTCATTTATAAACGAAAAGACGATTGAAGCTATGCAAAGAGCAAATCTTCAGTCTGCTAATCCGCTCTCTAATGAAGAGTTGCAGAAGAGAATAACATTGGGAAAAGTAATTGTTGTCAAAGAAGCTGGAATACCTACCGCACGTGTGGATGAAGGTTATGAGAAAAAGACTGCTCTGGGTATTTTTTTTGGTATTGTTTTAGGTATTGGTGTAGTTGTGATAAAACATTTAAATGCTATAGTTACAAGAAAATGATGAAGTTTCTAAAGATGTGCAAATTCCAATAGCAGATATAGATAAGGATAAAAAGAGTAAAGATAACTGTTGGCAGTATTTTATAGGATTAATTATTGATACGAGTGTTTTTGTCGTACGATTTTTTTAGAAAAGAAATTACTTATTTTTTATATTTCAAGAGGGGAATAATGAATATTTTAATAACTGGTGGAGCTGGATTTATTGGTTCACATATAGTAAGAAAATTATTGGAAACTGGAGATACGCCTATTGTTCTAGATAATTTTAGCACTGGCGCATTGAACAATATTCCAACAGGAGTAAAATATTATCAGATGGATATCTTAGATAAGAATTTACAGGGGATATTAAAAGATGAAAAAATAGATGCTATTGTACATTTAGCAGGGCAGACTATGGTTGATTATTCGTTAAAATATCCTTTTGAGGATATGACGCAAAATATTGAAGGAATGGTCAACCTTTTAGAGTCGGCAAGAACTGTTGGAGTAAATCGTGTAGTATTTTCATCTACGGCGGCAGTGTATGGAGATGTTAAAGAATCGGATTTACCTATCAAGGAAAATCATTTATTGCAGCCTATGTCTTTTTATGGACTGAGCAAATTAACTGAAGAAAAATATCTTGAAATGTATCATAAGATATTTGGTGTAAATTATGTCATTTTGCGTTTTGCAAATGTATATGGAGAACGACAAGGCGTAAAAGGGGAGGGCGGCGTTATAAGTATTTTTGCTAAATGTTTTTCTGAAAACAAGGATATTACTGTTTTTGGAGATGGAAAACAAACAAGAGATTTTATCTATGCAGGGGATATTGCGGATGGTATTTATGCGGCACTCTTAACTACCAATATAAATACCGTTTATAATTTAAGTACACAGATTGAATCTAGCTTGCTAGAAGTTATTGATCATTGTTCAGTTATTTTGAAAAAAAAGATGCATCCTTTATTTTTATCGTCACGATCAGGAGATATATATCGTTCTGTATTATGTAATAATAAGGCAAAAAAATTTTTAAAATGGAATCCAAAGATTGATTTGGAAGTAGGATTAGAATATACATTGAACTATTTTTTTTAATAGTCAAGGATAAGATGTATTTTGAAAGGGGAGATGCTTAATGGATTTTGAATTAGAATATTTGGATGAAATATATGATGATAATGAGGCTGATTTGAATGCTGATTTGAATAATTTTTATCAGGCTGTTATTTGGGGAACTGATTGGACTACAGAGACTATTGCCAACCAACTGATTAAAGGAAATATTGATTTATCTCCAAAGTTTCAAAGAAGAGATGCATGGGATAATCGCGAAAAGAGTCGTCTTATTGAGTCACTTATTTTAGGATTACCTGTACCGCCAATTATTTTAGCTGAGAACAAATTAAAGCGGAACTCATATATTGTTATTGACGGAAAACAACGGTTATTGAGTATTCGAATGTTTTATGCTGGATGTAAAAAACTCGAAAATTCAGAAAATTTAAATTTTGATAAAGCAGGATTTAAAAAATTAAAACTAGGTGGACTTGAAATATTAAAAAATATAAATTCCTATACTTATAATGATGTATTCAGACACTCTCCGGATTATATTGATTTATTAGATAATCAGACAATTCGAACAATTGTTATAAAAAATTGGCCGGATGAATCCTTCCTTTATACGGTGTTTTTGCGATTAAATACAGGCAGTAAAAAATTATCTCCCCAAGAATTGAGACAGGCTTTAAGACCTGGAATGTTTTTACAATATTTAGATGAAGCAACTTCTGCAAGTCGCGCTATTATGAAGATGTTGAATAATTCTGGACCAGATAAGCGAATGAAGGATATTGAGTTGGCGTTACGTTATTACGCATACAAGTATTGTTTAGATATATATAATGGCAATTTAAAAGAATTTTTAGACACTACGTGCGATATACTAAATAAAAATTGGGATACTAATCATGTTGAATACGAAAAGGCTTTCCAAGAGCTAGAAAATGCAATTGAATTTTCTTATGAAATAATTTCTAATGAATCGCCATTTAGCAGAGTTCAAACTACTAAACGATTTAATAGGAGTATTTTTGAATTGTTCTCTTATTATTTTTCTATACAAGAAATCAGAGTTCTTGTAAAGAGAAATAAGAAAAAATTTTTATCAGAATTTGAGAAGTTAAATAAAGATGTAGAATTTATTTCCGCTATTAGTGATTCAACTAAAAATCCGGCAAAAGTGACTAAAAGATTTCAGCTTTTTTCAAAATTATTAAATTCCCTAATGGATGAAGTTGACTTTTTTAAAATACCTACATTTAAACTAAGTAGTGATAATCATATAATTTTAGAATAAAGATATTTACTGGTAAAATTTATACTATGAATAATACTAAGGAGTATACAAGTTTAAAAAAAAGGATAAAACAGTTAGAAAAAAACTATGACTTCAAAGAACGTTTCAATGGACCAACATTAAAGCAAAGAGACTTGCTCAAAAGTTTTATATTATTATGCCATGCGGAATTTGAAGAATATTTTGAAGGTATTGCTCTTAGGATTCTTGTTGCTTCTGAACGGCAGTGGAAAAAAAAGAAAGTTGCTAATTACAATCTAGTTTCCATACTATTAAAGAGCGAGAAATTTAGTAAGGGTGATAGTACAACTAATATTTGTAATATTATAAGTAATCATCGAAATTTTATTGCTAATAAAAATCATGGAATTAAGGCAAAAAATCTATTAAAAATGTATGAACCTTTGGGATATATTGAAGCAGATTTTGAAATGTCTTTTTTATCTGATTTGAACACATTAGGAAGTTTTAGAGGAGATGTTGCCCATCATTCAGATAAAAAAGTGACAACATTAAAAAATAAAGATGATATATATTCTTTAGTAAATTCGATTTTAATTCAGATTCCTAATTTTGAAAAAGCTCTTAGAGACAAATGTTCTCGTTTTTGAGGTGAAGTTTTATGAAAGGAATTATATTAGCTGGTGGCTCAGGGACTCGTTTGTATCCATTGACCATGGTGACATCAAAACAGTTATTACCCGTATACGATAAGCCCATGATTTATTATCCCTTATCGACATTAATGTTGGCAGGAATTCGGGATATTTTGATTATTTCTACGCCGACGGATTTGCCGAATTTTGAGCGGCTTTTAGGCGATGGTTCACGGTACGGGATTCATTTGAGCTACAAAGTGCAGCCGTCACCTGATGGATTGGCTCAGGCCTTTATTTTGGGGGAAGAGTTTATTGACGGTGAGCCTTGCGCGATGATTCTCGGCGATAATATTTTCTATGGCGCCGGATTATCCAAGCATCTGCAGGCTGCGGCAGCTAGTGAGCAGGGCGCGACGGTGTTTGGGTATTATGTCGACGATCCGGAGCGGTTCGGCGTCATCGAGTTTGATGATGACGGCAAGGCGATTTCTATTGAAGAAAAGCCGGAGCATCCGAAGTCTAACTATGCTGTTACGGGCTTGTATTTCTATGACGAAAAGGTCTGCGAATATGCCAAGAAGGTCAAGCCGTCGGCTCGGGGCGAGTTGGAAATCACCGATTTGAATAAGATGTATCTGGAACAGGGACAGCTTAATGTCGTTACTTTGGGGCGGGGCTATGCCTGGCTGGATACGGGGACGGTAGCCAGTCTGAGCGATGCTTCTGATTTCGTGAAGGCTGTAGAGACGCGGGCCGGCATTCAGATTGCGGCCTTGGAAGATATTGCCTATATGCACGGCTGGATTACAAAAGATATATTGGAAGAAAGCGCCGAGAAATACGGCAAGAGTCCTTATGGACAGTATTTAAAGAAAGTTGCTGAAGGACGGTTCCGCCGCGACGGATAGGGCGAGTTATTTTTTGCATCCTAGTATGAAAGGGAATAGAGAGGGTTAGCATACATGAATATTATCGTTACCGGCGGCGCCGGATTTATTGGCAGTAATTTTGTATTTCACATGCTTCAGACGCATCCTGAATACCGCATCGTATGCTTGGATAAGCTGACCTATGCCGGGAATTTGTCGACGCTGGAGCCGGTTATGGAGAATGGAAATTTCCGTTTCGTCAAGGCTGATATTTGCGACAGGGCAGCAGTGTATCAGCTGTTTGAGGAAGAGCATCCCGATATGGTTGTCAATTTTGCCGCCGAATCCCATGTGGATCGGTCTATTGAAAATCCAGGCATCTTTTTGGAAACGAATATCATGGGAACGGCAGTGTTGATGGATGCCTGCCGGAAATACGGCATTACGCGCTATCATCAGGTATCGACGGACGAAGTATACGGCGATTTGCCCTTGGACCGGCCCGACTTATTTTTTACGGAGGATACGCCGATTCACACGTCCAGCCCGTACAGCAGCTCCAAAGCCTCAGCTGATTTGCTGGTTTTGGCCTATCATCGGACCTATGGTTTGCCGGTGACGATTTCCCGCTGCTCCAACAACTACGGGCCCTATCATTTCCCGGAAAAGCTGATTCCCCTCATGATCATCAACGCTCTTCACGACAAGCCGCTGCCGGTATACGGCGACGGCCTGAATGTACGCGACTGGCTGTATGTAGAGGATCATTGCCGGGCTATTGATTTGATTCTCCATAAGGGGACTGTCGGCGAGGTGTATAATGTAGGCGGACACAATGAAATGAAAAATATCGACATCGTCAAGCTTATCTGCAGGACCTTGGGCAAGCCAGAAAGCTTGATCCAGTTTGTGACGGATCGGAAAGGTCATGACCGCCGCTACGCCATCGACCCGACGAAGATTCATCGGGAGCTGGGCTGGCTGCCGGAAACGAAGTTTGCCGACGGTATTCAGAAGACCATTCAATGGTATGTGAAGCACGAAGATTGGTGGCAGCCTATCGTGTCGGGGGAATATATGGCGTATTATGAGAAGATGTATGGCAATCGGTAAGGGAGAGGAGCTGATAGGATGAAGGTATTTGTAACGGGCGTCTGCGGCCAGCTGGGCCACGACGTCATGAACGAGCTGGCAAAGCGGGGACATGAAGGAATCGGCAGCGACATTACGGCACAGTATGCAGGCGCAGCCGATGGCTCGGCAGTCGTGTCGATGCCCTATGTACAGATGGATATAACCGATAAAGAAGCTGTGCAGCAGACGATAACAGCAGTGCATCCTGACGCAGTGGTACACTGCGCAGCCTGGACGGCTGTTGATTTGGCCGAAGACGAAGATAAAATTGACAAGGTACGGGCTATTAACGCCGACGGGACGAAATATATTGCCGAAGCCTGCAAGACTGCCGGCAGCAAGATGATGTACATCAGCACGGACTACGTCTTCAACGGACAGGGAATGGAGCCTTGGCAGCCGGACTGCAAGGAGTACCAGCCCCTTAATGTATATGGGCAGACGAAGCTGGAAGGAGAATTGGCCGTAGCCGGTCTGCTGGAAAAATATTTTATCGTCCGCATTGCCTGGGTATTTGGCTTAAACGGCAAGAACTTTATTCGGACGATGCTGAATGTCGGCAAGACCCACGACACGGTCCGCGTCGTAAACGACCAAATCGGTACGCCGACGTATACGCTGGACTTGGCCCGTCTTCTCGTGGATATGATTGAAACGGAGAAATACGGCTATTATCACGCTACAAATGAAGGCGGCTATATTTCCTGGTACGATTTTACCTGTGAAATTTTCCGGCAGGCTGGATATACGACAAAGGTCGTGCCGGTGACGACAGCGGAATACGGATTATCCAAGGCGGCGCGGCCTTTTAACAGCCGGCTGGATAAGTTTAAGTTAGTGGAACAGGGATTTACGCCGCTGCCGGATTGGCGAGATGCCGTAGCCCGGTTTTTGGCAGAAATACGGAAAGAAACAAATCAATAACAGCTATTAGTGTGGGAGGAACGACGATGAAGGTGACGAAGACAAAATTAGACGGCGTAGTAATTTTGGAACCTCAGGTATTTGGCGATAACCGGGGATTCTTTATGGAAAGCTGGAGCAAGAGGAAGATGGAGGAAGCTGGGCTGTTTTATGATTTTGTACAGGATAACCACTCCTCGTCGACGGTAAAAGGTACGCTGCGGGGCATTCATTTCCAAAAAGGCGAATGGTGTCAGGCCAAGCTGGTGCGCTGCACTCGCGGCGCCGTTCTCGACGTAGCCGTGGATCTGCGCAAAAGCAGCCCGACATACAAGCAATGGGTCGGCGTAGAGCTGTCCGAAGAAAACAAAAAGCAGCTCCTCATCCCCAGAGGCTTTGGTCACGGCTTCGTTACGCTGACCGACCACGTAGAATTCATGTATAAAGCTGATAATTATTACGCTCCTCAGGCCGACGCCGGCATTCGCTGGAACGACCCGATAATTGGCGTAGACTGGGGTGTGGAAAATCCGATTTTAAGTGAAAAGGATACGAAGAATCCGTGGTTTGCGGATATTGAGGATGAATTGGAGTTTTAAGTCTTGTAATTTAATCATTCTATATGATATAGAACCGGCTTCTGATAACGAGGCCGGTTTCTGTTTTTCGCAATGATTCAGGGTATCTTTGCATATGATACATATGTTAGAATATATATGTAGTTGACTATCCATGTAAAAAATATAATATGCATTATAGAAAGTGATGTGAGTATATGATAACATCCGTTGAAATGACTAATTTTGGATTGCAGAAGCATATACGATGGGAGCATTTAAGCAGGATAAATCTTATTATTGGTGAAAACAGCAGCGGCAAGACATTTGTATTAAAAGCTATCTATACAGCGTTAAAGACGTTGGAACAATATAAAAAAGGGAAAGAAGTAAAGGGCTTGGCGGATATTTTATCTGACAAGCTATACTGGACATTTCAAGTAGATAAATTAGGGGATTTAGTTACGAAAGGGGAGAACTCCCTGTCGTTTTCTATGCAGGAAGAGGATCATAGTTTTTCTTATGAATTTGGAAAGGATACAAATCACCAGATATCCAAGGTCAATACTAATTATACAGAATCCAGGAAGGATTCCTCTATTTTTATTCCGTCTAAAGAAGTGGTTTCCTTATTTCAAGTTATATTAAAGTCGCGGGAACAAGATGCCATGTTTGGGTTTGATGATACGTATTTGGATTTAGTGAAAGCGTTGCAGGTTCCGCCAATGAAGGAGAAAAATTATTCTGCTTTTTCAAAAAGCAGAAAAAAGTTAAAAAATATTCTTGACGGACAGATTGTATACGACGTACAGCAAAATCAATGGCATTTTCAACAGGGAAATACAAAGTATCCTATAGGCGTTACTTCGGAAGGGATTAAGAAAATTGCTATATTGAATCGTTTGCTGTCCAATCGGTATTTATCGAATCATTCTATTATTTGTATTGATGAAGTAGATGCGGCGCTGCATCCCAAAGCTATTTCTGAGTATTTGGATATTATTTTTGATTTAGCACAAAATGGCATACAGTTTTTTATTGCGACCCATTCGTACTTTGTTATCAAAAAGTTATGCCTTCTTTCACAGCAACATAATATGTCTATTCCTGTTTTATCACTGGATGGGCAGAAGGAACCACCGCATTTTGACGATATGAAGGATGGTATGCCTGATAATAGTATTATTGACGAGTCTATTCGATTGTATAAAACTGAAGTCGATATGGCTCTGGGAGTATAGGCGATGATTACGTTTACCGAATCAGAAATGAAATTTTCGTACGAAGAGCAGGATACGTTTTACCTAGAGAAAAGTGAGTTGTACGAGACTCGGTTAAGAAATCATCAGGTTTCTTCTGTAGAATGTATTACCGTACGGGTGCAGCATGACCGCCGTAAAGTGTTATTTATAGAAGCCAAAACATCGGCGCCCAATCCGAATGGTCCGAAAGGGATAGGGCGGTTTGAAGAATTTGTGGAAGAGCTTTGCGTTAAATTCAGACATTCTCTGGCGATGTGTTATGCTATATTGCATGATGTTCATGGTATGGAGGACAGTACTTTGCATAACATGGGGGCAGTATTGCGGTCATGCCTGGAGACACAGCCACAGATTTTGTATGTAGTTATTATTCAAAAGCATGAACCAAGCTGGTGCAACGGATTGCAGGAGGCTCTGCATAAAGCATTGACTTCAATGCGGTCTATTTGGAAAATACAGATTGCCGTGATTAATGAAGAGATTGCCCGATCAGTGCAACTCATACAATAAAAGGAGCTAATATGATACGTAAACGAATTCGCAAAGCCGTTATCCCGGCAGCTGGTTATGGGACGCGTTTTTTGCCTATGACCAAAGCTATACCGAAGGAAATGCTGCCTATTGTAGATAAGCCGGTGATTCAATATGTCGTAGAAGAAGCACTGCAGAGCGGTATTGAAGAGATCCTGATTATCAGCGGTCATGGAAAGCGGGCTATTGAAGACCACTTCGATACCAATATGGATTTGGAACTGCTGCTGAAACAAAAGGGAAAGACGAAGCTGCTCAGCATGGTACAGCATATTTCTGAAATCAACGTCCATTATATCCGGCAAAAGCATATGCGGGGCTTAGGCGACGCCATATTATGCGCTAAGTCCTTTGTCGACGACGAGCCGTTTGCGGTGCTGTTGGGCGACGACGTCGTGTATAACGAAAGTCAGCCGGCACTGCGGCAGCTGCTAGGCGTATATGCCAAAGTAGGCGCAACGGTATTAGGATGCCAGAAGGTACGGAAAGAGCAAGTATCGTCCTATGGAATTATCGACGGCATACCGACAAGCTGTTCGGATTTACTAAAGGTGGTAGATATGGTAGAAAAGCCGACGGCAGATCAGGCGCCAAGCTGCGTTGCGGCATTAGGACGATATATTTTTACTCCTGATATTTTCGAAATCCTGCAGCACATCCCCGTAGAACCTCATGGCAAGCTGCAGCTGACCGACGCCATAAAAATCAGGGCTAGGAGAGAAGCCGTATATGCTTATAACTTCAAAGGCCAGCAATATGATGCAGGCGATAAGCTGGGATATTTAAAAGCCATGATGGAATACGCCCTGCGGCGGGATGATCTGAAGGACGAGTTTAGGGAGTATTTGCAGGGAATCATAAAAGAATAAATGCAGAATAACCGGCCTCAACCCATATGGTGGGGTCGGTTATTGTTATATGACGAGAAAGCTTAATTGATACGTCGTCATTTTTTTAGAAAAATGGACTACGGTGTATAATCTTTATGTTTTAGAATGGAAGAATAAGTTATGTATATAAGCAAAGAAAATCGGAAAAAATATGGAGAGATTGCTTCCTTGTACGAAATTTTTTATGATACATATAGTCGGTCTGATTTTTCTACTCGAAACTTAGCTAAAGCCGCAGCAGTATATCAACGGGAGATTTTTCTGCTTCTTACTATACTACTGACAGTTGCTGTAACTTTTATTGGGCTTATATTAACGCATTATGGATTTCAAATGGCTTAGCAAAAGATAGCTGCGGCCTTGCTTGTTTTTTTTGATTGCTATTGGTTTGCTTATGTATATAGGTCGGAAGCGAAAACGTGCGTTGGTACTTTTGACTATATTAGAAGATATTGAGAAAGCCAGAAGAAAGTAGAAGTAAATACAGACATATATAAAGAAGTAAAAGATGGTATTGAAGAATTCATAGATGAAAAGTTAAAAGAGGCATCAACTGAAGCAGTCGCACTTGAAAGGACTGGAGCGGAAGAAAAGGATTTTGATGACAACGTTTTGCCTTTTTTGGATTGTGAGGATCGGAAGCGAGTACTGCAAATTGCCTTTGCTCTTACTATCCATGATAAGAAGAAATTGCATGTGCAATTGATGAAGTATAAAAAATCTATAGATGAATGGCAGCGAAATAAAAAAGAAAATAAGGGTTCACAGAGATACTATAATCGGCGTTATAATAATGAGAGCAGCGAGCCTTTATTTTTTAATGAAATATCGGCAGAATCACATCGGAGAGCATTTTTGATTTTAGACGCTATATTTTATGCAGTAGAAAAATTAGGCGGATATATAAATGACGATCTTTCTATGCGAGTAAAGGCTGATACCGTAAAAATTCGGATTGCGGAAAGTCAGGATAAAGTAAAGCATGAAATTACAAAGCAGGAAGCGCGTGAGTTGGTAGAGTATAATGACAATATAAAGAGACATGTATGGGCATCAAAGCCAAAAATTCGAAAATATGATTACATTTACAACGGAAAACTTCGCATTGTTTTTAGCGATGGCGAGTATATTAGAGATACTGCGGCAGAAAAGCTGGAAGACCGATTGGGAGATGTCTTGCTGCGCTTATATGAAAAATCTAATGATGCCCGGATACAGCGTGAGCGTTGGGAAGAGGAAGAGCGCAGGCGAAAAGAAGAAGCTAGGCGAGCAGAAGAGTTGAGAAAACGAAAGGAAGAAGAAATTCAAAGAACAAAAGCATTATTGAATCAGGCGGAGGATTATAGGATTGCTTGCGATATCCGCCGTTATATAGACGAAATAACTCGTCAAAAAGACATGACTCCGGAACTTTCCCAATGGATTGAATGGGCGAAAAAGAAAGCTGATTGGTACGATCCCGTTGTGGCATTAGAAGACGAATATTTAGGTAAACGAGACCATTCGAAATCTAAGGAAGAAAAAGCTTTTGATTATGTAAAACCTCGATATACGTACTGGTAATATGTTTTGACATTTCCTTAATAAATAATTATAATTAAGTTAATCATGATTAACTTAATTATAATTATTTTTGGAGGCTTACCATGTTTATTGGCAGAAAACATGAAATAGATGAACTTGAACGATTATATGCACAAAATACATTTCAATGTATCATTATTTGGGGACGACGGCGTGTTGGGAAGACGACGTTAATTAATGAGTTTGTAAAGGATAAGGAAACTATATTTTTTACTGGTATTGAGAGCTCTTATAAGGATAATTTGGAAGGTTTCAGCCGTAGTATTGCTTCGCTGAACTCAAACAATGTAGAACATGCGCCTGTGTATCAGAGTTTTCAACATGCTTTGGATGCAGTATACGATCTGGCAAAAAAGAGACATATTGTTTTAGTTATTGACGAATATCCATACTTAGCGCGATCTTATCGGCCTATTTCCTCTCTATTGCAGAAAGCAATAGATCTGCAGTTTAAAAATAGTAATTTATTTGTTATTTTATGCGGATCTTCTATGTCATTTATGGAAAAACAGGTTTTGGGATATCAAAGCCCCCTGTATGGGCGACGGACCGGGCAGTTTAAAATAAAGCCATTTACATTTTATGAAGTTCGGGACTATTATCCTGATATGAATATGTATGATTTAGCAGTTCTTTACGGTATTACTGGTGGGATTCCTCAATATATGGCCTGTATGGATGCATCCTTTTCTTTGCAGAAAAATATTGAAGCATCATTTTTATCGACTAGCGGATATATGTATGAAGAACCTCATAATTTGATGAAGCAGGAATTGAGAGAACCAGCTGTATATAATGCTATTATTAAAGCTATTGCAACGGGCAGCTCAAAGAAATCTGAAATTGCCTCAAAGGCAGGGCTGGATGCGGGTAAATTGGGGGCTTATGTGGAAAAACTATTGGAATTGGGCATTGTTGAGCGGGAAACACCAGCAGGAAGTAAGAACAGCCGCAAAACAATTTATAATATAAAAGACGGCATGTTTCGATTTTGGTATACTTTTGTTCCTGCAGCTATGCTATTTATTCAGAGAAATCGATCTGATAGGGCATGGAATATTGTAGAAAAACATTTAAGTGATTATATGGGCAAAACCTTTGAAATGATTTGCATGGATTATCTATGGGAAATATATGATGAATTGCCTGTTGCTTATGAAGAATTTGGTCGTTGGTGGGGGACGAATCCTGTGCTTCGCCGAGAAGAAGAAATCGATATAGTTGCCTTTGCCGGGGATCAGGCTATCATCGGGGAATGCAAGTGGCGCAATGAAAAAGTGGATGCAGACGTGTTGCATCTGCTGATGGAACGGAGTAAATTACTGCCGTACAAAGAATATTATTATATGATTTTTTCTAAAGTTGGTTTTACCGATCGATGCATAAATGAAGCAGAGAAATACGGGCATGTCCGTTTAGTATCGTATGAAGACATGGTGCGTATAAAGTAACATGCATATAGTATATAATATAAAAATACTCTTTTCCAAACCCATATATGATTGGCAAAGAGTATTTTTTATCGATAGTTTGTTGGAGAGATGCTTATAGTTGCACTGAGGGATGAGGAGCTTAGCCATTAACCCATGGTCTAATTATTCCTTTAATGAATCTATTCGAAATTTGCAATAAACGGAATACCAAATGCTTTCATGAACAGCTTATTAAACACGTCTCGGGATGATGCGGTGGCTGTGGTGATGGGGAACCATTCTGGTTTTTTCAGGGTCAGGAGCCAGGCTTCTTTTGTTTCGTAGTTCAGCTTATAGGTTGTGCGGCCGATGTTTTTTGTCGTACCGTCGGGCGAGACGAGGAAGGAGTTGACGGATAGGACGTAAATAGGCGGCGCGTATTCGTCGATGGAGAGTGTGTCGACCAGGTCGACTTGATAGTAGCCTTGGTGCATGGCTGTCGGCGCGTAGTGAGGGCTTTCGTCGTAGTCGTTCCAATCCATCGCTTGAGCTGCGCAGGGAAATAAAATGGCTCCGCTGATTAAGGCGGCGGCAATGCCTTTTTGCAGGATATTGATCATATGGGATACCTCCTAATAATAAGTACAATTTTTGCTTATATTACTATTTATTATGTTGTTTCGTCAATAGGATGATTGCTGTATGAGCATCGCGTCCCGGTTAATTTTTGCAAGTACGAGTAGTAAATATAAACTTTTTGGAAGGAATATTGATTTCTATATATGGGCAGATATATAATGATCGTAATCCAAGAGAGGATATATTTTACTGGAAAGGATGACTGACGATGCGGTATCAAAAGGTATCTAATATAATTATGACAGCTGTGATGGGGCTATGTGCTGCCGTGGGCGCGCAGGCTGCCGACACGAGAAATCCAAGTCAGGAGCCCAATGTCGTTTCCAGCTATGAATACCAGTCTGTTTCCTATGGAAATACGGCTGACGGCAAGACCTATCATCGCGTCGTGACGAAGCGCAACGGCGTGACGGAATCGGACGTGACGACGGTCGATGAAAACGGCGGCGTTCTGACCTGGGATACGGACGACAAGGGACGCCAGGTGGAAGGATATATGAACGGTATCCAGCTGAAAGACGGCAATGTGACGGCGAATACCATAGCGGCGAAGCATGTGCAGGCTTCCGGCGCGGAATTGGGAAATATATACGGCAGCCGCGTGGAAGCGCCGACAGGGACGATTGGCGGCGTTGCCTTTGCAGGACAGGGCGTTGTGAACGGAATACAGACGGATGAAAACGATCCGACGTCGGCAGTCAGCGTAGCATACTTGCAGCAGAAGTTAGCCGAGGTGGAAGCGGAAAACCAAAAGCTGCGGGAAGAGCTTGAAGCCTTAAAAAAGTAAAGATATAATTTCACATAACATAAGAGCATCCTTTTGTTTTTGCGCGTCAGCGCTGCAATTGATGAGGAGGCTCTTTTTTTATCGCTCCAAGTTCTTGCTGTTGGCCGTTGTTTATGATATATTTATAAAATGTTTACAGTATATTTACAAATGACAGCGGCGTCTCGCTGAACTGCCGGGAGGGAGAATGGTTGTGTTGAAAGAAGGGAATTCGATGCCGGAATTGGTTTTGAAAGTCGGCATAGTTGTATATTTTTTGCTGATTGTTCCCGTGGCGTTTGTGATGCCGGAGCATCTGGCTTGGGAGAATGGCCCGTTGGAAATACTGCAGAACATCGTTTTATTTTGTGATGTCGTGCTCTGCATCGTCTTGTTTCGTAAAACTGCAGGGCAGAAATTTCATCTGATATGGTTGTCAGGAGCTGGATATTTTCTTTTGCTGTTGGGACGGGAAATGAGCTGGGGCAGAATTTTCTTTCAGACAGGAATGGATCAGCATGGCCCGACCTTCATTGCGATGAATGCCATCCCGGGACATCAATACATTCATGGCGGCATATCCATTTATACGGCGGCTGTATTAGTATCGCTGATTTGGCTGGTGCCATGGAAGAAGCTTTTTCATGAGTTGCCCTTTCCCAAGCTGGGATTTGTCATTTTAGTTTTATCCGCTATTTTGGCGGCATGCGGCGATAAAGGCCTGCTTTTTCACTCCCACTTGGACGGTAATATAGAAGAACTGGCCGAGCTTCTGGCCTATATGCTGCAAGGCGGATTTGCCGCTTGGTATTACAAGCAATTTAAAATGTTGAAATAGCGTTAATGTGCAAAACTATATTCAAAAAATGAACGCCGTACATCCGATGTGTGATGTACGGCGTTGTTGTCGTATATAAGGTTAAAAGGACGGCGGAGAAACGGCGAAGATGACGACGGCTGGTTCTTCGCCTACGTTTTGCCAGGTATGCTTCGTTTCGCTTTTGATGCGCACGCTGTCGCCGGCATAGAGGACACAGGTTTCGAAATCCAGGGTCAGCTCGACGGTGCCGGCCTGGACGAGAGCTACTTCTTCTCCCTTATGGGCCAGCGGTTCCTGGCAGCTCTTGGCCTTAGGCGGCAAGGTGAGCTGCATCATTTCGATGGTGCCGTTCATGTCCGGCGTCAGGACTTCGTAATGAATGCCCTGGTCGATGAGCTGACGGCGGTTTTCCTTGCGGACGACGTCGCTTTGGATGTCGGGGCTGTCCAAAAAGAATCGGTACAATGGCTCGTCCAAGGCGATGGACAAGAGGCGAATCGTATTCAGCGACGGCGACGCTTGCCCTCGCTCTATCTGGCTGAGCATGGACGACGTGATTTGCGACGCTTCAGCCAGTTCCTTTATCGTCAGGCTGCGGGCCAGGCGGTAGCTTTTTATTTTTTGACCTAATTGCAGTGATAAATCCATGACAGGCTCCTTTCTGTATTGATACTAGCAGACGAAGGCCTTCTTCGTCAACTATGCGGGCCGTCTCACGTCAGCTTATCCAGCTCTTCCATCATGGCCCGGCGCCGCTTGTACTGCTGCCGCCATTGACTGACGAGGGCCTGTACGAAGGGCGGCCCGCCGGGAAGGTGTTTCATCTTGCGCAGAATCCGTACGATTTTGACGTAGCTCGGACGGCCAAGGCCTTGGACGGCAATCTCTGTGACGATGTGTTCGTAAAGCTGAAGGAGCTCGTCGGGAAAATTCTCTTTGAGGATGGATTCGTATTGCTGTACTTCCGACAGGCGGCAATGCTTTTGGACGTGGCAAAGGAGGCGGTCGTAGAGCTTTTCTTCGGCGTATAGTTGGCCGGCGTAGGGATTGGTTCCCCAGCTGGTCAGGATTTTTTCCCGTTGTTCCCGCCATTCCTCCGGCTTATACTGACTCTTTAATTCCCTGTACAAATCGATGTTGGCGACGTGGATGGTCAGGGCTAAATCCCACAGCATTTGGAGGTAGTGTTCCTGATTTCCTGTCTTTTTGTATAACTCCTTGAGTTTTTCGCAGCATTCGCGGGCGATGTACGACGGCGTGCTGTCGGCGGCGTAGGCTTGCTCCAAGACGGAAATCGCATTGGCGTCGTCTTGCTGCCATTCGTAAAATTCACTCAGCAGCAGGCAGACGCTGCCGTACTGTTTGTATTGGGCAATATAAGCTGCTTGTTCCTCGGCAGGACAGCCTTTTTGCTCCATCAGAAGGACATGGGTTTTTATTTTTTGCGGCAAGATGACGTTTTCAAAATCTGTCTGCCGGGCAGCTTTTTGTACTTCCTTATCGGTCAAGGTCAGCTTTTTGTCTGGCGAATTGTCAAGCTAAGTGCAACTTTTTAGAGTAAT
>ULTB01010769.1_pt1 | contig 22449 bp, 19 predicted proteins | sample 1957251 | NCBI WGS metagenome assembly ULTB01 (sample SAMEA4835724, study PRJEB28245) | human gut metagenome | biome: gut microbiome; material: fecal sample | place: Denmark | collected 2008
TCGGTGTGAGGCTCGCAGGTTGCGGGATCCTCGCCCTGGAGGCAGAGAGCAAAAATGCTGTTAATATACTGCATGAGCTTGTCTATCTCGCCTCTTGCGGCTTCATAAGCCTGCATATTGGGGTTCGCCATGATCTGAGTGTAGATCTCACCGAATTCCTTGTCATATGCCTCGAGCTTCTGCTCATTCTTATCCTCCTTGGCAGCCTCATGCTGGAAGGACATCTGAACAAGCTGGATCTTGGCGATAAGCTCGTTGAGAGCGGTATCGGCTTCGTTTGCCTTCTGAGCCTCCATGAGCTTGGTATAGCGCTCGTCCTGCTGCAAAGCTGCGCCGAGCTCTCTTGCTTTTGCGATTACGTCCATTTTGGTTTCTCCTAACATAAATTTTAATTTATATAATACGCTTTCGTGTATTAACCGTTTAATCCGCAAGCTCGCCCCTTAGTATCCATGTGAGCGATTCTGTGACTTTGACATTGCGGAAGGTGCCGATAACTGAGGAGTCGGCGGGGAATTCGACTATGACGTTGCCCTCTGTCCTGCCCTCGATAAGCCCGCCCTTGCTGACGCTCTCGCACAGCACACGATAGACCTTGCCGACCGCAGAGGCGGTGCGCTTGGCGGCTATGACCTCCTGGGCGTCAAGCAATTCCTTGAACCACCTGCCCTTTTCTTCGCGGGAGACGGGGTCGGGCATTGAAGCCGCCTTTGTCCCCTCCCTCGGCGAGAAGATGAAGGTATACATCGAGGTGAAATTCGCCTGCTGAACGAGGCTGACCGTCTCACGGAATTCCTCATAGGTCTCGCCCGGGAAGCCGACTATAACGTCGCTCGTGACCGAAAGCTCAGGCATGACGGAATAGGCGTATTCGAGCAGGCTGAGGTATTTCTCCCTCGTGTAGCGCCTGTTCATCTCGGCAAGCACACGGTTGCTGCCGCTCTGGAACGGCAGATGCAGGTGCTTCGCGACCTTATCGCAGCGAGCCATGGTGTCGAGCAGCTCGTGAGTGCAATCCTTGGGGTGAGAGGTCATAAATCTGATGATGAAGTCGCCCTCGATATCGTTGAGCTGCTGCAAGAGCTGAGCGAAGTTGCAGCCGCAGTCGGGATATTTGCCGTAGGAATTGACATTCTGACCGAGCAGGGTTATCTCTTTATAGCCGCTCTCGACAAGCGAGCGAGCCTCGGCGATTATCGCCTCGGGCGCTCTGCTGCGCTCCCTGCCCCTGACATAGGGCACTATGCAGTAGCTGCAAAAATTGTTGCAGCCGTACATGATGGGTATCCACGCCTTAAAGCTGCTGTCGCGGTGGACAGGCAGCTCCTCGGCTATAACGCCGTCGCTCTCTGGCAGCTCATATATCCTCTTGCCGGTGCTCAGGTTATTATAGAGCAGTTCGGGCAGGCGGTGGATGACATGAGTGCCGAAAACTATATCGACAAAGGGGTAGCTGTTTCTTATCTTATCGGCGACGTGCTCCTGCTGCATCATGCAGCCGCAGAGCAGGATACGCATATCTCTGTTGGCATTTTTCATGCCCTTGAGCGCCCCGACATTGCCGAAGACTCTGTCCTCGGCGTGCTCACGGATGGCGCAGGTATTATATAACACGAGATCGGCGCCCTCAAGCTCCTCGACAAGCTCGTAGCCCATATCGGCAAGCATACCCTTGAGCCTCTCGCCGTCGGCGACATTGCCCTGACAGCCGTATGTATGCACAAAGGCCTTGGGCGGCTCGGAGTATTTCGCCTCGATAATGCTTCTCACCGCCTCGGCGTATTCACGCTGGCGGGCAAGCTCACCCTCGGGCACCGAGATATTCGCTTTTCTCTCATTGAGCGGCAACTTAAATTCCTCCAAAATAACGCATATATATTATTATATAATAAGAAGCCGCATTATTCAAGTGTAAATTGAACAATGCGGCTCAAATTCGCAAAAAATTTATTATTTATTCACACGTCAAGCACTTTTTAAAGCACAACATATAATTATCGATTAATTATCGCTTTTAATTCTTCAACACTCAGCGTTTTTCCATTGACTTTTCTGTGAAGCATCGCGTGGCAATTAGGGCAAACAGGTATCAAGTCTTTTTTATAATTAACAATGTAGTTTTCGTTTATTTCACTAATTGGTATTATATGGTGTACATGTATAAATCCTTTTCCCACTTCACCATACACTTTTTCAAAGTCAATTCCGCATATGCAACATTTGCAACCATTTAGTTCAATACAACGGCGCCGAGCAATTGAACTTCTCTCATATCTGTTAACATTCACTCTAACTTTTACTCCTTCGGCGCAGCTATAGTCTTCGATAGATTCAGGGAAAAAGCCGTCGGAATAGGTATCAATCAGATATTTGTCCATATAAGCTTTAAGTTCAGCGCCCACCTTAAATGCACCCTGCGGAGCGCCATTAAGACCATTCCTTTTGAGTTCATCGAATCCAAGTTCAACTCTGTCAGCTTGTTCAACCAGTTTGACCCGCATAAATTTCCCATTCAGCGAGGCGTAATATTCATTTTTTGCATCATCATTCCAAAAAGAATAGTCATCTGTTCGTTCATTCTGACTTAAATTGATTTTATCAACAACAGCTTTATACATGACTTTTTTGTATGGTTCAGTGCAATAGATATAAATAATATCTCCTACCTGGTACTTGTACTTTCCTTGCTTCCAATCAATATATCCCCATTTTGCAAACGCACCTGCATGATCGTATTTTTTGTTATTTGCTGGAATGATCCAATCCATAATAACTCCTTTTCTACTTAGTCTTCATCAAAAAGGCTCTCTGCGAGGCTGAAATTCTCGTCACGGCGCTTTTGCTCCTCGCCCGGGCAGGCAATATAGCCGCTGCCCGTGTCGATAAGCACGCTGCCCTCGTGCACTTCGCCGCTGATATCGCTGAGCTTCACGGCAAAGGTCACGCCCATGTCGTTAACGCAGACCGCAAGCCCCTCCTCTATCCTGTCAACGCTGCAAAACATTGTTTCACTGCCTTTCGTATGCAATATTAAGCTCCCCGCCCGAGCAGGTGATAACTATATCGCCGCAGATATCGGTGCGGTATATCTCCGAGGTGTATTCCTTGATGCGCTCAAGCGCCTGCTTATGCGGGTGACCGTAATCGTTATCCGCTCCGCACTCGATAACGCATATCTCGGGCGTTGCGGCGGCAAGGAAATCGGCGCTCGAAGAGGTCTTGGAGCCGTGATGCCCGACCTTGAGCACATCGCAGTCAAGCCCGCGCCCCTCGGCGAGTATCTCCTGCTCCTCCTCCTTCTCGGCGTCGCCCGTGAAGAGGAATTTCTTGCCCTCAAAAGTGAGCATGAGCACGGCGGACATATTATTGAGGCTCTCGGCGTCGTCGGCAACGGGGCCGAGTATTTCAAATTTCGCCGAGCCGAGATCATAGCTCTTGCCCGGCTGAGCGGCCTCGACTTTGGCGCCGCTCGCCTTGACGGAATTCAGAAACGCGGTATATGTTTTGTTGGTGGGGGTCTGAGCCTTGGTGAGCCTCGGCATGATAACGGTCGAGGCGCCGAATTCATCCAAAACCTCGGGCAGGCCGCCCATATGGTCGGTGTGCTGATGTGAACAAACAAGGTAATCGAGCTTGCCGACGCCCTTTGAATGAAGATAGCTTATGACCTTCTCCTCATGGCCGTTCTCGCCAGCGTCTATCAGCATTGTCTGCCCACCGCAGATTATCAGGGTACAGTCGCCCTGCCCGACGTCGATATAATTGACCTCAAGAGTGTCTGCCGCAGAGGAAGCGGGGGCGGCGGTGACGGTTTCGCCCGTGCCGACCACATCGGGCAGCACGCCTGTTTTGGTCAGCGCCGCAACAACGGCGACGATAACTATCAGCGCCAGCAGAAAATATTTCTTCTTGCCCTTGCTTCTCATCACCTTGCCGAGGGCTTTGCCCGCAGCCTCGATATCCTTATCGGAGGCTCCGAACGGTGCCGAATTCTTCTTCATCGCTTCACCTTATTTCAGCGGTATTTCTTTTTGCCGTAGGGCTTTTTATTCGCCGTCGGCCGCTGCTGAGAGCCGCCGCGAGCGAGTCTGACGAGGCATTTATCCGAATTGCCTATCAGGTCATGCCTGCCCGCCCGTTTGAGCGCTTCACGCACCAGATCGGCGTTCTTGGGGTTGAAATATTGCAGCAGCGCACGCTGCATCGCCTTCTCATGCGGGTCTTTTGCGACATAGACCTCTTTCATTGTGTAGGGGTCAAGACCTGTGTAATACATGCAGGTCGAGACTGTGCCCGGGGTGGGATAGAAATCCTGCACCTGCTCGGGGCGGATGCCGATTTTTTTGAGGAAAAGTGCAAGCTCCACCGCCTCTTTGAGAGTGCTGCCCGGGTGAGAGGACATCAGATAGGGCACAAGATACTGCTCCTTGCCCTCTTTTTGAGTATATGAAAAATACTTCTTTGAGAATTTTACATAAGCCTCGATATGCGGCTTGCCCATTTTATCGAGCACCGCCGCAGAGCAATGCTCGGGGGCGACCTTGAGCTGGCCGCTGACGTGGTGGGCTACAAGCTCCCTGAAGAAGCTGTCGTCCTTATCCTCAAGCAAGTAATCATAGCGTATGCCCGAGCGGATAAAGACCTTCTTGACCTTGGGGAGCGAGCGCACGGTGCGCAGGATATCGAGATACTCGGTGTGGTCGGCCTTGAGCCTCGGGCACGGCTCGGGAGCAAGGCATTTCTTGCCCTTGCAAAGTCCCCTGCTCTCCTGCCCATCGCAGGACGGGCGGCGGAAATTGGCCGTCGGGCCGCCTATATCGTGGATATATCCCTTGAAATCGGGCAGAGTCGTGAGCAGCTTCGCTTCATTGACTATTGATTCCTTGCTGCGGGTGGTTATATAACGCCCCTGGTGGAAGGCTATCGAGCAGAAATTGCAGGCACCGAAGCAGCCTCTGTTATGCGCTATCGAAAAGCGCACCTCCTCGATGCCGGGTACACCGCCGTCCTTCTCATAGCAGGGGTGATAGGTACGCATATAAGGCAGGGCGTACACCTCGTCAAGCTCATCCTGAGATATCGGCATGGCGGGCTGATTCTGCACGAGCATCCTGTTGCCATGGCGCTGCTTGATGACCTTACCGCGGAAGAAATCCTGCTCATCCTGCTGAATTCGGCAGGATACGGCGTATTCCTTTTTGGAATTGCACACATTCTCAAACGACGGGCATTCAACGCCGACATAGGGAGTTTCGCGCACATCGACACTATAGCAGGTGCCGCGTATATCGTGCAGCTGCGAGATATCCTCGCCGCCGTCAAGGCGCGTTGCTATCTCGACCATTGAGCGCTCGCCCATGCCGAACGCAAGCAGATCCGCCTGCGAATCAAAAAGTATTGAGCGGCGCACCTTATCATCCCAATAGTCGTAGTGGGCAAAGCGGCGAAGCGACGCTTCAAGCCCGCCGATGATTATCGGTATATCGCCGTAGATCTCTCTTATTTTATTGCAATAGACTATGACGGCTCTGTCGGGTCTAAGGCCGACCTTGCCGCCGGGGCTGTAAGCGTCCGCCGAGCGGCGCTTCTTGGCGACGGTATAGTGAGCGACCATCGAGTCGATATTGCCGCTGCTGACAAGGAAGCCGAGCCTCGGTCTGCCGAAGCGGGTGAAATCCTTATCGCTGCGCCAGTCGGGCTGAGCAAGGAATGCGACTTTGAAACCCGCATTCTCAAGCACCCTCGTGATTATGGCCGCGCCGAAGCTGGGGTGGTCGACATAAGCGTCGCCGCAGACATAGACAAAATCCGCCTGCTCCCATCCCCGCTCGAGCATATCTTTTTTTGTTACGGGTAAAAATCCGTTCATACGGTCACTCCGTCAATTCTCTTCGTTGTATTCGCTGTCGTTATCGTCCTCAAAGATATCGTCTATCTGAGGCGGCGCTGCGGCTGCGGCAGCTCCGTCGGCAAGTGCCTGCATCTCATACCACTGCTGCTTGCTGATAAGCACGGCACGGGGCTTCGCGCCCTCCTGCGGGCCGACTATGCCCTTCTCCTCAAGCTGATCCATGACTCTTGAAGCCCTTGCGTAGCCGAGCTTGAGCTTCTTTTGGAGCATGGTGGTGGAGGCTCCGCCCGCATTAATGACGACCTCGGCGGCGTCGTTAAGAACGGGATCCCAATCCTCGTCCTCATCGTCCTCGGCCGCTCTCTTGCCTGCATTCTCCGCCTGCTTAGCCTTAGTCTCGATCTCCTCCATGGTCTCCTCGTTATAATCGGACTGAGCCTGAGCCTTGATATGCTCGACCACGCTCTCGACCTCGGAATCCGAGATGAAACAGCCCTGGACGCGGGTCGGCTTGCTTGCGCCGACGGGTGAGAATAGCATATCGCCGTTGCCGAGCAGCTTCTCCGCGCCGACGGAGTCAAGAATAGTCCTCGAATCCACCTGTGACGAGACGGAGAGCGCAATTCGGCTCGGGATATTCGCCTTGATTATGCCCGTTATGACATCGACGGACGGGCGCTGAGTAGCTATGACAAGGTGTATGCCCGCCGCACGCGCCATCTGAGCAAGGCGGCAGATGGAATCCTCGACCTCTTTCGGCGAAACCATCATAAGGTCCGAAAGCTCGTCGATAAATATAACTATCTGATGCATACGCTGCAGGTCGTCACGGGTCTCGCAGAGCTTGTTGAAGCCCTTGATATCCCTGACGCTGTTCTCGGAGAACTGGGCGTATCTTTTCTCCATCTCGCCGACAGCCCAGCCGAGAGCGCCTGCCGCCTTCCTCGGGTTGCTGACTACGGGCACCTCGAGATGGGCAATGCCGTTATATATCGTGAATTCGACCATCTTGGGGTCTATCATCAGCAGCTTAACTTCGTCCGGGCGGGCGTTATAAAGAATGCTGACTATCATTGAATTGAGGCAGACGGATTTACCCGAGCCTGTAGTGCCCGCGACGAGCAGATGCGGCATCTTGGCAAGGTCGGCGCAGACGATATTGCCCGTTATATCCTTGCCGAGGGCTACGTTCAGCTTGCTCTTGGCGTCACGGAACTGCGGCGTGTCGATTATCTCACGCATGGTTACCATGGATTTTGCACTGTTGGGCACTTCGATACCGATAGCGGATTTGCCGGGTATAGGCGCCTCTATACGCACGCTCGTTGCGGCAAGGCGCATGGCGATATCGTCCGAAAGCGTTGTGATCTTGTTTATGCGGACTCCCGCGTCGGGCACAAGCTCATATCTTGTGACGGACGGGCCGCGGCAGATATTGGTGACCTCCGCCTTGATCTTGAAGCTCTCGAGGGTAGCGACGAGCTTCTTCGCGCCCATCTGCATCTCAGCCATGCTGTCGGTGTTGCCGTCGCGTTCCGCCTGCTTGAGGCAGTCCACGGGCGGGAACACATAATCGCGCTTGACGGGTGCGCTCTCCTCGGGCGGCACGAATTCGCCGTCCTGCTCATCCTCGGCAGGCTCCGATTCGGGTTCTTCCTCCGCCGCTTCGGCTTCGTCGATCGGGTCGCCGTCGGGCATTGCGGGCATTTTATTCCTCTCTTTTTCCTGAGAGACCGCCTGCTCGAGAGTATCCTCAACGACGCTGCTGCCCGTTGCGTCGGGCAGAGTGACTATGGGTATCTCGGGGATCTCCGGCTCCTCGGGCGGGGCAAAGGTGGATTCATCGGTGACGAAATTATCCTCAAAGCTGTCGGACGGCGGGGTCGGGAGCTGCGGCGGTGCAAACACACGCTCAGCCTTCTCCTTCTCCCTCTCCTCACGGAGCTGCTCACGCTTTGCGGCGGTCTGCTCGAGCTTCTCATTCGTCATCTCGCCAACCTTCTTAACGGGCTTTCTTATAGCCGAGAAGAGGCCGAGCAAGGTAGTACCGGTAAGCAGCATCGCGACGACAACGGCAAGGATCACGAGGGTGATGCACGCGCCCGTCTTGCCGAATGCCTTGCCCACAAGCCCGCCCAAGACCGCGCCAATAACGCCGCCCGAGACGGAATGCCATTCGTCGCTCACCTGCTGACCTATCGGGGTCTGTGAGAGATATTCGGCTGTATTTGAGAAAGTATGTATCGCCGAGCAGATCAGGGCAGCAAACACCCCGATGCCCGTCAGATTCGCCGCCGCAGAGCCTATCGGCTTATCCTTGGCAAAAAGGATCGCCATATAGATGAGCACAGGCGGCAGGATATAGGCGCACAGGCCGAATATGCCAAACATCGCTCCGTGCATTTTCAGCCATATGCTCTCGCCCTTTATCAGCACGACGCAGGCAAGGAAGACCGCCGCCGCCATGAGGATTATCGCCGTCTTTTGGCGGCTGACGGCGGGTGAAAACTCCCGCTTCTCCTCCTGCTGCGGAGCCTGCTTCTTCTTAGTTGAAGCGCTCTTTGACTGCGCCGGCTTCTTCTTTTGAGAAGAGGCGGACGGTTTCTTATTCTGAGTGTTTGCCACTTGGATTTCATCCTTTCGGGGATTTTTTATCGTCTGTCGGAGCTTCGTTCGCTTCGATCATTTCATACAGACAGTTCAGCGCGTCGGAGAGGCTGCCGAGGGAGTCAATAAGCCCCTCCTCAACCGCCGCCTCGCCGCTGAGCACGGTGCCGACATCCATTACGAGCTCGCCCGTCGCAAGCATCATCTCACGGAAACGGTCTGGGGATATCGACGAATTCTCGGCAACAAAGCGGACTATCCGCTCCTGCATCTGCTCAAAATACGAGAGGGTCTGCGGCACGCCGAGGACAAGGCCGTTCATCCTCACGGGATGGATTGTCATGGTCGCCGACGGGGTTATAAACGAGTGGTCGGCGGATACGGCAAGGGGCACGCCTATCGAGTGACCGCCGCCGAGCACAAGCGAAACGGTCGGGGTGCTCATACCTGCCACCAGCTCAGCTATTGCAAGCCCGGCCTCGATATCGCCGCCGACGGTGTTGAGTATCAATATAAGCCCGTCCACCTCGTCGCTCTCCTCAATTGCCACGAGCTGAGGGATAACGTGCTCATATTTGGTGGTTTTATTTTGCGGTGAGAGAATATAATGGCCCTCTATCTGACCGATAACGGTCAGGCAATGGATAAGATGGCCGCCTTTTTTGACGGTTATCGAGCCTGTCTCGATGATATTTGCGACCGCGTCGGAGCCGCCGTTATCATCGCCGCCGTCCCTGTAAAGATCGGGGGTCTGCCACGGCGGAGAGGGCAGGAAAAAATTATCGTTTTTGCTCTTTTTATTCTTCATGCGTCAGCATCCTTTCGTGCGGGATAAAGCACGGTTAGTATTCCGCACAAGGGCAAAACTAAACGCAAAAGATTATTTGAAATATTATACCATTCGTTTCTGATTTTTGCAACAGCGAACTCAATATTTTGATATATTTTTGTATAGAATCATTATATTTTGTGCTTGCTTCTTGCAAAAGCGGGCGCACGGTGATATAATTTCGGCGAGGTGAGACCATGATAACCGAAAAGCAGACGAAAGCCTTGAACGACATAATCAAAAGCAGCAAAAGGGCCGTATTTTTCGGCGGCGCAGGCGTATCGACCGAGAGCGGCATCCCCGATTTCCGCTCGGCAGACGGCATCTATATGATGAATTACCGCTACCCGCCCGAGGAGATACTCAGCCACATGTTTTTTATGCAGCACACCGAGGAATTCTATGAATTCTACCGCAAGCATCTTTGCAGCAAGGGCGTTGAGCCGAACGCGGCGCACCTGAAGCTCGCCGAGCTTGAGCGCGCGGGCATTCTTGCCGCCGTCGTGACGCAAAACATTGATGGACTGCACACAAAAGCGGGCAGCAAAACTGTGTATGAGCTTCACGGCTCGACGCTCAGAAATCATTGCATGAAATGCGGCAAATTCTATGACGCGGACTATGTTTTCGGCAGCGAGGGGGTACCGAAATGCTCCTGCGGCGGCGTAATCAAGCCCGACGTTGTGCTATATCAGGAGGCTCTCGACGAGGATACGGTGGACGGCGCAATAAGGGCGATAAAAGACGCCGACACGCTGATAGTGGCGGGCACTTCATTGACGGTCTACCCCGCCGCGAGCTTTATACGCTATTTTAAGGGGAACGATCTTATCATTATCAACCGTGACCCCACCCCGCAGGACGGCAGCTTCGACCTCGTGATACACGACAGCGTCGGCAAGGTGCTCAGCAAAATCAACTTATAAAAAACAGCTCCCGAGGCATTACTGCTTCGGGAGCTTTGATATTGATATGATTATTTAACCATGCCGGCGACTTCTGCTGCGAAATCGTCAACTCTCTTCTCAATGCCTTCGCCCTTTGCAAGACGAACGAAACCGGTAACTTTGATATCAGCGCCGATCTCCTTTGCAACCTGAGCGACATAGCCGCTGACGGAGCCGTCAAAGAGGTCTGAGCGGACGAAAGTCTGGTCAAGAAGGCAAACCTCGGTGTAGAACTTCTTGATCTTGCCCTCGATGATCTTAGCCTTGACCTGCTCGGGCTTGTTAGCCATCTTGGGATCCTCGTTCATCTGAGCAAGGTTGATGACTCTTTCCTTCTCAACGACGTCGGCGGGAACCGATGCTTCGTCAAGATAAGCGGGGCTCATAGCTGCGACCTGCATTGCGATATTCTTACCCATTGCAACGAACTCAGCGTTGTCGGCTGCGTTGGTGTCAAAGCTGACAAGAACGCCGACGGAGCCGCCGCCGTGGATGTAGGAAACTGCGGTGCCCTCAACAAGGACGAAACGGCGGAGCTTGAGATTCTCACGAACCTTAAGGAAGAGCTCCTGAATAGCGTCGTTGACGGAAATGCTGCCATCGGAAATGGTGGCGGCAAGGAGAGCGTCAACATCTGCGGGCTTGCTCTCAACGACAGTCTTAGCTATCTGATTTGCAAGAGCCTTGAACTCAGCGCCGTTGCCGACAAAGTCGGTCTCACAGTTGAGCTCAACAAGTGCGGAAGCGCTGCCGTCCGAATACAGGCCGATAACGCCTTCTGCAGCGATCCTGCTTGACTTCTTAGCGGCAGTTGCAAGACCCTTCTCACGAAGGATGTCAATTGCCTTATCCATATCGCCGTCGGCCTCAACGAGTGCCTTCTTGCAATCCATCATGCCGACATTGGTCTTCTCTCTGAGAGCCTGAACGTCTTTTGCTGTAAATGCCATGATATTATTCCTCCTCTGATGCTGCTTCTGCTTCGGGAGCGGTCTGCTCGCCCTGTCTGCCTTCGATAACGGCGTCTGCCATTGCGCCTGCGATCAGCTTAACGGCACGGATAGCGTCGTCGTTGCCGGGGATAACGTAATCGACCTCATCGGGGTCGCAGTTGGTATCGACTATAGCAACGATGGGGATACCGAGCTTCTTAGCCTCAAGAACGGCGATCCTCTCCTTGCGGGGGTCAACTATAAACATTGCAGCAGGCTGCTTCTTCATCTCGGTGATACCGCCCATGAACTTCTCGAGCTTCTCTATCTCGAGGTTGAGCTTGGTAACTTCCTTCTTGGGAAGGAGATCGAAGGTGCCGTCAGCTTCCATAGCCTTGAGCTGAGCGAGTCTCTTGATCCTCTTCTGGATGGTGTTGAAGTTGGTAAGCATACCGCCGAGCCAACGCGCGTTGACATAGGGCATACCGCAGCGGACTGCCTCTTCCTTAACGGAATCCTGAGCCTGCTTCTTGGTGCCTACGAAAAGGATCTCGCCGCCGTCGGCTGCGATATCACGCACGAACATATAGGCCTCTTCGAGCTTCTTGACTGTCTTCTGAAGGTCGATGATGTAGATGCCGTTACGCTCGGTGAAGATGTACTCCGCCATTTTGGGGTTCCATCTTCTGGTCTGGTGACCGAAATGGACGCCTGCTTCAAGTAACTGTTTCATTGATACGACTGACATGATTTTTCCTCCTAAGTTAAATTTTGTATCTGTCAGATACGAACCTCCGCAAAGCCTGATATTGCAACGGATTTAAGCTCCGCACCCGCAATAAGAATAGCAATGCGTGTGATTTGCGGTCAGTATTATATCATAAGGGCGGCCGAAATGCAAGAGCAAAACGCAAAAAATATAAAATAATTATATAATAACGGAAGCGAGCCTGCCGACCCGCTTCCGAAAGTTATTATTCTCTGTGCCATTTAACGCCCTGAGCGGTATCCTCAAGGACTATGCCCATGGCCTTCAGCTCGTCACGGATTCTGTCGGCCTCTGCCCAATTTTTCTCTTTGCGGGCCTTAGTCCTCGCCTCTATCATGGCGTCGATATCCTCGTCGAGGGTCTCGGTCTTTCTGTTATAGACAAGGCCGAGCACGCCGGTCAGCTCGTCAAATATCTTTGCCGCGTATTCGGCTGTGGCCTTGGTGACGCCCTTGCCGACCACGAGGGTATTGATATCCCTTGCAAGCTCAAACACGGCGGCGATACCGTCGGCGGTGTTGAGGTCGTCGTCCATAGCCTTGATAAACTGCTCGACTCTCTTGTCGAACTGAGCCTTGATATTCTCGTCAAGCTCGCCGTCGGGGGCGTTCTTTATCTCGAAATCAATGCCGTCGCGGCAGGTATAGAGCCTCTGGAGGGAAGCCTTGCACTGCTCGATGATGTCGACGCTGTAGTTGATGGGGCTTCTGTAGGACGATGATATCATCAGATAACGGATGGGCTCGTAGCCGTATTTCTCCGCGACGTCTCTGACGGTGAAGAAATTGCCGAGTGACTTCGACATCTTGACGTTGTCGACGTTGATATATCCGTTGTGCATCCAATAATGGGCGAAGGGCTTGCCGGTGAAGCACTCGCTCTGGGCTATTTCGTTCTCGTGGTGCGGGAAGATGAGATCCTGACCGCCGCAATGGATATCAATAGTCTCGCCGAGGTATCTGCACACCATGGCGGAGCACTCGATATGCCAGCCGGGTCTGCCCTTACCCCACGGTGAATCCCAATAGGGCTCGCCGGGCTTCGCAGCCTTCCAGAGGGCGAAATCCATCGGATCCCTCTTGATATCGCCGACCATTATGCGCGCGCCTGCCTCAAGCTCCTCAAGCGGCTGATATGAGAGCTTGCCGTACTCGGGGAAGGTCTTGGGGCTGAAATAAACGTCGCCGTCGACAGCGTATGCATGGCCGTTCTCGATAAGGCCGCTGACTATCTCGATTATCTTGTCGATATTCTCGGTCGCCTTGGGATGAACGGTGGCGGGTCTGAAGTTAAGGCCCTTTGCATCCTTCCAGAATTCCTCGATATACTTTTCGGAGACGGTTTTATAGTCAGTCCCCTCTTCGTTGGCCTTCTTGATAATTTTATCGTCAATGTCGGTGAAATTCTGAACGAAAGTGACCTTGTAACCCCTGTATTCGAGATATCTTCTGAGCACGTCAAAGACACAGATGGGGCGGGCGTTGCCGATGTGGATATAGTTATAGACCGTAGGGCCGCAGGCATATATCTTGACCTCGCCCTCGGTGATGGGCTTGAATTCCTCTTTTTCTCTGGTCAGGGTGTTGAAGATCTTCATTATGTTTCCTCCTTATTTTACGAGCTTTTTCAGCTTCTCAATTTCTGTTTCGAGCCTTGCAATCTCTTGGGCGACAGGGTCGGGAATATGCACCTGATCGAGGTCGTCGACCCTCACGCCGTCACGCCGCACGACCTTGGCGGGCACGCCGACGGCCGTTGAATTCGACGGGATATCGCTGAGCACCACGGCGCCCGCGGCGATACGGGAATTATCGCCTATGACGAGCGGGCCGAGCACCTTTGCGCCCGCGCCTATCATCACGTTGTTGCCTATGGTCGGGTGGCGCTTGCCGGTATCCTTGCCCGTGCCGCCGAGCGTAACGCCCTGATATATCGTAACGTCGTCGCCGATAACGGCTGTCTCGCCGATGACGACTCCCGTCCCGTGGTCGATGAAAAATCGCTTGCCGATTTTAACGGCGGGGTGGATCTCAACGCCGGTCTTTCTTGAAGCCCACTGTGAGATCCAGCGGGCGATAAAAAACATCCCATGGCGGTAAAACCAATTTGCCCGCCTGTGAAGCCTTATCGCCTTGAAGCCGGGATAAAGGAAAAATATCTCCAGCGCCGAGCGTGCGGCAGGGTCCCGCGACTTGACGCAGGCGATATCCTCTTTTAACTGTCTGAACAAAACATTACCTCCGAAAAAATAAAAAGCTCCGCAGTCTTAACGACTACGGAGGCGTAAATAGACGCGGTTCCACTCCTGTTTATAACTCCGGGCAATCAACCCTTAGGGCTTTAACGCAGCCCATACGCACAGGGATACTGAGCTTCCCCCCGCGTGCCGCCATGGCGCACTTCACCAAAGGTCAACGCAAAGGGTCTTTACAGCTGCCGACCCTCTCTCTGATGCGTTTTGCTCCCCGGTTACTCTACCCGACGATCGCATTTGACACTATATACTGCATTATATGCGATTCACTTGGAAAAGTCAATCACTTTTTTGCCGTCGATGATATATTTCACTCCGGAAATCACCGCAAGAGCGGCAGTGATGCCGAGCAGGATATTTGAGATAAGCGAAACTGTCGCCTGCTCGATGCCCAAAATGTCGGCAAAGAAAAGCAGAAACATGATAATTATCGAAAATATCATCTGGCTCGCCGTCTTGAGCTTGCCCGCCTTACCGGCGGCTATGACCACGCCCTGAGCCGCCGCAACGAGGCGGAACGAGGTGATAAGGAACTCACGGGTGAGCACTGTCATAACTATCCAAATGTTGCACACGCCGAGCTGCATGAACGCAAGCAGCGCAGCGGTGGTGAGCATTTTATCCGCCAGCGGGTCGCAAAGCTTGCCGAAGGTGGTAACAATGCCGTTTTTGCGGGCTATCCTGCCGTCAAGGAAATCCGTCACCGAAGCGGCGATAAATATGACGGCGGCGATAAGATAATTGATATTGTAATTTAATTTCAGAAGCATTGCGGCGAGGAAAAACGGGGTCAGAACTATCCTCACCACGGTAAGTTTATTGGGTAAATTCATCGTGTCTCCTTTATTCGGAAATATCTCTTCCTATAAGATCGTAGTCGTTGACGCCGATTATCTCGACCTCGGCAAAGTCGCCGTTCTCATAATCCTTATCGGTGGTGAAAGAGACCGTGCCGTCTATCTCGGGGGCGTCCATATATGTCCTGCCCTTGTAGCAGTCGGCGTAGCCGTCGTAATCCTCAACAAGCACGCGGTAGGACTTGCCCACCCTGCTCTTATTCTTGAGCGTGACTATCTCAAGCTGATCCTGCATGATTATCTCGCCCCTGCGGGTCTTGACGTCCTCCTCGACCTGATCGGGCATATCGAAGGCGGGCGTGCCCTCCTGCGGTGAGAACGCAAAGCAGCCGAGGCGGTCGAATTCTATCTCATTGACGAATTCGGCGAGATCCTCAAATTCCTTCTCTCCCTCGCCCGGGAAGCCTACGATAAACGTAGTCCTGATAACCGCGTCGGGCAGCGCTTTTCTAATTTTCGCAATGACCTCGCGCAGGAATTCGCCGTTGCCTCTGCGGTTCATTGCCTTGAGGATGCGGTCGTTTGAATGCTGTAACGGCAGGTCGATATAATTGAGCACCTTGGGCTGACGAGCCATAGTCTCAAGCAGCTCATCGGTTATTTTATCCGGATAGCAGTAGAGCATACGTATCCACTCGATGCCGTCGATCTTGCAAAGGGCGTCGAGCAGCTCGGGCAGACGGATCTTGCCGTAGAGATCCTTGCCGTAGTTGGTGGTATCCTGAGCGATAAGGATAAGCTCCTTGGTGCCCGCGGCGGCAAGCTGCTTCGCCTCCTCGATAAGCGTTTCAAACTCAACGCTGCGGTAATCGCCCCTTATAGAGGGAATGGCGCAGTAGGTGCAGCGGTTGGAGCAGCCGTCGGCTATCTTGAGATACGACCAATACTCGGGCGTAGTCAGCAGCCTCTCGCCCGTGAGCGGCAGGCAGCAGTTCTCGGGCATACGGTACTCCCGCTTGCCCTCGATAACGGACTTGACTATCTCGGCGATATCGTCATTCGCACCGATGCCGATAACGGCGTCCACCTCGGGCATCTCGGAGAAAATCTCGTCCTTATAACGCTGAGCGAGGCAGCCTGTGACGATAATTTTGCCTACCGTGCCCTCGGATTTTAGCTGAGCCATATCGAGGATATTCTCGATAGCCTCCTCCTTGGCGGCGTCGATGAAGCCGCAGGTATTGACAATAACGGCGTCCACGCCGTCGTAGCAGTCGCACACCTCAAATTCGGCGGCGTCGAGCTTCGCCAGCATTCTCTCGGCATCCACCTGATTTTTGGGGCAGCCGAGGGATATCATACCTACCTTATACATCGTCAAAGTCCTCCGTTTCAAGCTCCGCTTGCCGCAGAGCGCTTTTGATATCCGACCAGCCGTAGCCGAGGCGCTGAAGCGAGGCAATGGTGCGCTTCACTCCCTTTTCGTCCGACAGGCTACGGGAATATTTAGTATTCAATAACTCTATAATACGCAAAATCGGGTCAAAGTCAAGCCCCGAGGCGGCATTATCGGCAATTTCCCTCGGTATCCCCTTGCGGATAAGCTCACAGGCGACTCTTTTTGCGCTCATCCCCTTACGCTCCGACAAAGTTCTCGCCAAATTCTCGGCGCAGCGTTCATCGTCGATATACCCAAGCTCCTCGAGCCTGTCGGCAGCCGCTTCGGCGCATTCCTTTGAATGACCTTTTTGAACGAGCCGCCTTGTCAGCTCCTTTTTGCTGTGGTCGCCGTAGCCGAGCAGGCGCAGCCCCGCGTTGAACGCACAGCGAGAGCCGACGGAAAAGTTGAACTCCGCCAGCTCCTGCTCATCGTCAATACTCTGCACGGAGCGATACGGGCAGGAATACCAAAAATCCGCATCCACCGTATAGGTGTATTCCCCGTCGCAGAGTATATGTATCTTATTTGCTTTTCCTCTTTCGGCCTTAATCTTCATCGTCAACGACTATGTCGAGCTTGGCCCTTGCGCCCGCCTTGGTGGTCGGCTCGGGAGCGGGAGGCGCAGCAATGGGCGCTGCCTTTGACTTCTTAGCCTTGGCGCTCTCGCTGCTCTCTTTCATCGCGGCAAGTATCTTCTTCTCAAGCTCCTCGGCAAGCTCGGGCGACGAAGCGATAAGCTCCCTTACGTTATCCCTGCCCTGACCGAGACGCATATCGCCGTAGGAGAACCATGCGCCGCTCTTCTGAATGATATTATATTTAACGCCGAGGTCGACTATCTCGCCCTCTTTGGAGATTCCTCTGCCGTACATGATGTCGAACTCTGCCTCTTTGAACGGGGGTGCGACCTTATTCTTGACTATCTTGCATCTTGTCCTGTTGCCGACGACCTCGTTGCCGGGAGCCTTGATAGCTTCTATACGGCGGACGTCGATTCGCATCGTGGCGTAGAATTTGAGCGCTCTGCCGCCGGTGGTGACCTCGGGGTTGCCGTAGACAACGCCAACCTTCTCACGGAGCTGATTTATAAATATGATTATTGTATTTGACTTTGCGACAGCGCCGGCTATCTTTCTGAGAGCCTGCGACATAAGCCTTGCGTGAGCGCCGACGTGGGAATCACCCATCTCGCCCTCTATCTCAGAGCGGGGAACAAGGGCCGCAACGGAGTCGATAACGACCACGTCAAGGGCGCCCGAGCGCACGAGAGCCTCGGCTATCTCAAGAGCCTGCTCGCCGTTATCCGGCTGAGAGACGAGCAAAGCGTCAACGTCAACGCCGAGATTTGAGGCATAGGTGGGGTCAAGGGCGTGCTCGGCGTCGATGAAAGCGGCCTCGCCGCCGTTCTTTTGAGCCTGAGCGATGACGGTCAGCGCAAGAGTGGTCTTACCTGAGGACTCTGGGCCGTATATCTCGATTATCCTGCCCTTGGGCAGACCGCCGATACCGGTGGCAACGTCGAGAGAAACGGAGCCTGTGGAGATAGCCTCCACGTTCATGCCGCTGTTCTCGCCCAAACGCATTATAGTCCCCTTGCCGTAGGCCTTCTCTATCTGGGCAAGCGCTGTTTCGAGTGCTTTCTTTTTATCCGCCATCTTATGACCTCCAAAAACAGTAATCAAACAAATGTTCTATCGGTATTGTATAACAAAACGCAAAAAAAAGCAAGAGTTATTTTAAAATTTTTTTATTTTTGCGAGAAGTTTTTAAAAATATAAAAAAATACTTGCAATTTGCGTGAAAACCTGCTAATATATCATCTGTTAATGAGTAACAAGGAGGTGTGACACATGGCAAAATGCGATTTCTGCGGTAAAGATGTGTCCTTCGGCATTAAGGTTTCCCATTCTCACAGACGTTCCAACAGAACCTGGAAGCCCAACGTAAAGAGAGTTAAGGCAGTTATCAACGGAACTCCCAAGAGAGTTTACGCTTGCACCCGTTGCCTTCGCTCCGGTAAGGTTACAAGAGCCGTTTGATTAAAAACGCATGATTAAGAGACTGCCTTTTCGGCGGTCTCTTTTTCTTTGTTGCTTTTGCCGAGCGGCTTGTGCCGCCTGCCGCCCCGATACACAACAGCTTGCGTATTATTACATTATATATATCGTCGCCGCCAAATCTTATTTTTTTGAGAAAAATCTGTTTCATTTTTCGTCGGAATTGTGTATAATTGATTTTATTATCAGTTAAAACGGAGTGTAATAATGAGTTACTCGGTAAACCCTATGCAGTTCAGGTCTATATTCGCCGTGCCGACGGATATAATCGACAAACATATCAGAATAGCGAACGGCGACCAGCTCAAGGTGCTGCTCTGGATATTGCGAAATTCGCCCGACGCGCCGGATATCGCAGCCATGTGCGCCGCATTAAAGATGGATCCCGCCGACGCACAAGATTATTTGCAGTATTGGCAAAACTGCGGAGTGCTGCTCACCGACGGTGAAGAACCGAATCCGACCGCAGCGGTCTCCCCCGCGCCGGTTCCGACTCCCGCGCCCGTGCAGCCGCAAAAGAAGCCTGCCCGCATTGAAGCCGTCGCGCCGTCGAAGCCCACAAGCGCCGAGATAGCGGTGAGGGTAGACGAGTCGCCCGAGATAGGTCATCTCTTTAACGAAGCGCAGCAAAAGCTCGGCAAGACCATAGGCTACGACGGGCAATGCACCCTGCTGCTGCTCCACGATCACTACGGCCTGCCCGCCGAGGTGATATTCATGCTGCTGGACTACTGCGTATCAATAAGCAAGGTGAATTACGCCTATATCGAGGCGATAGGCCGCGACTGGGGCAACCGTGAGATAGACACGATAATCAAGGCCGCCGAGCAGATTGAAGCCCTCGGCACGGTGAACCGCCTCTGGCGGCAGTTTGCGGCATACGCCGGAATAGCCTCCTCCCGCCCGACGGCAAAGCAGTCGGAATACCTGCGCCGCTGGAGCGAGGAATGGCATTTCACGCCCGATATGATACTGCTCGCCTACGACGAAATGATGGATAACATAAGCAAGCTGAGCCTCGCATATATGGATAAGGTGCTGATGAATTGGCACAAAAACGGGTGCAGAAACCCCGCCGACGTTGCGGCATACGCCGAGCAGCATAAGAATTCAAAAACTCCGCAGAGAGTCAAAAAAAGCACTGCCCCCGCAGCCGAGGCTTCATATGACCTCGACAAATTCAACGAACGCTCAGTCCATGCACCGCTGAAATACGAAAGGAAGAATAAGCAATGAGTTACGGCAAATCTACGCTCTTAAAGACGGCGCAGCTCCTCTCGGAGAGACGCTCGAAGGCTGAGAATATACAGCGTGCTCACCACAGCGAGGTCATCGCCAAGCTCCCCGAGATCGCAAAGTATGAGGCGCAGCTCTCCGCAAGCGGGCTTGCCCTGGTCAAGGCGCTCGGCATGGGCGGCGATGCCGCAAAATACATAGACGAGCTGTCAAAGCTCAATCTCTCGGTGCAGGACGATATCCACAGGCTGCTCACGGCTTCGGGCTACCCCGCCGACTACCTTGAAACGCCCTATGTCTGCAAGAAGTGCGAGGATACGGGCTTCTGCGGCGGTCAATCCTGCGAATGCAGAAAGGCTCTGCTGAAAGCGGTCGCCAAGAGCGAGCTTGAGGCTGTATCGCCGAGCAGGAACTGCGAATTTGCCGACTTCGACCTCACGCTATACCCTGCCGAGGTCAGCCCCACATACGGGATATCCCCGAGGAGCCGCATGAGAGAGATATTTGAATATTGCAGATGCTACGCCGACGATTTCGGCAAATGCTCCGACAGTCTCTTTATGCACGGCGCAACGGGGCTCGGCAAAACTCATCTCTCGCTCGCCATTGCAAACGTCGTTGTCGAGAAGGGCTTCGAGGTCATTTACGGCTCGGCTCAGAACCTGCTCTCATCACTTGAGAGGGAGAAATTCGGCGGCGGCAGCGGCGAGAGAGAAAAAGAGCTGCTTGACTGCGACCTGTTGATAATCGACGATCTCGGCTCGGAATTCTCGACTCAGTTCACCGTTGCCTGTATATATAACATTATTAATACACGCATAAATCTCGGCAAGCCCGTCATAATCAGCACCAATCTGACCGGCGAGGAGCTTGAAGCGAAATATACCCAGAGGATAACCTCGAGGATAATCGGCAGCTATGTTTCGCTGCTCTTTATCGGCAAGGATATCAGACAGCTCAAAAAATTCTATTAAGAGGACAGACGAATGGATATAATTCAGCAACTTACTACACAATTCAAGCTGCAAAGGTGGCAGGTGGAGAATACGGTGAAACTGCTCGACGAGGGCAACACCGTGCCCTTCATCGCGCGATACAGGAAGGAAGCCCACGGCACGCTCGACGATCAGGTGATAAGGGAGCTTTCCGAGAGGCTGGAATACCTCAGAAATCTTGAAAAGAGACGTGAAGAGGTCAGGAATCTCATTGCCGCTCAGGAGAAGCTGACGGATGAGATATCCGCCGCCCTCGACGGCGCAGCCACCGTGACGGAGATTGAGGATATCTACAGACCGTTCAGACCCAAGAGAAAAACGAGGGCTTCAATTGCCCGTGAGAAGGGGCTTGAGCCTCTCGCCGAGGCGATATACGCTCAATCCGCCGACTCCCCCGCTCCGCTCGAAATGGCGGCTGCATACATAAACGAGGAGAAAGGCGTTGCCACGGCCGAGGACGCGTTGAAAGGCGCGCTCGACATCATCGCCGAGAATATTTCGGACGACGCAGATATACGCCGCAGGCTTCGCAACCTTTTCACCGTCATAGGCAATGTAGAAGTCACCGCAGCGGATAAAAACGCCGAGAGCGTATATACAATGTATTATGAATTCTCCGAGCCTGTCAGCAAGATAGCGGGTCACAGAGTGCTTGCGATAGACAGAGGCGAAAGGGAGAAATTCCTCAAGGTCAGCGTTACGCTCGACCCCGTAAAGGCCGCCAACGTCATCACGAGCGCCACCCTGAACCCCAACGGCTCGCCCTGCACCGAGGCGGTGCGTGAGGCGGGCGCCGACGCTTACGAGAGGCTGATATATCCGTCGATAGAGCGTGAGATCAGGAATATGCTCACGGAGAAAGCGGCGGCAAATGCGATAAACGTCTTTGCACTCAACACCAAGGAGCTGCTGCTCGCCCCGCCCGTCAAGGGCAAGGTGGTCATAGGCCTTGATCCCGGCTACAGGACCGGCTGCAAGGTCGCCGTGGTGGACAGGACGGGCAAAGTGCTCGACACGGGAGTTATCTATGTCACCCACTCTGCGGCTCAGAGGGAGCAGGCAAAGGCTCTCATCAAAAAGCTCATCGCCAAATATTCGGTCAACTGCATCTCCATAGGCAACGGCACGGCTTCAAAGGAGACGGAGATATTCGCCTCCGAGGTGCTGCATGAGATAAGCGCCGACGTATCCTACATGGTCGTCAGCGAGGCGGGCGCTTCGGTCTACTCCGCTTCAAAGCTCGCCGCTCAGGAATTCCCGCAGTATGACGTTTCGCTCAGGAGCGCCGTTTCGATAGCGAGGCGCTTGCAGGATCCCCTTGCGGAGCTTGTCAAGATCGACCCGAAAGCTATAGGCGTCGGTCAGTATCAGCACGATATGCCGCCCAAGGAGCTTGACGCGGCGCTTGACGGAGTTATCGAGGACGTCGTCAACTCGGTCGGAGTTGACCTCAACACCGCCTCCGCTCCCCTGCTCTCAAGAGTATCGGGCATCAACTCCGCAGTCGCGAAGAACATTATAGATTACCGTGACGAGAACGGCGAATTCAGCGACCGTTCGCAGCTCAAAAAGGTGCCGAAGCTCGGAGCAAAGGCATTTGAGCAGTGCGCGGGCTTCCTGCGTGTGCCTGAGAGCAAGAATATCCTCGACAACACGGGAGTCCATCCCGAGAGCTATAAGGCGGCAAAAGAGCTGCTCACCCTCTTCGGCTACAAGCCCTCCGATATCGGCGGG
>ULTB01052687.1_pt1 | contig 22321 bp, 23 predicted proteins | sample 1957251 | NCBI WGS metagenome assembly ULTB01 (sample SAMEA4835724, study PRJEB28245) | human gut metagenome | biome: gut microbiome; material: fecal sample | place: Denmark | collected 2008
CACCGGCGTGTTCGGCGGCGCGCGCTTTGGGCTGCTGCTCTACGCGGCGCACATCCTCGCGGCGCTCACGGCCGGGGTGCTGCTCTCGCTCTGGCGACCCCGCGCGGCGGTGAGGCTGCCCGAGATACGCCCCGCGCGCGCCGGGGCCCTTCCCGCCGCGGTCACGGCCTCGGTGCGGAACATGCTCAACGTCTGCGGCTTTGTCATCGCCTTCGGGGTGGTCACGGGCACGCTCGACGCCGTGGGGCTGCTGCCCGCGCTCGCGCTCGACCTCTCACGGCTGACGGGGCTGGAGATCTCGGCGAGCCGCGCGGCGATAGTGGGCTTCTTCGAGCTCGGCGGAGGCGTGGGGGCGATGCGTGGGCTCGCGGCGACGCCGGTGAACCTCGCGGTCTGCGCCGCCGTCATAGGCTGGGGCGGGCTTTCGGTGCATTTTCAGACCTCCGCGGTCGTCGCCGGGGCGGAAATAAGCACCGCCCGGCATTTCACCGGGCGGTGCCTGAGCGCTGTATTTTCCTTTGTATACGTCCTGCTCCTCGCCCCGGCGGTGATTTAGGCCCCGGCGAAGGAGAACACTATACCCACGACGGCCGAAGCCGCGATGAACACGACGGGGTGCAGCTTCTTCGTGGGCTTCACGAGGTTCGTGAGCACCCAGAGCACGACGGCGAGGATTATGGCCGGGATGGAGATGAGGTCCGTGAACACGCCCGTCTCCTTGAAGAGGCTGACGTTGAGCAGGGATATCTCCACCACGGAGACGCCCGCGGCGGCGATGAGCGCCGTGGAGGCCGGGCGCAGGCCGTAGAAGGCCGCGTCCACATAGCGGTTGCCGCGGAACTTGTCCAGCACGCTGACTATGATGAGCACGAGGATGACGCCTGGCAGGACTATGCCCACCGTGGCGGTCACGGCCCCGGCGAAGCCGCCGACCGTATAGCCGACGTAGGTGGCCATGTTGATGCCCACCGGGCCAGGGGTGGACTCGCTGACAGCGAGCATATCCGCAAGCTGGGAGTAAGTATACCAACCCGTGCTGTCCGCGAGGTCATAGAGGAAGGGCAGCGTGGCCATACCTCCGCCGACGGAGAAGAGGCCGATCTTGAGAAACTCCCAGAACAGCTTGAGGAGTATCATTTGCCGCCCTCCTTTCCGCGCTTGCGCCAGACGAGCGCCTGCAGGCCGATGCCCACGAAGGCGGCGGCGACGACGAAGAGGATGGGCGAGATGTCGGTGACGAGCGAGAGCACGCACACCGGCGCAAAGATGATGACGAGGCACTTCCAGTCCACGATGGCGCTCTTCCACAGCTTCACGACGGCGTTGACGATGAGCACTACGACGCAGACGCGGATGCCGGCAAAGGCGTTTTTGACCACCGGGTAGTCCGAGAAGGCGGTCAGGAACATGGCGATAACGGTTATGATGATGAGCGAGGGCAGCATGGAGCCGAGGGCGGCGACGATGCCGCCGAGCTTGCCGCGGTACTTGCGGCCGACGAAGGCTGCGGTGTTGACCATGATGATGCCGGGCAGGCACTGGGCCATGGCGTAATAGTCCATTATCTCCTCTTCGCTGGCCCAGTGGTTGTGCTCCACGACCTCGCGCTGGAGTATGGGCAGCATGGCATAGCCGCCCCCAAAAGTAAGGGCCCCCACTTTAATGAAGGCCCAAAAGATCTTGAGGTATTCTTTCATTTGCTCAATTCTTCCGCGTAAGAGGTATATTTGGCGACCCTGGCCTCGCACTCGGCCTTGTCGGCGCCCTGGGTGAGAATGTACACTTTTATCTTCGGCTCGGTGCCCGAGGGGCGGACGATGAAGGCCGTGCCGTCCTCCAGCTCGAAGTAGAGCACGTTGGAGCCGGAGATGTGCGTCTTGCCGACAACGCCGAGCTCAGCGACGGAGACCGTGCCGTTCTGGTAGTCGCGCATGCCGAGGACGGAGGAGCCGCCGATCTCGCGGGGCGGCTTGGCGCGGAGGGAAGCCATCAGCGCCTTCATCTTCTCCAGCCCGTCGAGGCCCGGCATGACGAGGTTGAGCGTCTTTTCCATGAACCAGCCGTATTTCTCATAGAGGCCCTCCAGCGCGTCGGCGAGGGTCATGCCCTTGGAGAAGTAGTAGGCGGCCATCTCGGCTATCATCATGGAGGCGGTGACGGCGTCCTTGTCGCGGACGTAGTCGCCCATCATGTAGCCGTAGCTCTCCTCATAGGCGAGGATATAGTTGTAGGAGCCGTCGCGCTTGTACTCGGCGAGCTTCTCGGCCATGAACTTGAAGCCGGTGAAGGTCTCGTCCACGTGGACGCCGTTCTTCTCGGCTATCTCGCGGCCCATGTTGGTGGTGACGATGGTCTTGATGAAGGCCGGGTTGGCGGGCATGGTGCCGCTCTCGCGCCTTGCGGTGATGATGTAGTCGAGCAGCAGCACGCCCATCTGGTTGCCGGTGATGGTGCGGTACTCCCCGTCCTTGCCGCGGACCATGGTGCCGACGCGGTCGGAGTCCGGGTCGGTGCCGATGATGAGGTCGCTGCCGACCTGCTTGGCGAGGTCAACGGCGAGGTAGAAGCCCTCCGGGTTCTCCGGGTTCGGGCTCACGACCGTGGGGAAGTTGCCGTCTATGACCATCTGCTTGGGCTCCGGGAAGAGGTGCTTCACGCCGAGGCGGCGCAGAGCCTCCGGCACCAGCTTGTAGCCCGCGCCGTGGAAGGGCGTGTAGACTATCTTGAACTCGTCCGCGACCTTCTCGACCACGGACTTGTTGATGGACATGCTCATGACGTTGGCGAGGAAGGCCTCGTCCGTCTCGGCGCCGATGACCTCCACGAGCCCGCTCGCCATGGCCTCGTCAAAGCTCAGGCGCTTTACGTCGTGGAAGATGTCCAGCTTGCCCATCTCGGCGGCGACGGCAGCGGCGTGCTGCGGCGGGAGCTGGGCGCCGTCGGACCAGTAGACCTTGTAGCCGTTATACTCCTTCGGGTTGTGGCTGGCGGTTATGTTGATGCCGGCGGTGGCGCCGTAGTGCAGCACGGCGAAGGAGAGCTCCGGCGTGGGGCGCAGCGCGTCGAAGATGCGGACGCGGATGCCGTTGGCGGCCATGACGCCCGCGGCCTCGCGCGCGAACTTCTCGCTGTTGAGGCGGCAGTCGTAGCAGACCACGACGCCCTTGCGGCAGGCCTCCTCGCCCTCGGCCTTGATGACCGCGGCGAAGGCCTGGGTGGCCCAGCGGATGACGTGGATGTTCATGCGGTTCAAGCCCGTGGCCATGATGCCGCGCAGTCCGGCGGTGCCGAACTCCAGCGGCGCGTAAAAGCGGCTCTCTATCTCTTTATCGTCGCCGGCGATGGCGGAGAGCTCCTTCCACTCCTCCTCGCCGAGCGCGGGGCTGTCCAGCCAGTACTGATATTCTTCCTTATAGCTCCTCTTCATCTTCTGCCTCTCCTTCAAGTATGTTCTTGGCATCCTCGAGCATGGTCGCGGGCACAAAGATATCCACACCCTCCGCGCTTATGCCGAGCATCAGATTGCCGAAACCGCCGTAATGCGGGTATTTCTTCACATACGGGATGTCAAAGGAGTCCAGCATCCCAGTCACTATCGCGTCGCCCAGGTCGAGCTGCGTGCAGGTGGTCAGGTACGCCGCCTCCACGAAATTGCCCTGCTCGTCCTTGGGCCACCTCTCGGCCATCTTGCCGGGAAGGTCCCGCGTCCAGTCCAGATTGTGCCCATCCATAGGCAGTATCCCCCTCATTTGTGATAGCGTCCGCCGTTTATGATGGTGAACGCCCTGTATACCTGCTCCGCGAGCATCACCCTCGCGAGGTGGTGCGGAAAGGTCATCCGGGACATGGAGAGCCGCAAATCTGCCGCCCTCTTCACGCGCTCGTGCAGCCCGAAGGAGCCGCCGACGACGAAGCAGAGCTTTGAAGCCCCCGCACCCATCACGGCGTCCAGCGTCCGCGCCAGCTCCGGGCTCGACATCTCGCGCCCCTCCACGCACAGCGCGACGACGCAGGCGCCCTTGGGCACGGCCTTTTCGATCTCCGCGGCCTCGCGCTCCAGCGCGCGGGCTATTTCCTTTTCCGAGGGCTGCTCCGGCAGCCGCTCCTCGGCTATCTCGCGCAGTTCCGGCTTTCCGAAGGCCCCGAGGCGCTTGAAATACTCCTCGAACGCCTCGGCATAGTGCCGCTCGCGCATTTTTCCGACGAATACAAAGCTCAGGCCCGGCATCTCGCCCCCGCCTCCATGTACACGGCGCCCAGCGGCGGCGCGGCGAGGAGCTCCGGGCTCTCCCCCGCCTCCGCAAGCGCGGCGGATACGGCGGCCAGCGCCTTGTCCGGCCGGTTGTTCTCCCGGCTCAGGTGGCCGAGTATCAGGCCCCGCGCCCCGCTCTCCGCAAGCCGGACGGCCAGGCGGCCCGCGTCCTCATTGGAGAGGTGGCCGTGGTCCGAGAGGATGCGGCGCTTGAGACACACGGGATACGGCCCGTCGCAGAGCATCTGTTCGTCGTAATTCGATTCGATGACCGCGGCCTCTACGCCGCACATCGCGTCGAGCACCTCGTCCGTCAGGCAGCCGAGGTCCGTGCAGAAGCCGAAGGAAGCCCCGTCGGCCTCGATGCGGTAGCCCACGCTCTCGTCCGTGTCGTGCAGCGTGTGGAAGGCCGTGACCTCCGCGCCGCCGACGGCGAAGGGCTCGAGCGTCCGGATGACGTCTATGTAGTCCGCGACGGCGGGCAGCATGCCCCGCAGCCGCGCGGCGACGGTACGCGGCGCGACGACGCGCGTGCCGTACTTTTTGGTGAGCATCGGAAGGCCCGAGACGTGGTCCGCGTGCTCGTGCGTTATGAGCACGCAGGCGATGTCAGCGGGGCTCAGGCCCTCGGCGGCGAGAAAGCCGCTTATGCGCCGGAGCGAGATGCCCGCGTCTATGAGCAGCCGCTCCCCTCCGGCCTCTACGAGCGCGCAGTTGCCGGTGGAGCCGCTGGCGAATACGGTTATGCGCATCAGCCGGCGTTTGCGGTCTTGATCCGCTCCGGCTCGTCCGGGTCGGAGACCAGGGCGATGTCCGCGCCGATGCCGCGCAGCTTGCCGACAAAGTCCTCATAGCCGCGCTCGATATAGTGGACGTCCTCGACCTCGGTGGTGCCCTCGGCGCAGAGGCCGGCTATGACCATGGCTGCGCCCGCGCGGAGGTCGCAGGCCGCTACCGGCGCGCCGTAGAGCTTGTCTACGCCCTCTATGAGCGCGACGCGGCCGTCGACCTGCACCTGAGCGCCCATCTTGCGCAGCTCGGTGAGGTATTTGAAGCGGTTGTCGTAGATGCCCTCGGTTATGACGCTCGCGCCGTTGGCGAGGCAGAGCGCCGCGGCGAACTGCGGCTGCATGTCCGTCGGGAAGCCGGGATATGGCATGGTCTTGATGTTGACCCGGCGCAGGCGGCCGGAGCTCTTGACCGTAACGCAGTCCTCGCCCGCGATGACCGTCACGCCCATCTCGCGCAGTTTGGCTGAGATGGACTCCAGGTGGCGGGGGATGACGTTGTTTATCTTGACCTCGCCGCCCGCGGCAGCCGCCGCGACCATGTAGGTGCCGGCCTCGATCTGGTCGGGGATTATCGTGTACGTCCCGCCGTGGAGGCTGTCCGTGCCGTTTATCTTGACCGAGTCCGTGCCCGCGCCGCGCACGTCGGCGCCCATGGAGTTGAGGAAGTTTGCGAGGTCGACGATGTGCGGCTCCTTCGCCGCGTTCTCGATGACCGTTCTGCCCCGGGCCATTGAGGCCGCGAGGATGATGTTCATCGTGGCGCCGACGGAGACCTTGTCGAGGTATATCCTCGTGCCGTGGAGCTTGCCGTCTATGGCCTTGGCATAGACGAAGCCCCCTGTGACCTCCACGTCCGCGCCGAGGGCGGTCATGCCCTTTATGTGCTGGTCGATGGGCCGGACGCCGAAATTGCAGCCGCCCGGCATCGTGGTCTTGGCCGCGCCGAAGCGGCCCAGCATCGCGCCGATAAGGTAGTAGGACGCGCGTATCTTGCGCATCAGGTCATAGGGGGCATCGGTATACCGCACGTCGGTGCAGTCGATCTCCACCGTGTTGCGGTTTATCATGCGTATCTTAGCGCCGAGGTGCTCGAGTATCGTCATGAGCATGTCCGCGTCGCTTATCTGAGGAATGTTCTCAAGCCGGCACACGCCGTCCACCATCAGGGCGGCGGGGATTATGGCAACGGCGGCGTTCTTTGCGCCGCTGACCTCCACCTCTCCGTAAAGGGGCTTGCCGCCTTTAATGACATACTTTTCCAAATATTTCACCTTCCAAAGCCGTGGGGAAAGAGGCCCGCACTGTTCTGCCCGGGCCGCGAAACGGCCCGCAGATATATTTTGTCCGCATGGACGCCATACTAACAAAGTATTTTAACACATTGTTCCCATATATTCAAGACGCTCAGGCAAGTACTTCCTCGCGTCCGGTCAGGGCGTTGATGTAGAATTCGCCGGTGTCTGTCACGACCAGCCAGGTGGGCGTGAGGCTGCCCTCGCCGGAGGCGGAGGCGGAGAAGGCGTAGCAGAGCTCGAGCCCGCGCAGCTCGCTGCAGATGTGGCCCTTCTCGCGCGTGAGCTCCAGGAAGCGCATCAGCGCGGTCGGCACGTCGATGACGCTGGTGTCCGTCTCGCTGGTGACATAGTCGAGCGGCCTCGTGCCGGAGACGGAGTAGAGCCGCCCGAGCATGAAGCGAAACTCCACCGTGCAGTTTATGATGCTCGCCCCGTCGGCGGCGCAGGTGTATGTGAGCACGGTGCTGCTGTCGGAACTCGTGGTCCTGCAGGAGCTCTCCAGCAGGCTGATGCCCAGCTTTTTCGCGTACTCGAGCGCGGTGCGCTCCATGTCCTCGGCCTCGGGCGCGCCGGAGGCGGAGAACTGGATATCGAAGCCGCCGGTGCCGCGGAAGATGGCCTCTCCGTAGGTGCCGCCGTAGTAGATGATGCCGCCGCCGCGGTCCTCCGTGGTCATGCCGCCGAGCACCTCGTCCACGGCCTCGCGCTCGAGCTCCGGGCTGCGCGCGACGCCGCGCTGGTTGAGGCTGCGCGTGCTGAGGTCGGCGTCCGCCGAGACGGCGATGCCGTTTTCCTCCAGCAGCGCCACCGCGCCCTGCACGGACTGGTCCCACAGCTCGTCCCCGCGCAGCCGGTCGCTTATGACCACGGCCAGCAGCACGGCGTTCACGATGAGCAGCACCAGGATTATGAAGTTTTTGACTTTGAGAGAATCCATCAGGCTTTTATCCAGTCCGTTTTCACAGTTTCAAGGTCGTCCGAGTAGCACAGCCGCAGCTCACCGCCGCCCTCGGCCTGCAGCAGCGCCGCGGCCAGGCGCGCGGGGAGCGGCGTCTCCGTCCCGCCAGTCGCCTCGTAGGAGCGGAAGAGGATGGAGGCATAGGTCACCCGGTCGCCCGTCACGACTATCTCCGCCGCGTGCTCGCGCCCGGCCAGGCTTATCGGCACGCCGTCGTAGACGTAGTCGTAGCAGATGGTGTACTCCCCCGTCGCGCTGTCGCAGTAGACGTAGGAGAGGCGCAGCCGGGCCTCGCCGCAGCAGCTGCCGGCGGTGGCCTCCATGAGCCGGCGCGTGAGCTCTATGGCGTCCGAGGGCGAGAGGCTGGTCTCGTTTTCCTCGAGCAGCTTGAGCGAGTATTTGAGTTCCCCGTCGCTGCCCAGGCGGAGCGTGGCCTCGCCCTCGACGCTGACCTGCGTGCCGTCCGACTCCGGATAGGTGGAGGCGAGCAGGCTGTTGAGTCCGAAGGCGGCGAAGAGCTCCTCGTTCCCGGCGTAGCGCAGGGAGTTCTCGCTGGAGAGCATGTCCAGCCTTATGGTGCCCTGCACCAGCACGGTGTAGGGGTCGAGCGCGTCGTAGCTCGGGGAGAGCTCGAAGGCGTATTCCGCGCCGTTTGGCAGGCTCTCGTCCACCCTGGCGGCGAATTCCGAGGCAGAGACGGAGGTGGAGCAGCGGTAAAAGCCGCCGCTGTCCCGGCTGCGGATGTAGCTGAGCCAGACCTGTCCCTCGTCGAGGTAGATGCATATCCTCCGCGCGGTGTGTCCGGCGGCGGAGCCGCTTATGTCCGTGCCCAGCCAGATGGCGAGGCTGGAGAGCTGAAAGTCGCAGTAGAAGTCGAAGAACACGCCCGTCTCGCCCAGGGCGGCACGCCACTCCTGCTCACTTATCTCCTGAGGCTCGCCGGAGGAGCCGAGCGCCTCGGCCAGCGTGGCGGAGTAGCGCTCATAGGCGTCGGAGAGCTCGTCTTCCGAGTACATTATGCCGCAGTGGGCCCCGGCCTCGGGCGTGAGCATCATGCTCAGGGGCTCCGCGGCGGCGGTATAGCCCTGCTGCTGGCCGTAGCCCTGCTCCGTCTGGGTGCCGAGCACGCCGGCGCTCAGGCCGTCCGTCAGCCCGAGCAGTCCGCCCCCGCCCGCGAGCAGCACGGCAGAGACCGTGAGCGCGAGGATGAGCACGTCCTGCGCGAGCCCGATTATGCGCCGCTTCGCCTTGGGCGAGAGCGCGGAGAGAAAGCCCTTACGCATCCGCCGGGCCCTCCACGGGCAGCCAGACCGTTATCCGCGTGCCCTTGCCGAGGCGGCTCTGCAGGTCTATGCGCCCGCCGTGGCGCACGACTATCTCCTGGGCTATCGAGAGGCCCAGGCCCGTGCCGCCGGACTCGCGGCTGCGCGCCTTGTCCACGCGGTAGAAGCGGTCGAACACCTTGGCCGTGTCCTCCTGCGGGATGCCGATGCCGTTGTCCTTGACCGTGCACCAGACCTCGCTGTCCTTCCAGCCCGCGGTCATGCTTATGCGTCCGCCGTTTTTCGTGTATTTTATCGCGTTGGAGACCATGTTCATGAGCACCTGCTCCACGCGAGCCTTGTCGCCGTATATCTTCGGCAGGGGTATCTCCAGCTCCAGCGAGAACTCGTGCCCGTGCGCCTGCGCCTCCATGAGCGTGGCGTTATAGACGTCGCGGACGCTCTTTTCAAAGCTGAAGTAGTCGAAGCTGAACTCTATGCTGCCCGCGTCGAAGCGCGAGAGCGTGAGCAGGTCCTGGACTATCTTCGTCATGCGGTCGGACTCGTTCAGGATGACGCCGAGGAACTTCTGGCGCACCTCCTGGGGCATGTCCGGCTCGCCCTCGAGCGTCTCGGCGTAGCTCTTGACGCTGGTTATGGGCGTGCGCAGCTCGTGGGAGACGTTGGCCACGAACTCGCGGCGCATCTGCTCCGACTTCTTGAGGTCGGAGAGCGTGTCCTCCAGCTGCACGGCCATGTCGTTGAACGTCCGCGTGAGGACGCCTATCTCGTCCTTGGACTCGTTGTCCACCTTGCCGGTGAAGTCGCCGCCCGCGACCTTCTCCGCCGCGCGGGTCAGGTCCTGGATGGGCGCTATCATGGTCTTGGCCAGCAGCAGGCTGAGGAACACCGAGATGATGAGGCCGACGCCCATGGCCTCCACGATTATGCGCAGCAGCTGGCTGTTCAGGCTCTGCATCGTGGCGCGGTTGTCGATTACATAGACGATGTAGCCCGTGGAGCCGCCCTCGATGGGCAGGGCGACGTCCATGTAGTCCGCCGTCGGGTCGCTGGCGTAGCCGTTGACGCCGGAGATGGCGGAGATGATGTTCGGCGTGATGGCCACGCCGTTTTCGGGCGTGGTGCTGCCCGCGAGCCAGCGGCCCGTGTCGCCGGAGAGGATGTGGTAGTTTCTCGTGCCGGTGTCGATGCCCAGGCGGCCCGTGTAGGCGCCGAGCACCTCGGCCATGTTGTCCGGGTCGTCCGCCGCGGCGGCGGAGCGCAGGCCCGAGGCCAGCTCCTCGTCCGCAAAGACCTCCTGCATGCGCGCGTAGAACTCGTTGAGGTAGTAGCTGCGCACGCCGCGCGTGAGGAACACCCCCGTCACCGCCGTAAGCGCGATGATGAGGAAGAGGATTATGAGCACCAGCTTTGTGTAAAGGCTCCGGTTCATGCCTCGGCCCTCAATCGGCGAAGTAGTAGCCCGCGCCGCGCTTGGTCATGACGTAGACTGGCTCGGAGGGGTTGTCCTCCAGCTTCTCGCGCAGGCGCCGCACGGCCACGTCCACCGCGCGCAGGTCGCCGAAATAGTCGTACTGCCAGACGGAGCCCATGAGCTCCTCGCGCGACATGACCCGCCCCGGGTTCTCCGCCAGGAACTTTATGAGCTCGTACTCGCGCTGCGTGAGCTCCAGCTCCTTGCCGTTTTTGTAGACGGCGCGGCGGGTGCGGTCGATGACCAGGTCCTTGACCTTTATCTGGTCGCCCGGCTCCTCGGCCGCGGCGGGGGCCATGGAGGCCGCGCGGCGCATGTTCGTCCGCACGCGGGCCAGCAGCTCGCGCATCGAGAAGGGCTTGGTGATGTAGTCGTCCGCGCCGAGCTCGAGGCCGAAGACCTTGTCCGTCTCCTCCTCGCGCGCGGTTATCATTATTATCGGCACGTTGTTGCCCTCCGCGCGCAGCGTGCGGCAGACCTCAAAGCCGTCCATCTCGGGCAGCATGACGTCCAGGAGTATGACGTCCGGGTCGCACTCGCGCGCGAGGCGCAGGCCCTCCGCCCCGTCGTAGGCGCAGACGGCCGTCATGTCGTTTTTCTCGAGGTTGTACCGCAGTATGTCCACGATGGACCTCTCATCGTCAACGATGAGTACCTTTCTGTTCATTTTCCGGCCTCCAGATACTTCCGGGCCTTGAGGACGGCGATGATGGTCTTGGCGTCGTCTATCTCGCCGCTCATGACCTTTGCCTCCAGCTCGGAGAGCTTGTATTTTTCAACGTTGAGGAACTCGTCCGGGTCGAGGTGCATCTTCCCGCTGTGCAGGCCGCGGGCGAGGTAGATGTGCAGCACCTCGGTGGAGAAACCGGGGGAGGTGCAGCAGGGGCCGAGGTAGATGAGCTCGTCCGCGGAGAAGCCCGTCTCCTCAGAGAGCTCGCGCACCGCGCAGTCGCGGGGGTCCTCCCCCCTCTCGAGCTTGCCCGCCGGGACCTCCAGCATCTCGCGCCCGAAGGGATAGCGGAACTGCCGCACGCACCAGACCGTCTCGTCCGTGTCCACCGGGATTATGGTCACGCCGCCCGGGTGCTCCACGACCTCGCGGCCCACAATGCTGCCGTTCACCAGCTCGGCCTTGTCGCGCCGGACGTTGACTATGATGCCCTCGTAGACCGTGCTCTGCTCTATAGTTTTCTCGTATGACATTATAGCGCCTCCGTTGATCACATAGTTATACGCATACCATATTACCATATATTGCGCCTCAATGCCAGTATTTTTGACTTGACGCCGCGGGCGGTCCGGGACATGATAGTTTCGGAGGCGATTTGATGGAGCTTCAGACGGTGGGGAACGGCTGCGTGGCCCTGCATATACATAGCCGGGTGACCGGCGCGAAGGAGGCCGCGGGGCTGGTCCGGGCGGCGCTGCTGCTCGACGGGCTGGAGCCCTGGCCGCGGATGGAGCTGGAGCTCTTCCCCGCCGGCGGCGGCACGCTAATCGTCGCGCGCCCCTCGGAGGGCCTCGCGGTCGAGGTGGCGGACTACGCGCTCCCCTTTCTCGGCGGAAAATGACTTCAAACTGTAACGCGCCGGGGGTTTAACGCCCTTGACAGCTGTGGTATACTCTTCTAAGATGAGCAGATCTTGGGGAGGCGAGGCCGTGGCACGCGCACAGGGTATAAAGCAAATAGCGCAAAACCGCAAGGCGTTCCACGACTATTTCGTCCTCGAGCGCTACGAGGCGGGCATAGAGCTCTTCGGCACGGAGGTCAAGTCCATCAGGGCGGGCACCGTGAATCTGAAGGACTCCTTCTGCACGGTCAAGGACGGCGAGCTGTTCGCCCGCGGGCTGCACATAAGTCCGTATGAAAAGGGCAACATCTTCAACCGCGACCCCATGCGCCCGAAGCGGCTGCTCATGCACAAGCGCGAGATAATGAAGCTCAACGCCCGCGTCATGCAGGACGGCGTTGCGCTCATCCCGCTCTCGCTCTACTTCAAGGACGGCCGCGTAAAGCTGGAGCTGGGCCTCTGCAAGGGCAAAAAGCTCCACGACAAGCGCGACGCCGAGGCCGAGCGTCAGGCGAAGCGGGACATGGACAGAACGATAAAGGAGAGGAACGCGTAATGGCAAATCCGATAGTCACCATCGAGATGGAAAACGGCGGCGTCATCAAGGTCGAGCTCTACCCCGAGATAGCGCCGAACACGGTAAACAACTTCCTGAGCCTTGTGAACAAGGGCTTCTACGACGGGCTCATCTTCCACAGGGTCATCCCCGGCTTCATGATCCAGGGCGGCGACTCCCAGGGCACCGGCATGGGCGGCCCGGGCTACAGGATCAAGGGCGAGTTCAAGCACAACGGCTTCAGCCAGAACAACCTCAAGCATGATCGCGGCGTCCTCTCCATGGCGCGCTCCATGATGCCCGATACGGCGGGCAGTCAGTTCTTCATCATGCACGACAAGGCCCCCCACCTGGACGGCGAGTACGCCGCCTTCGGCAAGGTCATCGAGGGCATGGACGTGGTCGACGCCATCGCCAACACCGCCACCGACTACAACGACCGCCCCAAGGCCGAGCAGAAGATGAAGAAAGTCACCGCCGAGACCTTCGGCGTCGACTACCCCGAACCCAAAAAGTTCTAAGCGCAAACAGCAAAGCGCCTTTGCGCCAGACCCACCGCGCAAACAGCAAAGCGCCTTTGCGCAAAATTTCCCCCGTACCCCGTCCCGAAGCGCCCCCGCTTCGGGGCGGAGAGGAGGAGCAAGGGAGCGTGCGCAGTTTTCGACGACGGCCGCAGGCCTTCGGCGGAAACGGAGCTAAGCGGACTTTGCGACGACGACGAGGGGCCGTACTGGTTTCGACGGGGGTGCAGAAACGGGGATAGCGGGCGGATGCGCCTGGCATCCTTAAAACGGGCAATTATAAATTAAAGAACAGCAATAAGACTGCTCTTCTCGCTGCCTAAGCAGTGAGCGTCTCCTCCGGGAGGGCCGCGGCCCGGATGTGAGGCGTCGATCAGCGGCGAACGTGAGTGCGCAAAGCTTTGAGCGCACCATGCACAATGAAGCTACCGACTCCGTGAGTGTGAGCGTCCACGCTCGGACGAGGGAATAAAAAGGACTCTCTGCGCCCGGAGAAGTCCCCGCGGAAGCACTTTCGGACGGGGGTTCGATTCCCCCCGGCTCCACCAGATGGACATTACACGAACACCTACTTTTTCAAAGGCGGCTTTGCCGTCAGGGTGTGGCTGTGATGGCATAAAACACAAAACGAGGTTTAAGGCACGATGTGCCCTGAACCTCGTTTTTTATATGCTTGTGCCTTATTTGGATTCGGTGTCCAATCATAATAGGCAGATCACCGCAAGCAATGCGAGCGTTAGTACACACTCCCCCTTTCTGCTTGTTGGGGATTATGCCCCACCCACACGGAACACAGAATTTCATTCTGTGCCTACGCGTACTGCGAACGCTTTGAAAGGGGATGCCAAAATGACGTTCCCTTTCAAAGATTGTATCTCTATGACTTTTGGTGCTGCTGTGAAACAAGGCAGCACCTGGAAGATGGGGTGGCAAAATACCACCCCATCTTTGATGCGGTTGGGTCAAAATTTATTATCCAAAAGATTGGAAAAATTCACGCGTACATGATATAATTGCTTTTAAGATGATGGTTATCACATATGGAGGGGTATTATGGCTGTTAGTTATAAAAGACTGTTTCACCTATTAATAGAGCGTGACATGACAACTTCTCAACTCCAAAAACAAGCGGGCTTTTCTGCGAATATCATTGCCCGTCTCAAACGGAATGGAGCCGTTTCTTTGGATACCATTGAATGTATTTGCCGTACGATGAACTGTAGCGTAGATGACATTCTCGAATTTATACCAGACAAGGAGGAGAACTAATGGATTATAGCTTCTTAATCGATTTTTTAAGATTAAAACATGAAATTACTTCCTTAGAGAAAGATATTTTAGATACATGGAATGAGTTGCAGAAAAATCCGTTTGATATGGATTCTGCAAACAAGCAAATTCTCTCTAATAAAATCAGCCATCCGGACATAGCGGTAAAGGTGAATGCCCTTCCAACTACCATCGCTAAACCGCAAAGTCAAGTCACGGAAGTAGATAATCGGTATATCCTGCAATGTCAGCTGGCATTCTTAGCGGGGAAAGAAATGGAGGAACAAGGTTATGGCAAATAAGCTGGAACTGACTTAGTACGGGAAGGATGAGCCGATCCGTATAGAACCACGGCTGCTGATTGAAAATGCCACTCCATCTAACACTGCTGCCGACCCAGACACTGAGATCATGCTGATTCACGGTGACAACCTGCTAGCGCTGAAAGCGTTGGAAGTACATGTTTATTCCATCTAAGCAGATGCTTTCGAACTCGAGTTTTATGCAGTTGGCAATGCGTTTTCAAGAAAAGTAAATATCCAACAGTTACAAATAAAGGAGAGATGAACAATGTTGTTGAGTAGATTTCGTGTAACGGAATTTCGCTCTGTCCAAGATAGTGGCTGGATTGATGCTGAACAGATAACTGCATTGATCGGCACAAACGAATCGGGTAAAACCAATGTTATGCTTCCACTTTGGAAACTTAATCCTGCTGCGGATGGAGAAATCAACTTACAGGATGACTTACCTCGTGATAAATACCATGTATATCGCAACGCGGAGCAGAAGCCAATTTTTATAAGGGCACAGTATTCTTTGAATGGTGATGAACAAGCGGAATTGGCTAAGATTATTCGGTGTGATCCAACGGTACTTTCTGATGTAATCGTTGAAAGGGACTTTGATGGAAATTATTCATATATTTTCCCAAATGAACCGGAACATAAAAATGAAGAAGATTCCTTTGTCGATATTGATGGTGTAACTGAATATATAGCTTCACATATGCCCAAGTACGTATATTACTCCAATTATGGAAATTTAGATTCGCAGATTTATCTTCCCGCGGTGCTACAAAATATGAACCGAACTGACCTCGGCATAAAAGAAGCTGCAAAGGCTCGCACACTAAGTACGTTGTTCAAATATGTCAACCTTGACCCTAAGGAAATAACTGATATGGGGGCAGAGAGCAGCGGAACTCCCAACGCTACACAAATTGAAGCCACTGCGAACAAGAAAAAAGAAAGGGAGATTTTGTTATCCTCTGCGGCTGCTGGATTTACCAAGTCATTTAATGAGTGGTGGAAACAAGGGAACTATATATTTGAGTTTAAAGCAGACGGCAACTATTTTAGAATTTGGGTATCTGACTCTGTTCGGCCTGAACCAATCGAGCTGGAGGCCCGCAGCACTGGATTGCAATGGTTCTTTAGCTTCTATCTGGTCTTTTTGGTTGAAAGCGAATTACATCACCGTAATGCAATTCTTTTATTGGATGAACCAGGAGTGACTCTGCACCCTTTGGCACAAAAGGACTTATTCACGTTCTTTGAAAACCTATCTTTAAACAATCAAATAATATATACGACTCATTCACCATTTATGGTCGATTCAAACCATTTGGAACGAGTCCGCTCTGTTTATATTGATACTCTAGGAAAAACAACTGTCAGTGCCGATTTGCGTGCAGCCGAGCGGCTTAAAGGAAAAAACCAACCACAATCTATATATCCAGCTCATGCTGCTTTGGGGCTTTCTGTCTCTGATACATTATTGATAAACTGCAACCCTGTACTCGTTGAAGGGGAATCGGATCAACTATACTTATCCGCATTGAAAAATCTTTTAATTTCCAAAGGCAAAATTGCACCTTTGAAAGAGATTGTTTTTATCCCTACTGGGGGCGTCAAAGGGATTAAAGCTACTTCAGCAATCCTCTCTGGGGTAAATGATATTAAACCGTTAGCTGTTATTGATGGGGACAAGCCCGGTACTAAAATGGCTAATGAGCTCAAAGCGGATTTTTATGCAGCAGAAACCGAGAAGCTGATTTCTATTGCCGATTTTTCGACTGTAGCGGAAGCTGAAGTGGAGGATCTTTTCCCGAAAAGCAAACTTGCTAAGATTGTTGCACGATTCCTACCCAGACCAGAAGAGGCTGACGAAGAATTTGATGATGTCGTTGTAGTAGACAAGCCGATTTGTAATCAGATTGAGGAGTTTGCTAAAGCCCAAGGAATTGACCTTGGGAAAGGATGGAAAGTTCGTTTGGCAGCTATGGTTAAAAGAGAAATCCTTAAAGGCACGGATAAAGTAATAGGTGAGAGTGATCCTGAATTTGCAAAAGTCTTGGAGTTGTTTAATCGTTTCTAACATCTTATCTGGTTTTTGATATTGGTATTGTATCTATTCATGCCTTGTTGTCTGAACTTTTAATATAGATTTTCATCTGTGCATTCCAAGTCGCTGGATAACTAATGCTTACAATACTAACAAAAAAGGCCACACAGCAGACATAGAAACCTGTTGTGTGGCCTTTATGTTTAGAACTGCGAGAACATCACTTAAAAGTTATTGTTGTGTTCAATAATCCATAAGTGGACACTCCGAAATGAGTCATCCTTTCTTATATCATCTTTGAATTTTGCGTCACTCCTTACTTTGATTAGAATACTTCTTTTCCCATGCCTCAAGCTCTTTTTGCCCCTGGTCACTGGCATAGAATTTCTGAATTTCAGGCACAAGAAATCGGGCAAAGGAATCAATGATGGACTGTGGCAGTTCGATCTCGTATAGATTTTGACGTTTTTCCTGGCTGGCCATAGCGTATTGCCCCAACAGCAAAACCTTTCCGGCTCAACTCAGTCCATCTCACACTCCTTCCCGGCGATACACAGCTGCCAAAGATTGTTCCCATACACAGAGGGGAAACAGATAATTTCAAAACCTGAGGAAATTCTCATAGAGCTCCTTTCCCATCCCTTCCCATCCGGGGTTTTCACCGGAAAATCCCGCATAAAATAGCTTGGATCGGAAGGGAATGAATCGAATTAAACTGGGTATATTTATCTTTTTCTTTTTATCTACCGTCTGGTTTTCGCACTTCAAGAAAGCGGATTACCGCACTTATCGAATTCATTATTCAGACTTCTGGCGTTCCGTGACCGGATTTCTTGAAGTCGGTGTTCGAAACCGTTTCATAGTATTTTGGGTAGATACGGTTGGGTTTTCCACACCCCTGTTTTTTGATGGATACAAGATCTGCATATTGCAGCTCCCGCAGCGTGTCCACCGCTTTTTGACGGCCACAGTGCAGCAGCTCGCACACCTCGTTGATGGGGTAATACAGATAAATTTTGCCATAATCGTCGGCCCATCCGTTTTTGCGGGACAAATCCGTTCGACGCAGGATCATCGCATACAACAGTTTGGCTTCACTTGACAAGGAGCAAAAACTTGGTGCCTCAAACAGAAAATTGGGCAGTCGTATAAAACTTTGGGCCGGTGGCTTCTGATGAATGTAAAAGGGTTTTGTAGCCATGACAGGTACCTCCATGCGGACAATTAGAACGTGATTTCTGAGCGATAAGGGGTATTGCTATTCACCTCCATGATTGCCAAGCTGGAAACCGAGCATATATCCGGCTTTTAGAAGCTCTATTTGTCCGTATTCAACCTCCGTTTCCTGTCACTTGCTGTTTTCTGACGGCGGTGTACCTTGCGGGCACAATCGGGACAATACTTGGCACGGTTGGATTTTGCCAGAAACGGCGTACCACATTCTGCGCATCGCTTCAATCCTTTGGGACTGGTGATTTCAGCTTGTAAAACTGGAGCACCCGGCAGAACCCAATCCCGGAACCAGGTGCAGCACAGAGAATAAGAGATGCTCTGTACACAGACACAAGGCTCGCCATCATCCAGCGCAATACAATTGCCGCTGTCATAATTGCAGCAAGATTTTCGAATCAGCGCATTGGCTTTTCTCCTTTGCTTGGATGTCATTTGAATTGACAAATTGTTTTTCCTCCCGGCTTTGTGGTTGCAGCTTATGCAGATATTTTTCCATGCGCTTTCCTCCATTTCATGTAGAGAATTGATTTTGTGAGATTTATGGTTTATAATAAGTGTAAACCGTAAACTCTAATTGAATTGTACCGCAGAAAAAGCCTGAATGCGGTATATCAACCACAAATTATCTTGGTTTCAGAAAATACACGTTTGTAAATTATAGTTTATAAACGGATAGGAGGATAAACTCATGCTGTATGACGAAGCACGGATGGCGCTGACCAAAGAGCGGTTGGAAGATCTTCGCAAAGAAAAAAAGCTGTCCTTTGAACAGCTTTCCAAGCAGCTTGCAGAGCGTGGCGTCAACATCAGCCATACAAATCTCAAAAATTATGAAATCAACGATCCTGTCCATCCTCTGTATGGCCGTACCCGCAGCATGAGCATCGAGTATTTGGTCGCCTTTGCGGATTTTTACAATGTGTCGGTGGAGTATCTGCTGGGACTGTCTAACTCTCGCAAACAAGAATACCACAATATTTCTGAGCAGTTGGGTCTGTGCGACGAGGCGATTGAAGAATTGATTGGATGCAAGGAAAACTCCAGCAGCGAGGAAGATCCGAAAATATATGCACTGCAGGATACAGCAATTCTAAATGATTTTCTCACCAGTATGGAGTTTGAAATTGTGATGGAGAAAATCAAGCAGAGCTTATTTTCGTACTATCTATATGCCCAGAGCAGTGATGCTTTTGGAACGAAACGGCGTGAGAGAAATGCCGAAAAACTGGAAGAAGCCCGCCTGTTGATGAACCAATATGGTTACTTTCCGGTGGAGAATGATATGATTTCCCAAGTCCACATGGAAAATGCTATTGGTGTATTGAATGCTTATCTGCGTAAAATGCCAAAGCGGTTGTGTGACGAGTTTAGAAAGAAATAAAAATATACATGATTTGTGTTTCCGATAAAGATTAAGGGGGAGATTTCAGTGAATAAAGATTATTTTGTCTGGGTTGCATTTTACTCAGAATTTGCGGAGAAATTGCTATCCTATGTGAAAGACAGAAAAACTCTGATTGAAAAAATAAAAGCTGTATATACCGCCATTGATATGCGCCTACCCAAGTTGGAGAAAGACAATCATATTGTTGATATTGACCCTTTTACTGTGTTTGGACTCTTTAACAAGGGGATTACAGATGCAAACCGTATCACTATTTTGCGCGGGATAGCCAAAGAATTTTCGATGAAGGCTACTGTGCCACAGTCATTTAACGGGATTCCTGTTCTTAACAATCAAAAAGCTACCTTTTACTATTTTATCAGTGAACGCAAAGACGATGATATTAAGAACCTTTGGGAAGTGTTTGTCTCTGCGATGGAATATGCAAAAAGCCACTCAGAGGAAAGTAGAACGGCCCTGATTAAAGCCTATGATGCTGCTCTGCTGCAAAAAGGTATCAAGTGGAATTTGACAATGGCTTTATATTGGATTTGCCCATACGAGTACATCAATCTTGATTCGCGCAATCGCTGGTACATCTGCAATCCTGAAAATATGCCACAGGATTTCATTGAAAGTGTAGATAATTTTAGCACGGTTCCAAGCGGCGAACAGTATTTGCAGATCAATGACCGTTGTCGCAGTATTCTTGAAAAAGGTAACTATCGTTACAAGAACTTCCCGGAACTTTCTTATTATGCATGGATTGTTTCCGAAGAGGTAAATGAAGAGAAGCGTGCGATAGCAGCCAAAGACAATCAACGGTCCAATGTCGGAGAGGCTATTGGGGACAAGAATGTTCAAACTACACATTACTGGATTTACTCTCCCGGTGATAATGCTTGTATGTGGGATGAGTTCTACGACGCAGAGATTATGGCCATTGGCTGGGGCGAAATTGGTGATTTGACGACATTTGCCACCAAAGATGCCATGAAACAAAAAATGAAAGAGTGCATTGATCCCACTCTCTCTTACAAAAATGCAGCTCATGCTACATGGCAGTTTGTAAATGATATGAAGCCTGGCGATGTTGTGTTCGTGAAGAAAGGAATGCACCGCATTGTTGGAAGGGGTATCGTTACCTCTGGATATTTGTTTGATGCCTCCCGCAACGATGAATATAAAAATATTCGTCAGATGAACTGGACAAATAAAGGCGAATGGGAACATCCTGGACAGGCAGTTATGAAAACACTGACAGATATCACTTCTTACACAGATTATGTTGAGAAACTGAATGCTTTGTTTGAAGATGATGAGGGCGAAGAAATTGAGGAAGTAGAAATCCAATATCCCGTTTACACTGCTGAAGATTTTCTGAATGAAGTATATATGAGCGGTAGCGATTATCAGATCTTGGTCAACCTACTCAAAAACAAAAAGAACATTATCCTTCAGGGTGCTCCCGGTGTTGGTAAGACCTTTGCCGCAAAGCGGCTTGCTTACTCGATGATGGGAGTGAAGGATTCCAGCCGTGTTATGATGGTGCAATTCCATCAAAGCTACAGCTATGAGGATTTTATTATGGGATTCAGACCGGCAACTACCGGATTTGAACTCAAAAAGGGGCCGTTTTACTGCTTTTGCAAAAAGGCTGAGATGGACAGTGAGAATGACTACTTTTTTATCATTGATGAAATCAACCGAGGTAATTTAAGCAAAATTTTCGGTGAGCTGTTTATGTTAATTGAAAATGATAAGCGTGGGGTGTCGTTGCAGCTTCTCTATTCGGATGAAAAGTTCTCTGTCCCTTCGAATGTCTATATTATTGGCATGATGAATACGGCAGATCGGAGCTTAGCGATGTTGGATTATGCCCTGCGCCGCCGTTTTGCGTTCTTTGAATTTTCTCCCGCATTTGAAACAGAAGGCTTTCGCGTGTATCGTCAGGGAAAACACAATAAGAAATTTGATAATTTGGTTGCAGCTATTGAAAAGTTGAATGTAGCGATAGAAAATGATGACACTCTGGGCAGAGGATTCCGCATTGGTCATAGCTATTTTTGCACAGAAAACGAAATTGATGATATGTGGCTGAATGCCGTCATTACCTATGAGATCGTTCCGCTCTTGAACGAATACTGGTTCGATGAACCAAGTAAGGTTCGAGACTGGGAGCATGTGCTGCGAGAGGCTATTCGATGATTCGGATTCAAAATATATACTATATGCTTGCATATGCGTTCCAAGTTTTAAGGGAACAGGTATATGAAAGCTGCGGGACAGAGGAGTTTGAAAACACCGCAGATTTACTTTCTGCCATTCTTGCCAAGGGAGTAGCCACACAGATAAAGCGGGGCTTAGGTCGCACCTATATCGAAGAAACGGAACTGTTAAGTTGTTTGCGAGGTAAAATAAGAGTTACAGAATCAATTAAGCAGCAGACACTCATGAAACAACAGCTTGTCTGTACCTATGATGAGTTCTCGGTAGATTCTTATATGAATCGCATTCTCAAAACCACTATGGAGATGCTGCTGAGGTATGATATTCCCAAGGCAAGAAAAAAGGAACTGCGAAATCTACTCCTCTATTTCAAAGAAGTTAACACGCTGGATGTGCATTCGATAAATTGGAATTTTCGCTTTCACCGCAACAATCAAACCTATCAAATGCTGATGTCCATATGCTATTTGGTTATCAAAGGGCTGCTGCAAACATCCTCAGATGGCTCTATGAAATTGATGCAGTTTTTAGATGAGCAGCGGATGTGTCGCTTATACGAGAAGTTTATTCTCGAATACTACAAAAAGCATTATCCGCAGATTAAAACATGTGCATCACAGATTGGGTGGGCACTGGACGATGGCATTGGTATAATGCTGCCAATCATGCAATCCGACATTATGCTCGTTTATGGCGACAGAACTCTGATTATTGATGCCAAATACTACAGTCATACGACACAGAAACAGTATAATGTAAATACACTTCATTCAAATAATCTGTATCAGATTTTTACCTATGTGAAGAACAAGGCGGCTGCTGGCGGAGAAGTTTCGGGTATGCTGCTTTACGCTCGAACAGATGAAGAAATTCAGCCGGATCATACTTATATGATGAGCGGCAACCGTATTAGTGTAAAGACCCTGGACCTGAACTGTGATTTTAGAGAGATTGCCCGCCAGCTTAATGCGATTGCAGATGCTTTCATTGCTTAATCAAAGGTGGTATAGCGGTACTACTCCGTGTTCCCAAACAGGGATCGGAGGCGTTGCAAAAAGCGTTCGCAGAACGTGCAGCTGCAGAATGAAATTCTGCGTTCAAAGGGGTTTGGGGACGCTGCCCTCAACAAGCAGACGGCAGGAAATGTGAGTGTGTATTA